>JACCDI012109708.1_pt1 | contig 16108 bp, 10 predicted proteins | sample 7442791 | NCBI WGS metagenome assembly JACCDI01 (sample SAMN15323434, study PRJNA562643) | freshwater metagenome | isolation source: river surface water | place: USA:Blue River Watershed | collected 2017-08-15 | reverse complement strand
GACGAAGAGCTGGCCGCCCAGACCGTTAAGTTCCGGCGCCAGCTGGAGGAGGGCAAGTCGCTCGACCAGATCCTTCCCGAAGCCTTTGCTACGGTGCGCGAGGCGGGCAAGCGCCGGATGGGCATGCGCCATTTCGACGTCCAGATGATCGGCGGCATCGTCCTCCATCGCGGCGAGATCGCGGAAATGCGGACCGGGGAAGGCAAGACGCTGGTCGCAACCCTGGCGGTTTACCTCAACGCGCTGGAAGGCAAGGGCGTCCACGTCGTCACGGTCAACGATTACCTGGCCAAGCGCGACGCCGAGTGGATGTCACAGATCTACAATTTCCTTGGGCTGACTGTCGGCGTGATCGTGCCGAACATGCCCGAGGATCAGCGCCGCGCTGCCTATGCCTGCGACATCACCTATGCCACGAACAACGAGCTGGGCTTTGACTACCTGCGCGACAACATGAAGCAGGAGCGGGGCCAGATGGTCCACCGCCCGTTCAACTTCGCGATTGTCGACGAAGTTGACTCGATCCTGATCGACGAAGCGCGCACGCCGCTGATCATTTCCGGCCCGACCGACGACAAGAGCGAGCTCTATGTCGCGGTTGATGCCATCGTGAAGCAGATCACCGAAGAGCATTACGAGAAGGATGAGAAGACCAAGAACATCACGCTGACCGAAGAGGGCGTGGAATGGGCCGAGCGCCAGCTTGAGGCCGCCGGTCTGCTGGTTGGCTCCAATCTCTACGATGTCGAAAATACGCAGGTGGTCCACCACCTGGACCAGAGCCTTAAGGCGAATGTCATGTTCAAGCGTGACATCGATTACATCGTCAAGGACGACAAGGTTGTCATCATCGACGAGTTCACTGGCCGCATGATGGACGGTCGGCGCTGGTCGAATGGCCTGCATCAGGCCGTCGAGGCGAAGGAAGGCGTGCGGATCGAGCCCGAGAACCAGACGATGGCCTCGATCACCTTCCAGAACTACTTCCGCATGTATCCCAAGCTGTGCGGGATGACCGGGACGGCCGCGACCGAAGCGGCGGAATTCTTCGATATCTATCGGATGAATGTCGTGACGATCCCGACCAACGTGCCGGTGCAGCGGATCGACGAAGAGGATGAGTTCTACAAGAATACCGCCGACAAGTTCCAGGCGATTGCCAAGCTGATCCGCGAAAAGAACGAAACCGGGCAGCCGGTGCTGGTTGGAACGGTTTCGATCGAGAAATCGGAAATGCTGTCGGACTATCTCAAGCAGGAAGGGGTCAAGCACGCCGTACTCAATGCCCGCTTCCACGAGATGGAAGCCCATATCGTCGCCCAGGCCGGGCGCCTTGGTGCGGTGACCATCGCCACCAACATGGCCGGCCGCGGGACCGACATCAAGCTGGGCGGCAATGCCGAATTCCGGATCGAAGATGAGCTGAAGGACATGGCCGAAGGGCCAGAACGCGATGCGGCGATTGCTGCGATCGAGGCCGAGATCGAGGCTGAGAAGCAGCAGGTCCTGGCTGCGGGTGGGCTTTGCGTGATCGGCACCGAGCGCCACGAAAGCCGCCGCATCGACAACCAGCTGCGCGGCCGTTCGGGGCGCCAGGGTGACCCGGGCCTGTCCAAGTTCTACCTCTGCCTAGAGGATGATCTGCTGCGCATCTTCGGCCCGGATACCCTGTTCGCCAAGATGATGAATTCCAACCTTGCCGATGGCGAGGCGATCGGTTCGAAGTGGCTATCGAAGGCGATCGAGACCGCGCAGAAAAAGGTCGAGGCGCGCAATTACGATATCCGCAAGCAGGTCGTCGAATACGACAACGTGATGAACGACCAGCGCAAGGTGATCTACGAACAGCGCGCTGACATCATGGATGCCGAAGCGATCGATGACGTGGTGATCGACATGCGCCATGATACGATCAACGGTCTGGTTGGCACCGCCTGCCCGCCGGGATCCTATCCGGAACAGTGGGACATTGACGGCCTGCGCCAGAAGCTTGGTGAAGTGCTGGGCATGGATGTGCCGGTGCAGGACTGGTTGCAGGAAGACGGGCTTGAGCCAGAGACAATCGAAGAGCGGATTGTTGCCCTTGCCGATGAGAAGGCCGCGGCCAAGGTCGGACAGGACGTCGGGATCTGGCGGCAGGTTGAAAAGCAGGTCCTGCTCGAGCGACTCGATCATTACTGGAAGGAACACCTCGCCACGCTCGATGCGCTGCGCCAGGTTGTGTTCCTGCGGGCCTATGCCCAGAAGCAGCCAATCAATGAGTACAAGCAGGAAGCCTTTGGCCTGTTTGAGCGCATGCTGGATGTGATCCGCGAAGACGTGACCCGCATCCTGATGAACAGCGAACTGCGGATGCCCGAGCCGGCCGCATTGCCAGACCTGCCAGACTTCCTGACCAGTCACATCGATCCGTTCACCGGGGAAAATGACGCGGCTGCCACCCCTGGCGCGGCTGCCGTTATGGGGGCCCTGGGTACCGGCGCCGCGGCCGCTGAGGATCCCTATGCGTCGATGGGGCTATCCCGCAACGCACCATGCCCCTGCGGTTCCGGTGAGAAGTACAAGCACTGTCACGGTGCTGTAGTCTGACAAAATAGAACAGGGGGGTAAGGATGCTAGCCTTAGGCTTCTTCGTTACCGCCCTGTTCTATGCCTCCGCCGGGTTTGGTGGGGGCTCAACCTACAGCGCGCTCTTGGCGCTGACCGGGTTTGATTACCGGCTGCTGCCGATCGTCAGTCTGTGCTGCAACATCGTGGTGGTTTCGGGCAGTACGGTCCGATTTGCACGGGCCGGACTGATCCCGTGGCGCGGAGCCCTTACCCTGGCGTTGGTGGCCGCACCGCTGGCCCTCCTGGGCGGGCTGACGCCGGTCAAGCAGTCAACCTTCCTGTTGCTGCTTGGCATAAGCTTGATCCTTGCTGGGCTGGCTCTCTTTTTGCCCCGCTCGCCAGAAAGCGAGGGGCAACCGGCTGCGCTCGCCAAATGGATGGGGCTCGCCGCAGCGCCTTTGGGATACCTTGCCGGTCTGGTCGGAATCGGGGGCGGGATATTCCTGGCGCCGCTGCTTCACCTGACCCGCTGGAACCGCGCGCGGCAAATCGCTGCGACGGCGAGCCTGTTTATCCTGATCAATTCCATCGCCGGCTTGGTTGGGCAGCTGGTCAAGAACGGTCCTGAACGCTTTGGCGAAGCCCTTGGCGGTGCCTTGCCGCTGGTCCTGGCGGTCATACTCGGCGGACAACTTGGCAGCCTGTTGGCCCAGCGGCTTTTGCCGGAGCGGGTGATCCGGTGGCTAACCGCCGCGCTGACGATTTGGGCCGGATCGCAACTGCTGCTGCGCTGAAAACATAAAGGCCCCGCCGGATGGCAGGGCCTTTAGGAAATAGTGGCTCCTCGAGTTGGATTCGAACCAACGGCCGCTCGATTAACAGTCGAGTGCTCTACCGCTGAGCTATCGAGGAGCAGTCCCGTTACCGGGACAGGAGGGCGCCTATACCACCGCAAATCGGTTTGGCAAGCGGGTCCGGCGTCAGAATTGGAATTGTTCTGCGAAGATCCGTTCTTCCAGGCTTTTGCCGGGATCGAACAGCAGCGTCAGCGCCTGATCCGGGGCAGTCCGGACCTTCACCGCCTGAATATCGCGCAGTTCTTTCTGGTCGGCCACGGCGGCCACGGGGCGCTTGATCGGATCAAGCACGCGGAATTCGATCTCATAATGATCGGGCAGGATCGCGCCGCGCCAGCGCCGGGGACGGAACGGGCTGATCGGGGTGAGCGCGAGCATGTTCGAACCGAGCGGAAGAATCGGCCCATTTGCCGACAGGTTATAAGCGGTCGACCCCGCTGGAGTGGCGACGAGGATGCCGTCGCAGGCCAGATCCGGTACGCGAACCTTGCCATTCACTGAGACTTCCAGCCGCGCCGTCTGGCGGGTTTCACGCAGCAACGAGACTTCGTTGATCGCGAAAAAGCTCTCTTGCTTGCCGCTGCCGGTGGTCGCGGTCATCTCCAGCGGCGCAACCGCGATCCGGCGCGCGCGGGCAACGCGTTCGGCCAGGGTACGATTGCCGCGGGGATGGTTCATCAGGAAGCCAATCGTGCCCTGATTGATGCCATAGGCCGGCAAGACCCGGCCGGTATCGAGCATGTGATGCAGGGTCTGAAGCATGAAGCCATCACCGCCCAGGACGATCACGGCTTCTGCATCCTCGACGCTGACAAAGCTTTCGCGCGCGCGATAGGCCTCAGCCGCCTCTTGGGCGCGGGGCGTGTCGGACGCGAGCAGGGCAAGGCGCAGCGTTTGGCTCATCTGGGGTGCTGCATATGGTCAGCGTGAGGATTTGGCAACGCAAAGCCCCCGCAAGGGATTGGTAGGCTAGGCCTGCTATGCGATCGCGGATGACATTGCGAGGCGAACAAATGGCAGGGCGTGATGCGCTGACCGGCCTGGCTGGGCGGGATTTCGCGCAGCAGCGGTTGGCTGATTGGCAGGGGCAGGACGCGCAGATTCACGCGCTGTTGATCGGATTGCGCCGCTTCGATGCGGTTAACCTGGCCTATGGTACCACCACTGGAGACAGCGCGCTGGCCGAGATTGCGGTCCGGCTCAAACATTTTGCCGCTGGCGAACTGGAAGGAAGCTGGTTTGCCGCCCGCACCGGAGGCGGCCAGTTCCTGTTGGTCAGCCGTGCGCCGTGCAGCCGGCAGCGCTGGCAATTGGCGGCGTCGCAATTGCTTGATGCCATTGCCCGCCCGATCGCCGGGCTTGGCGGCACGGTCCGGCCCAGCCCACGAGCCGCACTGCTGCGCGGGCTAGCCGATGAAAGCGCGGAGTCGATCCTCGATCGGTTGGGGCAAACCCTCGAAACGCTGGTGCTCCAGCCGGGTCGGCGGCTTGCTTGGGCTGATGGTGAAGGAACCGGGCCCGGACGCAGCGCCGGGCAGCTTGAGGCCGATCTACTTCAGGGGCTTGATCGGGATGAGATCGAGGTTCTGTTCCAGCCGCAATTCGATTGCGCCAGCAACCGCCTGATTGGGGCCGAAGCCCTGGCGCGCTGGAACCATCCGGAGCTGGGGCGGATTGGGGCCGGTGGTCTGTTCGCCATTGCCGAACGGACCGATCATATCCCGCAACTGTCACGCCAGATCGCCCGGCAAGCCTTGCGCGTCGCTGCACAATGGCCGGGAGATTTGCGCCTTTCGCTGAACGTCACCCCGAACGACCTTGCGACGGGCGATTTTGCCGACAACTTTGCCGACCTGCTGCAGGACAGTGGCTTTTCGGGTTGGCGTCTGACGCTGGAGGTGACCGAGCAGGTCCTGCTGGCCGATATCGCTGCCGCTGCCACCGCTTTCGCCGCACTCGCTGCCGGGGGCATCCGGTTTGCCCTTGATGATTTCGGCGCCGGTTTCTGCAACTTCCGGTATCTGAAGCTGCTGCCGCTCCATTACCTCAAGCTCGATCGCGCAATGATCGAAGGCGTTGCGGCTGACCCGCGCGACCTTGCGGTGTTGCGGGCGATGATCGCCATGGCGCGGGCGCTTGAACTCGACGTCATTGCCGAAGGCGTTGAGACCGAGGGCCAACGGCTGTTGGCCGCAGCGGAAGGCTGCAAGGCCTATCAGGGGTTCCTGCGCTCGGTACCGCTCTCTGCGGACGAGTTTATGGTTGCCGCGAGCGCCTGATGTCTAACGGGCTTTGCGGGCGATGGCGCTCAGGCCCTTGGTCAGCTGGAACAGGCCATTGAGCCGCGCGGCCGGGTCACCCCATGCCCGGTTGACGACCAGCTTGCTGTCCGGCCGGAGTTTGACCGCTCCATTAAGGCGTTCGGCATAGGCAAACAGGCCGGCCGGATCGACGAACTCATCATTGTGGAACGAGACCAGGGTGCCCTTCGCGCCGACGTCGATCTTGGCGATATTGGCAACAATCGCCTGCTGTTTGATTTGGATCAGCTTGACCAGGTTGGTAGTCGGAGCGGGCAGGGGGCCAAAGCGGTCGATCATCTCGGCCGAGATCGCCTCGATCTCGTGGCTGTCCTCGGCATCGTTGAGGCGGCGATAGAGGGCCATGCGAACCGCCAGATCGGGCACGTAGTCCTCGGGGATCATGATCGGGGCATCGACCGTGATCTGCGGCGACAGCGCGCTGCGTTCCTTGGCAATACCCATGTCACCAGCCTTGGCGGCCAGGATCGCGTCTTCCAGCATCGATTGGTACAATTCAAAGCCGACCTCGCGGATGTGGCCGGATTGCTCATCGCCCAGCAGGTTGCCTGCGCCGCGAATGTCCAGATCATGGCTGGCCAGCTGGAACCCGGCCCCCAGGCTGTCGAGATCGCCCAGCACCTTGAGCCGCTTTTCGGCCACTTCACTCAGTTGCGTATCGGCGGGGGTGGTCAGATAGGCATAGGCGCGCAGCTTGGAACGTCCGACCCGGCCGCGCAGCTGGTAAAGCTGGGCCAGGCCGAAGCGATCGGCGCGGTGGATGATGATCGTATTGGCACTCGGAATATCGAGCCCGCTTTCGACAATCGTGGTCGATAGCAGCACCTCGTACTTCTTTTCGTAGAAGGCGCTCATCCGCTCTTCCACTTCGGTCGCGCCCATCTGGCCGTGGGCGGTGACGAAGCGGATTTCGGGCACGGTATCGCGCAGCCACTTTTCGATCTCTTCCATGTCGGCGATGCGCGGCACGACAATGAAGCTTTGGCCACCGCGGTGGTGTTCGCGCAGCAGAGCCTCGCGCATCACCATGTTGTCCCATTCCATCACATGGGTCCGCACCGCCAGGCGATCGACCGGCGGGGTCTGGATGGTCGACAGCTCGCGCAGGCCCGACATGGCCATCTGCAGCGTGCGGGGGATTGGCGTGGCGGTTAGCGTGAGAACGTGAACGTTATTGCGCAGCTGCTTGAGCGCTTCCTTGTGGTTGACCCCGAAGCGCTGCTCTTCATCGACCACGACCAATCCCAGCCGTTTGAACTTCACCGACTTGGACAGGATCGCGTGGGTGCCGATCACGATGTCCACCGTGCCGTCAGCCAGTCCATCGCGCGTGGCGGTGGCTTCCTTGGCCGGAACCAGTCGCGAGAGGCGGCCGATGTTGAGGGGGAACCCGCCAAACCGCTCGACGAAATTGCTGTAATGCTGGCGCGCGAGCAGGGTGGTGGGTGCAACCACCGCGACCTGCTGTCCGGCCATGGCCGCAACGAAGGCCGCGCGCAGCGCAACCTCGGTCTTGCCGAAGCCGACATCACCGCAGACGAGGCGATCCATCGGTCGTCCGGCCGAAAGGTCTTCCAGCACGTCCTCGATCGCGCGCTCCTGGTCCTCGGTTTCGGCCCAGGGGAAGCGGTCGGTGAACTGGCCATAGCTGGCCTGATCGGGTGCCAGCACGGGGGCCTGCCGCAAGGCCCGCTGGGCAGCGGTGCGCAGCAATTCATGCGCAATCTCGCGGATGCGTTCCTTCAGCCGCGCCTTGCGCCGCTGCCAGCCTTCGCCGCCGAGCCGATCGAGCGCGACCAGTTCGCTATCGCTGCCATAGCGGCTGAGGACATCGATATTCTCGACCGGGATGTAAAGCTTGTCGCCCCCGGCATAGGTCAGCATCACGCAATCGTGCGGGGATTGGCCGACCGGGATCGACTGCAGCCCTTCATAGCGGCCGATGCCGTGGTCCATGTGGACCACCAGGTCGCCCGGAGTCAGCGCGGCCAGTTCAGCCATGAAGGCGTCGGCGCTCTTCTTGCGTTTCTTGCGGCGGACCAGCCGGTCACCCAACAGATCCTGCTCGGTAATCAGTTCCAGCCCGGCGTTGGAAAAGCCGTTATCAAGCGGCAGGACCAAAGCGACGGGCGTACCCTTCGCCGCCAGACCAAGGGCCTCCTGCCAGGTTTCGGCCTCGACCGGAGCGGGTTTGACCGCTTCGCCCAAGATCGCGGCGATCCGGGCGCGGCTGCCAGCGGAGTAGCAGGCGATGATGGCCTTGCGGCCCTGCGCCGCCTGACCATTGAGGTACCGCGCAGCGGCCTCGTAAACGTTGTCGCCCCGGGCGCGTTCGGGCGCAAAATCGCGGCCGGAGCTAAAACCGAAGTCGATGACAGTTCCGGTGTCGGGCTGACTGAAGATATCAGCGCGGTGAATCGGCTGGCCAGTTTGCTGCGCCGCCAGCTCTTCCTTGGTGAGATAGAGCGCATCGGGCTTGAGCGGTCGATAGGAACCCGCCGCCTTGCCCGCGGTATCGGTGCGCGCGGCGAAGTAATCGGCAATGTCACCCAACCGCTCATCTGCTGCGCCCTGGGCGGCGCTGTCGATCACGATCAGGTCATCGTCACCCAAATGATCAAACAGCGTGACCATGCGGTCTTCGAACAACGGCAGCCAATGCTCCATACCCGCCAGCCGGCGCCCGTCGCTGACTGCCTGATAGAGCGGATCGCTGGTGGCATTGGCTCCGAACAGCTCGCGATACCGCGAGCGGAACCGCTTGACGCTCTCGTCATCTAGCAAGGCTTCGCTGGCGGGCAGCAGGAGGTGCTGCTCGCGCGTGCCGATCGAGCGTTGGGTATTGGGATCGAACAGCCGCAGCGTTTCCAGCTCGTCGCCAAAGAAATCGAGCCGCAGCCCGACTTCGAGCCCCGAGGGGAAGATATCGAAGATCGACCCGCGCACGGCGTATTCACCAGCGTCGACCACGGTATCGGTGCGGCTGTAGCCCTGCCGCTGGAGCAGGCCGACCAGGCTTTCGCGGCCGATCTCCATCCCCGGCTTGAGCAGCCGGACCGATCCGCGGATGCGAAACGGGGTAAGTGCGCGTTGCAGCACCGCGTTGATCGTGGTGACCAGCAGTTGCGGCCCCTCGCGCTTGCCTTGCAGGCGGTAGAGCGCAGCCAGGCGGCGTGCGCTTACCGACAGCGCGGGACTGGCACGGTCATAGGGCAGGCAGTCCCAGCCGGGGAAGGTGATGACATCGAGCTCTGGCGCAAAGAAGGCGGCGGTATCGGCCACGGCCTGCATGGCCGCTTCGTCTGGTGCGATAAATACGGCTCGACCCTTAGCCGCACGCGCCAGGTCGGCCAGCACCAATGGCTGGGCCCCGCGGGCCAATCCGGCGAGGGTCAGCGATGTATTCGCCGAGAGGATCTTGTTCAGGTCAGCCATGATGCGCGCAAAAACAATTGCCCCGCGGGCCATTTTCGGGCCAGCGGGGTGGGAATCGGTAAGGCGGCCTTAGCGCGGGCTCAGCGCCGTGTCAGTGCGGGATTTCGACGTAGTCCAACTTGCGAAAGGCATCCATCAATGCGCCGCGGTATTCCTCTGGCACGTCAAGCGTACCAAGCGCCCAACCCATGATGTCGACATCTTCTTCATCAAGCAGGGCTTCGAACCAGAGGATCTCCGGCTCGGCCCATTCACCGTGATAGCGATCGAAAAATCCGCCGATCATGTAATCGGCCTCGCGCGTGCCACGGTGCCAGGCGCGGAACTTCAGGCGGCGAAGGCGGTCGGAAAGGTCCATATCCCCGCGGTTAAGTCAGCGCGCGCTTGGAAGCAAGCGCCGGGGCTGGCTATAGAGGGGCATGCGCCCGGATCGGCTCAACCCCCTGTTTGTCGCTGCCGATAGCCTGAAAGGCGTCGGGCCTGGCTTGGCGCGCCCGCTGGAGAAGCTGGGGCTGACCCGGGTGAAGGACTTTGCCTATCACCTGCCTGACCGATTTGTGCAGCGCCGGGCGGTGGCCAACCTGGATGAGGCCAGCGTTGGTGAGCAGATCGTCATCGCCCTGACCCCGGTGGAGCACCGCAGTTCGTCGGGCCGCGGGCCGTTCAGGGTGCTGGCGCAGGATACAATCGGCAATGTCTGCGCGATCAGCTATTTCGGGCGGGCATCCTATTCGGCCAAGAAGATGCTGCCGGTGGGCGAACAGCGCTGGGTGGCGGGACGGCTGGAGCAATATGGCCAGATGCTGCAGATGGTCCATCCTGACCACGTTGAGGCCGATAGCGCGGTGCTGCTGGGGCAACTGAATGAACCGGTCTATCCGCTTTCCGAAGGCCTGACGCAGGGCCGGATCGCTGGACTGATCGAACAGGCCTTGGGCCACGTTACCGACCTGCCAGAGTGGATCGAACCAAGCTTGCTCGGCAAGATGCAGTGGCCCACGTGGAAAGATGCCCTGGCACTGGCTCACAAGGATAGCCACGCCGTTGCGCGCGATCGGCTGGCCTACGATGAATTGCTCGCCAACAGTCTGGCCTTGATGCTGGTGCGGCAATCGAACCGCAAGCAGAGCGGTACGCCATTACAAGGTGATCGCTCACGCCGCGCCCGTTTGAACCTCCCATTCCCGCTCACCGGAGCCCAGCAGCGCGCGATTGCCGAGATTGAAGGCGACCTGGCCCAGACCGCGCCAATGCTGCGGTTGCTGCAGGGTGATGTCGGTTCGGGCAAAACCGTTGTGGCGCTTTCAGCCATGTTGATTGCGGTCGAAGCCGGTGCCCAAGCCGCGCTATTGGCGCCGACCGAGATCCTCGCCCGGCAGCATTTTGAGACGCTGAAGCGGTTGGCGGCTGGGACCGGAGTTGAGATTGCCCTGTTGACCGGCCGCGACAAGGGCCGCGCGCGCGAGGCCATCCTGATGGGGCTGCTCGACGGCTCGATCGACATGGTGGTCGGCACCCATGCGATCTTTCAGGATGCCGTGGCCTATAAGAACCTGGCGCTGGTGGTGATTGACGAGCAGCACCGCTTTGGCGTCGGGCAGCGGCTGATGCTGGCGCAAAAGGGCCGTCGCACGCCGCATTGCCTGGCCATGACGGCCACCCCGATCCCGCGCACGCTGACCCTGGCCCAGTATGGCGAGATGGATGTCAGCAAGCTGGATGAGATGCCCCCGGGCCGCCAGCCGATCGACACCCGCGTGGTTGCGGTGGAGCGGCAGGACGATGTCGTCGCGGCGATCGGTCGGCATATCGAGACCGGGCAGCAGGTCTATTGGGTCTGCCCGATGGTGCGCGAGCAGGAGAATGAGGACCTTGCCGCAGCCGAAGCGCGCCATGCGGAATTGCAGGCGCGGTTTGGGGATGCCGTTGTGCTGGTCCACGGCCAGCTTCGACCCGAGATCAAGGACGCGGCGATGGAACGCTTCGCCCGCGGCGAGGCGAAGATCCTGGTGGCGACCACGGTGATCGAGGTCGGGGTGGACGTTCCGAACGCCACGCTGATGGTAATCGAACAGGCCGAACGGTTCGGCCTGGCGCAATTGCACCAGCTGCGCGGTCGGGTGGGGCGGGGCAGTGGGAAGAGCACCTGCCTGCTGCTGCGCGGCGCGAATATCTCTGAAACCGCGCGCGAACGGCTGGCCTTGATGCGCGAGACGCAGGACGGTTTCCGGCTGGCCGAAGAAGACCTGCGGCTGCGTGGGGGCGGGGAACTGCTGGGCACCCGGCAATCCGGCGATACACCATTCCGCGTCGCCAGCCTTGATCAGATCACCAAGCTTCTGCCGCTTGCCCATGATGACGCACGCCTGCTGATGGAGCGCGACGGGGGGCTAACCGGTGAACGGGGGGAGGCGGCGCGGCTGCTGCTCTATCTCTTTGAGCGTGACTGGGGTGTGCAATTGCTGCGCGGCGGCTAGGCAGCCCTAGGTCCATCTATTTCGGGACAGCACGGCGTCGGAATGTGCGGCGTCAATTCCTGAACGGATGTTGCCATGACCACGATTCCCGGTGCCGCCCGCCAGTTGGGTTATGCGGGCCTGCTGCCGCAAGCTATCTGTGCGCTCTACGTTTTTGATGGCGGCAAGTGGCAGTGGACCGCCCAAGCGATGGCCTTTGGCTATGCCGCGCTGATTTTCAGCTTTCTGGGCGGGTTGTGTTGGGGCATTGCCCTGACCCGCGAAGATGCCCCGCGCTGGCTGTTCGGATGCGCGGTAATGCCCAGTCTCCTGGCACTCGCCGCCTATGCGCCGTGGATTATCGGGTGGGAATGGCCCGGACCGTCGCTGATCGCGGTTGGCGTGATGCTGATGGCATCGCCGTTGGTCGATTGCCTGATCGGCGGACTTCAGCCGGATTGGCTCGCCCTGCGGTTGCGGTTGTCGGTGGGTTTGGGCGGCCTGACCGTGCTAATCGGCTTTGCCGCAGTGTTAGGATGATTTGGTCGGGGAAAGAGGATTCGAACCTCCGGCCCCTGCCTCCCGAAGACAGTGCTCTACCAGGCTGAGCTATTCCCCGACCGATCATCGCCCCTCCGCGGAGGGACAAGGCAGGAGGGGGCCTATAGATAGCGAAGTGCGGGGTGGCAAGCGGGCAATCGCATGTTTATCGTCATCCCATGGCCACTGCCGCGAATCTCTCCTCCGTCCCCCGCCAGCCGCACTGGGAATGGCAATATCTCGACCTGATGCGCCAGATTTGGGAGCAGGGGGATGAGCGGGTTGATCGGACTGGCGTTGGGACCCGTTCGGTCTTCGGCACGCAGATTCGGTTCGATCTCGCGGGTGGCGCAATGCCGCTGGTCACCACCAAGCGCGTCTACTGGAAGACGGCGGCCCGCGAATTCCTGTGGTTTCTGACTGGCGAGACCAATATCCGGCCGCTGGTGCAGCAAGGCGTGAAGATCTGGAACGAATGGCCGCACGCCAATTACGTGAAGGCCACGGGCGACACGATCGCGGTCGAGGCTTTTGCCGAGCGGATCGCCGCCGATGCCGAATTCGCCGCGCAGTGGGGTGATCTGGGCCCGGTTTACGGCAAGCAATGGGTCGATTGGCCGGTCTATGTTCCGGCGGGCGATGGGCTGTTCAAGCGCGGCGAGGGGGTAAACCAGGTTGCCCAGGTGGTGGACAGCCTGCGCAACAACCCCGGCAGCCGCCGCCATATCGTTGAAGGGTGGAACGTGGCCGAGCTTGACCAGATGTCGCTGCCACCCTGTCACAAGACTTACCAGTTCCACATTGGCAACGGCCGCCTGAATTGCGCGCTCTATCAGCGTAGTTGCGATGTGGCGCTGGGGCTGCCGTTCAACCTGTTTGGGGCGGCATTGTTTACCCGGCTGCTGGCGCAGCAATGCGATCTGGAACCGGGCGAGCTAGTCTGGATGGGCGGCGATACGCACCTTTATCTCAACCATGGCGAACTGGTTGAGGCACAGCTTCAGCGGGCCCCGGCGGGCAACCCGACCATGGCGATCACCCGCAAGCCCGATTCGATTTTTGGCTATGCGATTGAGGACTTTGAGGTGCGTGATTATGCGCCGCAGGCTCACATTTCCGCGCCTGTGGCGGTCTGAGCAGATAGTTGACGCTGTAACCACTTTGAAATAAAATAACGCGCACTTAGAATATTGCTTCCAAGTCCCACGGAAGCGGGAGAGCGCTTAGGATGGCCACCGGTCCTGATCCTGCGAAGGCTGCACGCGGCAACCTGCCGCCGCTGCAACTCCATGTTCCCGAGCCGAACTTCCGGCCGGGCGATCCGGTTGACTATTCCTTCCTGGAGATCCCGCCGGCCGGCGCGCTGCCCCGTCCGGACGAAACCTGTCCCGCGCCGGAAACCGCGCCGCTCTGCTCTGGCATGGTGCGTGTGCTGGGTGATGATCACCTGGCAGTGGGGCCGTGGGACCCGAAGCTTGATCCTGAAACACTGCGGCGGATGCTGCGGGCCATGGCGCTGACCCGCGCCTTTGACGATCGGATGTATCGCGGCCAGCGGCAGGGTAAGACCAGCTTTTACATGAAGTGCACGGGTGAGGAGGCAACCTCTATCGCCTCGACCTTCGCCCTGGCGGCGGATGATATGGTGTTCCCGTCCTACCGCCAGCAGGGCGTGTTGATTGCGCGCGGCTATCCGCTGGTGGAGATGATCAACCAGATTTACTCCAACAAGGCGGACAAGCTGAAGGGCCGTCAGCTGCCGATCATGTACTCGTGCCGCGAGCATAATTTCTTCACGATCAGCGGCAACCTGGCGACGCAATATCCGCAGGCGGTTGGCTGGGCGATGGCCAGCGCGATCAAGGGTGACAGCCGGATTGCCACGGCCTGGGTTGGCGAAGGGTCGAGCGCCGAGGGCGATTTCCACGCGGCGCTGACCTTTGCCGCGGTCTACAACGCGCCGGTCGTCCTCAACGTGGTGAACAACCAATGGGCCATCTCCAGTTTTTCGGGCTTTGCCGGGGCAGAGCGCAGCACCTTTGCCAACCGGGCGGTGGGTTATGGCATAGCCGGGATTCGCGTGGACGGTAACGATGCCCTGGCGGTCTATGCCGCGACCCGCTGGGCCGCCAACCGCGCCCGCGCCAACGGCGGGCCGACGCTGATCGAGCATTTCACCTATCGCGCCGAAGGCCATTCGACCTCGGACGATCCTTCGGCCTATCGCTCGGCGCAAGAGCGTGAGGAATGGCCGCTGGGCGATCCGATCACCCGGCTGAAGCGCCATCTGATCGCGCTGGGCGAATGGTCGCTGGAGCAGCAGGAGGCGATGGACGCCGAACTGGTCGAACAGGTCAAGGCCGCGACCAAGGAGGCCGAGAAGAACGGCATCCTGGGCCACGGTCTCCACCATCCGTTTCACACCATGTTCGAGGATGTTTACAAGGACTTACCCTGGCATCTTGAGGAACAGGCTAAACAAGCGATTCGCGAGCGGCAGGTCAAGTGGCCCGAATGGAAGCCTGAATGACCGAGGCCGCACCCCCCCGCCGCCTCAACATGATCGAGGCGATCAACGATGCGCTCCATGTGATGATGGAACGTGACAGCAATGTCGTCGTGTTTGGCGAGGACGTCGGCTATTTCGGCGGCGTGTTCCGCGCGACCGCCGGCCTGCAGAAGGCGTTCGGCAAGCATCGCGTGTTCGATACGCCGATCAACGAATGCGGCATCATCGGTGCCGCGGTTGGTATGGGGGCCTATGGGCTTCGCCCGGTGCCGGAAATCCAGTTTGCCGACTATATTTATCCGGGCCTCGACCAGTTGATCTCTGAGGCGGCGCGCCTGCGCTATCGTTCCGCCGGCGAGTTCATCGCGCCGATCACGGTCCGCTCACCCTTCGGTGGCGGGATCTTTGGCGGGCAGACCCACAGCCAGTCACCCGAGGCGCTGTTTACCCATGTCGCTGGCCTGAAAACGGTGATTCCCTGCACACCCTATGACGCCAAGGGCCTGCTGATCAGCGCGATCGAAGATGATGATCCGGTGATCTTCTTTGAGCCCAAGCGCATCTATAACGGGCCGTTCAACGGCTATTACGACAAGCCGGTTGAACCCTGGGCCAGGCATGAAGGCAGCGAAGTGCCCGAAGGGTATTACACCGTGCCGCTGGGCAAAGCGCGGGTCGTGCGCGAGGGCGAGGCGATGACCGTGGTGGCCTATGGCACCATGATCCACGTGGCCGAAGCCGTCTGCCGCGAGAAGGGCATCGACGCCGAGATTATCGACCTGCGCACGCTCGTTCCGCTCGACATAGCGACTGTGGAAAAATCTGTGCAGAAGACCGGCAAATGCCTCATCATCCATGAGGCGACCCGGACCGGCGGGTTCGGTGGCGAATTGTCGGCGCTGGTGCAGGAACGCTGCTTCTACCACCTTGAAGCCCCAATCGAGCGGGTGACAGGTTTCGACACGCCTTATCCGCACAGCCTTGAATGGGCCTATTTCCCCGGACCCGTCCGCATTGGCGAGGCGGTGGACCGGCTGATGAAAGCGTAACGCCATGGGTACCTTTACCTTCAGACTCCCCGACATTGGCGAAGGCATCGCCGAGGCCGAAATCGTTGCCTGGCACGTCAAGGTTGGCGACCGGGTTGAGGAGGACGACAAGCTGGCCGATGTCATGACTGACAAGGCCACGGTCGAAATGGAAAGCCCCGTTTCAGGCGTGGTCCGCGAAGTGGCCGGGGCCGAAGGCGACATGATCGCCATCGGGTCACCGCTGGTGGTGATCGAGACGGACGGGGAAGGGGCGGTTGAAGGCGAGGTTCCCTCTCCCCTTAAGGGGAGAGGGAGGAGCGACGAAGTCGCGGGGGGTGTGGGGGCGGCCAATCCGGCCCAGCATCAGCCTGAGCCCCCCCACACCCCGGCCCTCTCCCCTGAAGGGGAG
>JACCDI011429479.1_pt1 | contig 16112 bp, 13 predicted proteins | sample 7442791 | NCBI WGS metagenome assembly JACCDI01 (sample SAMN15323434, study PRJNA562643) | freshwater metagenome | isolation source: river surface water | place: USA:Blue River Watershed | collected 2017-08-15 | reverse complement strand
GACAAGGTCGCGATGATCCTGACCGCCGGCACGCCGGAGACCGCGAACCCGGTGTCGGACGCCTGCGAACTGAACGAACTGCCGTGCGTGTCGTCGGTGGTGCCGTGGCAGCCGTGGTTCTTCGGCCGCAAGGGTGATCCGGCGAAGGGCTTCAAGTGGACCTATCACGTGTTCTGGGGCCTCGAGGACGTGATCGCCAACTTCACCAACGGCTGGAACAGCGTGAAGACCAACAAGAAAGTCGGCGGCCTGTTCCCGAACGACGGCGACGGCAATGCCTGGGGCGACAAGGAGCTCGGTTTCCCGAAGCCGCTGTCGGCGCAAGGCTACACGCTGACCGATCCGGGCCGCTTCCAGAACGGCACGCAGGATTTCTCCGCGCAGATCGCCGCGTTCAAGAAGGATAACGTCGAGATCGTCACCGGCGTCGTGATCCCGCCGGATGCAAAGACCTTCCTGACGCAGGCGCGCCAGCAGGGCTTCAAGCCGAAGGTCATCACGCTCGGCAAGGCGCTGCTGTTCCCGGGCGCGATCGAGGCGCTCGGCGACCTCGGCGACGGCCTGACGACCGAAGTCTGGTGGAGCCCGTCGCATCCGTTCGCGTCCAGCCTCACGAAGCAGTCGGCGAAGGACCTCGCCGCTGCGTATGAGGCATCGACGAAGAAGCAGTGGACGCAGCCGATCGGCTTCGCGCATGCGCTGTTCGAAGTCGCCGTCGATTCGCTCAAGCGCACCAAGTCGGCCAAGGCCGGCGACCTGCGCGACGCAGTTGCCGCGACCCAGCTGAAGACCGTGGTCGGCGACGTGAAGTGGGGCGGCCAGGGTCCGTTCAAGAACGTCAGCAAGACCCCGCTCGTGCTCGGCCAGTGGAACAAGGGCGGCAAGTTCAAGTATGAGCTGACAATCGTGAATAATCAGGCAGCGCCGGCGATTCCGGCCGGCGGCAAGATGCGCCTGATGAACCCGTAACAAGCAACAGGAAGCACGATGGCACTGCTCGCCCTCAAGAATGTCAGCAAGTCGTACGGCGCTCTGAAGGTCACTGACGATGTCTCGCTGTCAGTGGCCGAGGGTGAGGTGCTCGGGATTCTCGGCCCCAACGGGGCCGGGAAGACCACCTTGTTCAACCTGATCTCCGGCGACGTGAAAACCGACGCCGGCGACGTGGAATACAACGGCCAGCGCATCAATGCGCTGGCGCCTTTCGAGCGTTGCCGCATCGGCATCGGCCGCTCTTATCAGGTGCCGCAGCCTTTCGGCCACATGAGCGTGTTCGAGAACCTCGTGACCGCCGCCTGTTTCGGCGCGCAGGTCAGCGAAAAGGACGCGTGGGACATCGCGTGGGACGTGCTGCAGAAGACCGGCCTGACCCGCTACGCAAACAACCCGGCCGGCGGCCTGACACTGCTGAACCGCAAGCGACTGGAGCTGGCGCGCGCGCTCGCAACGCGCCCGAAGCTGCTGCTGCTCGACGAGATCGCCGGTGGCCTGACCGAGCACGAGGCGCAGGAGCTGGTGGACGAGCTGCGCCGCATCAAGCAGGAAGGCGTGACGATGATCTGGATCGAGCACGTGGTGCATGCGCTGCTGTCGATCGCGGACCGCCTGCACGTGATCAATTTCGGCAAGACGCTGTGCGCCGGCGACCCGCAGCAGGTGATGCAGGACGCCGAGGTGCGCCGCGTCTACATGGGCCTGGAGGGCTGAGATGCTGCTGCAGGCAAAATCCATTACCGCCTCCTATGGCGATGCGCAGGCCTTGTTCGGCATCGACGTCGACATCCGGCCCGGCGAAGTCGTCGCGCTGATCGGCGCGAACGGCGCGGGCAAGTCGACCTTCCTGAAGACCCTGACCGGTCTGCTGCCGCCGAAAGCCGGCGAGATCAGCTTCGACGGCCGGCGCATCGACCCGATGGATGCAGCCGATATCGTGAAGCTCGGCATCGCGATGGTGCCGGAAGGCCGCCGGCTGTTTCCGTCGATGTCGGTCGAGGAAAACCTGCTGATGGGCGCGCTGTCGCGCCGTACCGGCGCATGGAACCTCGAGCGCGTGTACGGCCTGTTCCCCATCCTGAAGGAGAAGCGCAACCAGCCGTCGACTTCGCTGTCCGGCGGGCAGCAGCAGATGGTGGCGATCGGCCGCGCGCTGATGAGCAATCCGCGGCTCTTGCTGTGCGATGAAATTTCCCTCGGCCTTGCTCCGGTGGTGATCCGCGAGATCTATGCGGCGCTGCCTGCCTTGCAGCAGGATGGCATGTCCTTGCTGATCGTCGAGCAGGACGTGCAGCTGGCGTTGCAGGTGTCGTCGCGCGTGGTCTGCCTGCAGGAAGGCAAGGTGTCGCTGTCCGGCCAGTCCGGCGAGCTGACGCGCGAGCAGATCAGCGCAGCGTATTTCGGAGTCTGAATCATGATCGACATCCTCATTCAAGGGCTCTTGCTCGGCGGGCTGTACGCGCTGTTCGCGCTCGGCCAGTCATTGATGTTCGGCGTGATGCGGCTGACCAATACCGCGCAGGGCGACTTCATCATCCTCGGCGGCTTTTCCGCGATCAGCCTCGCTGCTGCGACCGGGCTGTCGCCCGGGTTGACGGTGCTGCTGATCGCGCCGGCCGCATTTGCGTTCGGCTACCTGTTGCAGCGCTTCGTGCTCAACGGCACGCTGGGCCGTGATCCGCTGCCGTCGCTGGTCGTCACCTTTGGCCTGGCGATCATCATCCAGAACCTGCTGCTCGAAGTGTATTCGGCCGATCCGCGCTCGCTCGACGCCGGCGCGGTCGCGCTCGACAGTATCTCGTTCGGCACGTCCACCGTCGGCACGTTGCCGCTGCTGACTTTCGTCGTCGCGCTGGCCGCGACGGTCGCGCTGCAAGCGTTGTTCTCGTTCACGTCGCTGGGACGCTCGTTCCGCGCGGTGTCGGATGACCGCGAGGCCGCGCAGCTGATGGGCATTCGTCCGGCGGTCGTGTATGCGCAGGCGACCGGGCTGGCCTTCGTGCTGATCGCGCTCGCCGGTGCCTTGCAGGCGATGCGCACCACGGTGTCGCCGGCCGACGGACCGCTGCTGCTGCTGTTCGCATTCGAGGCGGTGATCATCGGCGGCATGGGCTCCTTCTGGGGCACGCTGCTCGGCGCCTTGCTGCTCGGCGTCGCGCAGCAGATCGGCTTCCGCTTCGATCCGGGCTGGGGCATCTGGTTCGGCCACCTGACTTTCCTGTTCGTGCTGCTGGTGCGGCCGCAGGGATTGTTCCCGAAGACTAGGTGATTCATGAAAAAGACACTGGATCCCGGCCTGCGCCGGGATGACGATTCAAGCGCTGGCGGCCATGACGCCGTCATTCCGGCGCAAGCCGGAAACCAGCGACTTTCGTCGCCCACCGGCAGCACTTCTTTCGACGTCATCCGCAGCAACCGCTTCTCGGCGATATTGCCGCTGCTGACCGCGGTCGTGCTGCTGTACGCGATCTCCATCCCGTTCTGGGGCGAGTCGAGCTGGATGCGCGAGGTCGTCGAGATCAGCTGCTACTTCCTGTACGCGATGATGTGGAACCTGCTGGCCGGCTACGGCGGCATGGTCAGCATCGGCCAGCAGGCCTTCCTCGGTTTTGGCGGCTACATCATGCTCATCCTCGGCAACGAGGCCGGCGTGAACCCTTTCATCGCGATCCCTATCGCGGCGCTGGCGACGGCGGCGATCGCGTATCCGGTGTCCTTCATCGCGTTCCGGCTGCAAGGCGGCTATTTCGCGATTGGCACCTGGGTGATCGCCGAAGTGTTCCGGCTGTCTTTCGCGAACATGCACTGGATAGGCGGCGGCTCCGGCACCTCGCTGATCGCCTTGCGCGAGATAGAGAAGGCAGTGCGCGAATCCGCCACCTATTACATTGCGCTGGCCTGCGTTCTGGCCGTGACTTTCGGCGTCTACCTGTTCCTGCGCTCCAAGCGCGGCCTTGCCTTGCTGGCGATCCGCGACAATGAAATCGCCGCGTCGTCGCAGGGCATCGACGTGCGCCGCATGAAGCTCGCGGTCTACCTGATCGCGGCCGGCGGCGCGGGACTGGCCGGTGCGCTGTACTTCGTCAGCAACCTGCGCATCTCGCCGGATGCGGCGTTCTCGGTGAACTGGAGCGCGTTTGCGATCTTCATGGTCGTCATCGGCGGCATAGGCCGTATCGAAGGCCCGATCGTCGGCGCCTTGCTGTTCTGGATGCTGAACAAGTTCTTCAGTGATTACGGCAGCTGGTACCTGGTCGGCCTCGGCCTGATCGCGATCGTCGTCACCATCTTTTTCCGCGACGGCATCTGGGGCGCGCTGCACCGCCGCTTCGGCTGGTCGTTGTTCCCGACCCATCGTTTCCTGAAGGTGAAAAACTGACATGCGCAACCTGACCGAACACAACCTCACCGATGCCGTCCTCGCCCGCCTGCAGGAATGCGATGATCCGCGCCTGAAACAGGTAATGACCTCGCTGATCAAGCACCTGCACGGCTTCATCCGCGACATCGAGCCGACGCCGGCCGAGTGGATGGCCGGCATACAGTTCCTGACCGCGACCGGCCAGAAGTGCGACAACGTGCGCCAGGAATTCATCCTGCTGTCCGACACGCTGGGCGTGTCGATGCTGATGGACGCGATCAACAACCGCAAGCCGGCCGGCGCGACCGAATCGAGCGTGCTGGGACCGTTCTACCAGGAAGGCGCGCCGGAGCAGGACAACGGCGCCGACCTCGCGCCGGGCGAGGGTCCCGGCGTGATCGTCAGCGGCAAGGTGACCGACCTGTCGGGCAAGCCGCTTGCGAACGCGGTGCTCGACGTCTGGCAGACCGCGCCGAATGGCCTGTACCACATGCAGGACAGCGGCGCGGAAGAGTTCCACCTGTGCGGCAAGGTGCATACCGCGGCCGACGGCAGCTACCGCTTCCGTACGCTGAAGCCCGTGTCGTACTCGGTGCCCAGCGACGGCCCGGTGGGCCAGTTGCTCGACAAGCTGGGACGGCATCCGCATCGGCCTGCGCACATACACTTCATCGTGTCCGCGCCGGGCTTCAAGCCGGTGGTCACGCAGATCTACACCGAAGGCGACGAATATCTCGAGTCGGATGCCGTGTTCGGCGTGAAGAACTCGCTGGTTGCCGAATACCAGAAGTCCGGCGACGAGTGGAAAGTCGATTTCGATTTCGTGCTCGAACCGGCGGCCTGAGGAGCGCACCGTGTTTTTCGTCGTGCTGGCCACGGATGCCCCGGGAGCGGCGGAGAAGCGCAGCGAGATCGGCCCCATCCACCGCGCGCACCTGCGCAACCCGTGCAACCACCGGGTCAAGGTGCATCTGGGCGGGCCGACGCTGACCACGCAGGGCCGCGCGACGAATGGTTCGCTGCTGATCGTCGAGGCTGACGACATGGCCGCGGTGTCCGAATTCATCGCCGATGATCCATACTCGCAGGCGGGCGTGTACAAGTCGGTCGAGATACGCCCGTGGGCGTGGGCACTGGGCGCGCCGCAAAAGGTGACCGAAGCGGAGACATTGAATTGAACTGGCAGGATCATCCGGACCGTCCGGCCGACGGTACGAAGCTGTGCGGGATCGCCGACATCCCGGACCAGGGAGGAAGGGAAGTTGCGTTCGGCGACGGCAAGGAGAATTTCAAGGTGCTGCTGCTGCGGCAAGGCGAGCAGGTCTGGTCCTACGTGAACTACTGCCCGCATTTCTCGCTGCCGCTGAACTACGAGCCGCAGACCTTCGTCACGCTGGACGGCCTGATCATGTGCGCGCATCACACGGCCTTTTTCAACTTCAGCGACGGTCGCTGCGTCGATGGTCCTTGCCTCGGCGACGGGCTGGTGCCGCTGCCGAGCTTCATTCGCGAAGGCGATGTATATTTCGGCCACGCTCAATAAGAGCCGGATAAAAACAGAATACACGGAGCCGGGACAACATGAAAACACAGGTTTGCATCATTGGTGGCGGGCCATCGGGCCTGCTGCTGTCGCAGCTGCTGCATCTGAAGGGCATTGATTCCATCGTGCTGGAGCGCCAGAGCCGGGACTACGTGCTGGGCCGCATCCGCGCCGGCGTGCTCGAGCACGGTTTCACGCAGCTGCTGCGCGAGGCGCAATGCGGCGAGCGCATGGACCGCGAGGGCGAGGTTCATCACGGCTTCCTGATCGCGCATGATGGCAAGATGGAGCGCGTCGACCTGGAAAAATTCAGCGGCGGCCATCCGGTGATGGTCTATGGCCAGACCGAGGTGACCAAGGACCTGTACGCGGCGCGCGACCGCGCGAACGGCAAGATCATCCACGAGGTCGAGGACGTGCAGCTGCATGAGCTGACCTCGCCGCATCCGCATGTCACGTTCCGCAAGGAGGGCAAGGACGAGCGCATAGCTTGCGACTACGTGGTCGGCGCCGACGGCTTCCACGGCGTCAGCCGCAAGGCTATTCCTGCCAACGTGCTCAAGGAATATGAGAAGGTCTACCCGTTCGGCTGGCTCGGCATACTGTCGCGCACGAAGCCGGTGTCGCCGGAACTGATCTATGCGAAGCACGAGCGCGGCTTTGCGCTGTGCTCGCTGCGTTCGCAGGTGCTGAGCCGCTATTACCTGCAGGTGCCGCTGACGGACAAAGTCGAGGACTGGTCCGATGACGCGTTCTGGGCCGAGCTGAAGCGGCGGCTGCCTTCGCAGGTCGCGGAGCAGCTGGTGACGGGGCCGTCGATCGAGAAATCGATCGCGCCGCTGCGCTCCTTCGTCGCCGAGCCGATGAGCTATGGCCGGCTGTTCCTCGCCGGCGATGCCGCGCACATCGTGCCGCCGACCGGCGCGCGCGGACTGAACACCGCAGGATCGGACATTCACTACCTGTACCACGCGCTGATGGGCCATTACCTCGACGGCAGCGACGAAGGCCTGCAGAACTATTCGGCGACGGCGCTGGCGCGCGTGTGGAAGGCGCAGCGCTTCTCGTGGTGGCTGACCCGGCTGCTGCACACCTTCCCGGACAACAGCGACTATGACGTGAAGCTGCAGACCACCGATTTCGACTACCTGTTTTCATCCGAGGCCGCGCAGCGCTCGCTGGCCGAGAATTACGTGGGCCTGCCGTACTGACGCGCGGCGCCCGGAACCCCGCAGGAGAATGCATTGATAGACAAGACCGTACCCGGGCTCGCACAGGCCGTCGCCGGGATACCTGACGGCGCGACGGTGATGATCGGCGGCTTCGGCAATGCCGGCATGCCGAAGGCGCTGATCGACGCGCTGATCGAGCAGGGCGCGCGCGAGCTGACCATCGTGAACAACAACGCCGGCAATGGCGACACCGGTCTGGCCGCGCTGCTGGCCGCCGGGCGCGTGAGGAAGATCATCTGCTCTTTCCCGCGCCAGGCCGACTCGCATGTGTTCGACGCGCTGTACCGCGCCGGCAAGATCGAGCTGGAGCTGACGCCGCAGGGCAACCTCGCCGAGCGCATCCGTGCGGCCGGCGCCGGCATCGGTGGTTTCTTCACGCCGACCGGCTATGGCACGCTGCTGGCCGAGGGCAAGGAAACGCGCGTGATCGACGGCAAGCACTATGTGCTGGAGTCGCCCATTCATGCGGACTTCGCGCTGATCAAGGCGCTGAAGGGCGACCGCTGGGGCAATCTCGTGTATCGAAAGGCCGCGCGCAACTTCGGCCCCATCATGGCAATGGCCGCGAAATGCGCGATCGCGCAGGTCGATGAAGTGGTGCCGCTGGGCGCGCTTGATCCGGAAGTGATCGTCACGCCCGGCATCTTCGTGCAGCGCGTGGTACAGGTCGGAGGTGTGCAATGAAACGCCGTACACGTGACGAGATCGCGCAGCGCGTCGCGCGCGACATTCCGGAAGGTTCGTATGTGAACCTCGGCATCGGATTGCCGACGATGGTGGCCAACCATCTCGATCCGGGCAAGGAGATCTTCCTGCACAGCGAGAACGGCCTGCTCGGCATGGGGCCGGCGCCGGCACCGGGGCAGGAAGACGAAGACCTGATCAACGCCGGCAAGCAGCCGGTGACCTTGCTGACCGGCGGCGCATTCTTCCATCACGCGGATTCGTTTGCGATGATGCGCGGCGGCCACCTGGACATCTGCGTGCTCGGCGCCTTCCAGGTGTCCCAGCGCGGCGACCTTGCGAACTGGCATACCGGCGCGCCGGATGCGATCCCGGCAGTCGGCGGCGCGATGGACCTCGCGATCGGCGCGAAGAAGGTGTTCGTGATGATGGAGCACCAGACCAAGAACGGCGACAGCAAGATCGTCGCTGATTGCAGCTATCCGCTGACGGGCGTGGGCTGCGTGTCGCGCATCTACACGGATCTGGCGACCATCGATGTCACGCCCGACGGCTTGCGCGTGGTGGATATGGTCGACGGGCTGACGCTGGAGGCTTTGCAGGATGTTACGGGTGTTCCGTTGAAGTTGGCATGACTTTTAAGGCCCGTGGATCCCAGCTTGCGCTGGGATGACGATTTTTTAAGGCGATGGCCATCAATACGTCGTCCAAGCGCAAGCTGGGACCCACAGCATTTCCCCCGCTTACCTGAAACGAGCAATCAAATGAAACAAGCCTACATCTGCGACGCGATTCGTACACCGATCGGCCGCTACGCCGGCGCGCTGAAGGACGTGCGCGCCGACGACCTCGGCGCAGTGCCGCTGCGCGCACTGCAGGAGCGCAACCCGACCGTCGACTGGAGCGCGGTCGATGACGTGATCTTCGGCTGCGCGAACCAGGCCGGCGACGACAACCGCAATGTTGCGCGCATGTCGCTGCTGCTGGCGGGCTTTCCGCTGTCGGTGCCCGGCTCCACCGTGAACCGGCTGTGCGGCTCGGGCATGGATGCGCTAGGCAGCGCCGCGCGCGCGATCAAGTCCGGCGAGACCCGCCTGATGATCGCCGGCGGCGTCGAGTCGATGACGCGCGCGCCTTTCGTGATGGCCAAGGCCGACAGCGCGTTCTCGCGCAATCCGCAGATCTTCGACACCACGATAGGCTGGCGCTTCGTCAATCCGCAGATGAAGGCGCTGTACGGCGTCGATGCAATGCCGGAGACTGCCGAGAACGTCGCTACCGATTTCAACATCAGCCGCGCCGACCAGGACGCTTTCGCGGTGCGCAGCCAGCAAAAGGCAGCGGCCGCGCAGGCCAATGGCGTGCTCGCCGACGAGATCGTGCCGGTCATCATTCCGCAGAAAAAGGGCGAGCCGCTCACGGTGCTGCATGACGAGCATCCGCGCGCGACCAGTGTCGAGGCGCTCGCAAAGCTGAAGGGCGTGGTGCGACCGGATGGCACCGTCACCGCCGGCAATGCGTCCGGCGTGAACGACGGCGCGTGCGCGCTGCTGCTGGCCGATGAAGCCAGCGCCGCGCGTCACGGCCTCACGCCGAAGGCCCGCATCGTCGGCATGGCGACGGCCGGCGTGCCGCCGCGCGTGATGGGCATCGGTCCCGTGCCGGCGGTGCAGAAGCTGCTGGCCCAGACCGGCATCGGGCTGGACCAGATCGATGTGATCGAGCTTAACGAGGCTTTCGCGGCACAAGGTCTCGCGGTATTGCGCCAGCTCGGCATCGCCGACGACGATCCTCGCGTGAACCCGAACGGCGGCGCGATCGCGCTCGGCCATCCGCTGGGCATGAGCGGCGCAAGGCTGGTGACGACCGCGATGTTCCAGCTGCATCGCAGCGGCGGCCGTTATGCGCTGTGCACGATGTGCATAGGCGTCGGTCAGGGCATTGCGGTGATGATCGAGCGCGTCTGACCGGCGCGGGCCCGACGCAAGCAGCAAGGCCTTGGCGCCGGAGCTCCGCTGTGGCCTCGATCAGGTTTGCTGGACTTGAGTCTGGGCGGCCATCAGGTTCTTGACCGCGATGACGTACTTCAGCATGTCCCTGAACCGCGTCATGCCTTCCGGGTTCCTGCTGATGTCGAGCCGGTCGAAGCCCATGTGCAGCGCCTCGATGCGATCCCACTGCGCAGTTGTCAATGCCAGTTCGCGGATGCTGCGGTTCAATCCCTTGCGAAAGACTTCGGTCCCCGCGACTGCGCCGGCCGGCAGCAGCGAAAACAGCTCGTGCAGGTGTGTGCAAGCGGCGTCATCGATATGGCCCCGGTTCGATTCATGCAGCTGGTTCAGCGTGAATTGCAGCGATCCGCTGGCACTCACGCTGCCGGCCGGCGTGTACCACGGCTGTCCTTTCTCCCGGGCCCTGAGAACCGCCTTGCTCAGCCCGACAGGCTTGAATGGGTAGATTGCCGAGTCATCCGGCGCGCTGCTCGAGCTGGCACTGCCAGTGACGGGCTGCTGCGGCCGGGGCGGGACCATGTCCGCCTGCAGTTCGGCGGCGAGCCTGTCGATCTCCTTCATTGTCGAGGACTCGGCAGGGGCCTTTCCTCTCCTGTCTTCGGTCGCGCTTTCGGAAGCCTTCGAGTAGTCATCATCCGTCGCAAACCGGACCCGCTTGCTGTCTCGCGCCTCCGGATCGTCCAGCGCCTTGCGCTTTGCGCCTGATAACGGGTCGCGCGGCGGCGACTCGGGGGCGATGGTCGCGGCGCTTAAACGGTTTCCGTCCGAACGGGACTCGTGGGAGTTCGTCAGCGTGAGCCAGTCCACCCCTTCGAACAGGTGCTTTACCCGCGCTTTCGGCGAGACGATGTCTTCGACCTTGTTCTTCGCATCTGCCAGGACGGCAATTGGCGCCTTGCGGGGAGAGGATGCCTGGCTCGGTTGTTCGTACACCGGTTTCGCCAGCGGCTTCACTGCCAGGATTCCCGCGGGTGCCGGACGCTGCGGCGGCGCAGTGGCCTTGGTGCGGGGGCTCACCACCAGCCGTGGCTTAAGCGAAGGAAATTCAAATCTTGATTTTTTCTCCTTGCGCGGAGACTCCGCAACCGCAGACTCTGCCGGCCGGGCTGGCACCGTGCCGGACGAAGGGACGTCCTCCTCGGCAAGCGACTCGAGGTGCAGCGGTATCGTTTTGATGGATGCCTCGATCATCGACAACTCGAGTTTCTTGCCGAGGGCTGTCCTTTGCCTTCCGAATTCCGGCGTCGATCTTGGCGAGCGGTTGTCGATTCGTGGCGTAGGGGTTGTTATCGGCGACATACTGGCAGGCGCCGGCTTTGTCTGCGGTGTCGAACAAGCACTGCCCGCGTCAGGAATGGACGATGTTTCTGGTGTTGTCGTATTGGCCGTACTGCGCATGGTTGCCTTCCTTTCGTGTCTGGCGACGCCGGATGACGCCGGTGTTGGAAAGACACTTGAGTCGGCAGGGGGAGGAACGGGTTCCTTCGCATGAACAGGTCGACCGGAGAACGATCGAGGCGAGTGAATGGCCCGGCAGCATCGCGATCGACGACCTCCGGATGAAAAAAGGGGAGCCGCAGCTCCCCCCTTGTCGTGGTGCCAAAGCGCGCTTACTGCCGCACGCAATCCACGTAATAGCCTTTCACGCCATTCACCTCGGTCTTCACCAGGCCGTGCACGTCGGTCTCGAAGCCGGGCAGCTTCTCGTTGAACTCGCGCACGAACTTCAGGTAGTCGACGATGGTCTTGTTGAAGCGCTCGCCCGGGATCAGCAGCGGAATGCCCGGCGGGTAGGGCGTCAGCAGGATGGAGGTCACGCGGCCTTCGAGTTCATCGATGGACACACGCTCGATCTCGCGGTGCGCCATCTTCGCGAACGCGTCCGACGGCTTCATCGCCGGCTGCATGTCCGACAGGTACATCTCGGTGGTCAGCCGCGCGACGTCGTATTCCTTGTACATGTCGTGGATCTGCTGGCACAGGTCGCGCAGGCCGGTGCGCTCGTAGCGCGGGTTCGCGGCGGCGAACTCGGGCAGGATGCGCCACATCGGCTGGTTCTTGTCGTAGTCGTCCTTGAACTGCTGCAGCGCGGTCAGCAGCGTGTTCCAGCGGCCCTTGGTGATGCCGATGGTGAACATGATGAAGAACGAGTACAGGCCCGCCTTCTCGACGATCACGCCGTGCTCGGCGAGGTACTTGGTGACGATGGAGGCCGGGATGCCGGTCGCACCGAACTGGCCGTCGATGGCCAGGCCCGGCGTGACGATGGTCGCCTTGATCGGGTCGAGCATGTTGAAGCCCGGCTCGATCTTGCCGAAGCCGTGCCAGCTGTCCTCGGGACGGATCATCCAGTCATCGCGCGAACCCATGCCTTCGTCCGCGAATTCTTCCGGTCCCCAGACCTGGAACCACCAGTCCTGACCCCATTCCTGGTCGACCTTCTTCATCGCGCGGCGGAAGTCGAGCGCCTCGAGGATGCTTTCCTCGACCAGCGCGGTGCCGCCCGGCGGCTCCATCATCGCGGCCGCGATGTCGCAGGAGGCGATGATCGCGTACTGCGGCGAGGTCGAGATGTGCATCAGGTAGGCTTCGTTGAAGCTGTCGCGATCCAGTTGCACCGTCTCCGATTCCTGCACCAGGATCTGCGACGCCTGCGACAGGCCGGCCAGCAGCTTGTGCGTCGATTGGGTGGAGAAGATCAGCGATTCCTTCGCGCGCGGGCGGTCCTTGCCGATCGCGTGCATGTCCTTGTAGAACTCATGGAAGCTGGCGTGCGGCAGCCAGGCTTCGTCGAAGTGCAGGGTGTCGATCTGGCCGTCGAGCATGTCCTTGATGGTCTCGACGTTGTAGACCACACCGTCATAGGTCGACTGCGTGATGGTCAGGATGCGCGGCTTCTTGTTCTTCGCTTCACGCGCGAACGGGTTGGCCTCGATCTTCTTCATGATGTTTTCCATCGTGAATTCATCACGCGGGATCGGGCCGATGATGCCGAGGTGATTACGGGTCGGCATCAGGAATACCGGAATCGCGCCGCACATGATGATCGAGTGCAGGATGGACTTGTGGCAGTTGCGGTCGACCACCACGATGTCCCCCGGCGCGACGGTGGAGTGCCAGACCATCTTGTTCGAGGTCGACGTGCCGTTGGTGACGAAGTAGCAGTGGTCCGCATTGAAGATGCGCGCCGCATTGCGCTCCGAGGCCGCCACCGGGCCGGTATGGTCGAGCAGCTGGCCGAGTTCTTCGACCGCGTTGCAGACGTCGGCGCGCAGCATGTTCTCGCCGAAGAACTGGTGGAACATCTGCCCGATCGGCGATTTCAGGAAGGCCACACCACCCGAATGGCCCGGGCAGTGCCATGAGTACGAACCATCCTGAGCGTAGTGCACCATCGCGCGGAAAAAGGGCGGCGCCAGACCGTCCAGATAAGAACGCGCTTCGCGGATGATGTGGCGGGCGACGAACTCCGGCGTGTCTTCGAACATGTGGATGAAGCCATGCAGCTCGCGCAGGATATCGTTGGGGATATGGCGTGAGGTTCGCGTCTCGCCGTACAGGTAGAGCGGGATATCGGCATTCTTGTAGCGGATTTCCTCCACGAATGCGCGCAGCGACTTCAGCGCATCCTCGGTCTCCTCGGGCGTGCCGCCGCCGAATTCTTCGTCGTCGATCGACAGGATGAAGGCCGATGCCCGCGACTGCTGCTGCGCAAATTGCGACAGATCGCCGTAGCTGGTCACGCCCACGACTTCCATGCCTTCCTTTTGCAGCGCATCGGCCAGTGCACGAATGCCCAGGCCGGAGGTGTTCTCGGAACGGAAGTCTTCGTCAATGATGACGATGGGGAAGCGGAATTTCATGGGTTCTCCTGCGGCGGGCGCCCGGTCTGGCCGGTAGCCGGAAAAATGAAAGCGGGATTGTCGCAGATATGCGGGGTGGCGGGGAAAAGATGAGGCCAGCAGGCCGCCAGCGACCCGTACCGGCACCCGGCTTGGGCCAAGTCTGGATGCCCAAAGAAAGCCTCGTGCCCGACAGTTGCGTCGATCTCGGGAGAAGCGTCTGTTAGTGCATTTGCACTATTGTTCAGCACGCCCGGTGGACGCAAGCTCGCTGGCAATACTAACCAGCCAAGAGGGGATTTTCATGAGCACGGCAGTCTTCAGCATATTTCCATCCCCTGTTCCGGCAGCTGATAACTATGAGGTTTACGCGGGAGGGCAGTTCAGCCTGATCGTCACCAATGTTTTCACGAACTCGCCGGGGTTGCTGGAGAATGATCAGTCGGTACCGGGCGGAAATGGGTTCAGTCTGGAGGTGACCGGCGTTGGTTCAAGATCGGACAACATCCAGACGAGCATGATCCTCATATCCGATTATGGGCAGTGGACGGTGCAAAGCGATGGGGGGCTGACTTATGTTGCTGATGGGCTGGCCAGTAAAAAGCTGGGCGATACACAGCTCGTTACCGACGTGCTGTACTACCAGGAAGTAAACGGTTTCGATGTGACTGCTGTGGGTCAGGCCACCATGACCATTCATGGTACCTACGATCCGATCGAGGCAATTTTTGGTGATTCGGAGACGTATCTGTTCACTGAAGATAATTGGTGGGGGCAGAACGGCGGCAACATCCTCATCCTGCCGATACCTACCCCGGAGGTGACATTTATTGATAATCTCGCGACCCCCAGTCTTTTGCTCCATTACAGAGTCGACACCAATATTCCCGAGTCGGACGCGGAGACTTATCAGGAATTTTCCAAGATCTTTGATGACTTGTGGTTGCGGGCTACTCAAAATCCGGGATCGCCACGACCAAGCTTCGATGGGTGGCTGACCATTACGGGTGCCTATTTTGATTTTTTGCGAGAAGGCGATAACGTAACCATAACCGCCTATTCAACGATCAGCGATGGCAGAACAGTGCTGACAAGTCCGGCTTCGACACTGGTGATGGAGGGCGTGGATGACACTGCGGTGCTATGGGAAGATACGTCCTCGACCATGCATGGCGTTGTACTGGGTTCCGACGCCGTACCCAGCATCCTGAGCAATGACTACGATGTGGATGACCCGCACCTGCAGGTCGTGGCAGTGAAGGGAGGGCAATCAGATTATGTGCAGGTGGCTTCAAACTCCGGCAAGACCTGGATAACAGGAAATTATGGTTATTTGGAAATCGGCTCAGATGGCAATTACGCTTATCATCCGGCGACCAATGTCCATTTTTGGCTGGATACCTTGCAGGACGAATTTACTTATCGGGTGGTAAACGATAGAGGCGTGGTCAGCGAATCCACCCTGACGATCACCCTCACGCCCAACCCTGCTGCTGTCGTGCCGACAAATCTGGCCAACACGACAGTCGTGCTGAACGAAAATCTCGATCATCTTTTGGACACCATCGTGGCGGTGAGAGAAAACGGGTTTATTGTCACCCCGCTGACCAATTTTGTAGCTGCGCACATGGGAGAAGATTCGCCTTCATGGGAATTCGTATCGCAGGGCTTTTCATCAAGCAATCCGATCGATGTCAGAGAGGTGACCCCGATGGACACGCTCTACGGCATGTTTGCTGAGAATTCCGCCGGCCTTGTACTGATCGCGGAGAATCTGGAGCTTGAATGGCAACACGATGATATTTACAACACGTTCGTGAGCGTGAGTCTCAGAGCCGACAATGATTTCCAATTTTTGAATGAAAATGAATTGCTCATCTTGCCTTATGTGGCCGTTCCCGCAGACCCGAGCCTGAAGACCCACCCATTCGATTCTATATTTTATATAAGAATCCTCGGCAGTAACGATGCGCCCATAGCCGTCGCGGATCATAGCTTTGTCTATGCGGATCACACGGTAACGAACACGGCCTTTCAGTCCTCGGGCACGTTGCTATCCAACGATACGGACATCGATTCAGCAGACCGAATTTATGTCTCCCACGCCCAGCACCAAAGTGCTTCCTCATTCACAACGGTAGGCTCCGGAGTGTATATCGAAGGCATTTACGGGATGCTCGCGATTCGACCAGATGGCAGCTACACCTATTCGGCCAACAAACCCGCAGCGTTTGATATTCCGCCGCTCTCGGACGAAGAAGGTCCCAGATATGACCTGTTTACCTACAAGATCACAGACAAGCATGGTGCGGAATCGACGGCGGAGCTGAGTATTCAGGTGCTGGGGCCCAATGACAAGCCCACAGCGCTAGACGATACGTTCGTGGTTTACCTTGACAGCCAGGATCCGGAGGAGGCGATCGATAACCTGTTCAGGAATGATCT
>JACCDI010518788.1_pt1 | contig 16115 bp, 12 predicted proteins | sample 7442791 | NCBI WGS metagenome assembly JACCDI01 (sample SAMN15323434, study PRJNA562643) | freshwater metagenome | isolation source: river surface water | place: USA:Blue River Watershed | collected 2017-08-15 | reverse complement strand
GTTAATAAATTTCATCGTAGCTCGATCGAGTCTGGATTGACATCATGGTTAGATGAGGCTGATATTGATATTCACGCACTAGGCATAACGTTTTATGCTGTTGGTGGCGCGTATGACAGTATTCAAGCAACTAACCATAGTTCTTTGATCAAGATTGATAGAGCACCTGATGGATATCGAGGCGGTTTGATGCGTTTGGTGTCACGCATCGTCGGGGGGCTTTCAAAAAGTGATGTGCTAGATGGCGTAATTTATTTAATTGATCCAGTCGATCCTTCTTCTACGTATCCAGAAACTCAAGCACTAAAGCGTCAGTGTGTCATTCACTGCAAGCCTTTTGTTAGCACCATTTGTGGTGCTGTTGAATGGATGTTTATCGAAGCTTGTCACGCAAAACTTGTGCGTCCTGAACGTATTTTCCAGTACATACAAACATTAAGTTCGCAAACCGTTGCACTGGTAGCTCACGATGCGCTAAAGCCGCAAATGCTGGATTTTGCGAACAAGAACTTTGAGCTCTTAAGTCAATTCAAAGTTCGAATCGGAACAGGTACGACTGGCGGTTTGCTAAATGAATTAGCTTGGCAAAAAGGCTTTCCAAAATCTGAGAAATGGGTGAATTGCTACCTAAGTGGTCCCTTGGGAGGGGACGCGCAAATTGCGGAGCTTTTGCTAGATGGGCAATGTCAAAAAATCATCTTTTTTGAAGATCCGCATGTCGCTAGGCAGCACGAGGCGGATATTCAATTGATGGAACGAGCCGTTTGGAGTCGTAGCGACTATGCAACTTGCTTTAACTCTCCAGCTATGGCGCATAGTTGGGCCTCTGCAATTAAAAAAGTTTTGGGCTTTGAGCAGGGCAATTAAGTACCGTGCTATAACTTTTGAAATTATTCTGCTGTGATTTTTGCAATGTCAACAATTCGCTGGAATTGCACAGACTCTGATTTAATGAATTCGCGAAATTGCTGAGAACTCATTGGAGCAGGTTCGCCTCCTTGGTCAAGTAAGCGTTTAGATAAGTCAGGATCCTTAATGGCTTGTGTGACAGCTTCATTGATTTTTTGAATCACTGCATCTGGCGTACCCGTAGGTGCAAACAAGCCAAACCAGTTTTCAAGTTGGTACTTTGCAAGAGGTTTGTATTCTGCAATCGCTGGAATCTCGGGCGCGAAGCTAGTTCTTTTGGCAGAAGTAACAGCGATGGCCTTTACTCTCCCATCTTTGATAAAAGCCTTGGCAGCTGTGTAACTCACAAATGTCATGTCTACGTTGCCTGACACCACATCAACGAGTTGACCTGATGCTCCTTTGTAGGGAATGTGAACCATGTGAATGCCAGCCAGCTCTTCTAACAATTCGCCGTTCAAATGCTGAGGGTTCCCCACGCCGCTGGTTGAGTAAGCCAACTTGCCTGGATTCTTTTTGCCGTAAGCAACTAACTCTTCTATGTTTTTAACCGGCAGTGAGGGGCTTGTTACTAGAACATTGGGAATGCGTGTGACCAATGTAATGGGTGTCAAATCTTTAGACGGGTTGTATTGCATTTTGTTTTTATAAACAAATGCATTGATTGCGGTTTCGCCAGCAGAACCTAGCAGGAGTGTGTAGCCATCGGGTGAGGCTTTGGCCACGGCACCGGCTCCAATCATTCCGCTGCCACCCGCCTTGTTGTCGACGATCACGTTTTGCTTCAATGACACACGCAGTTTTTCTGACAACAAGCGTGCAATGGTGTCTACACCGCCGCCGGGGGAGAAGGGCACAACGATGGTGATGGTTTTGCTTGGGTAGTCTTGTGCGGCGCAAAGAGTGCTGGTAACAGTTGCTGCAATTGCGAATAAGGTCAATGCACAGCGCTTGAAGGAAGATGCAATCATGGGTTTTCCTTAAAAATATTTCGATTCAAAAGTTGAATAATTGCACTTTACCAAAAAAAGATGCAAAATACAAATCATGGAAAACACCCGTACCTCTTTGGCTACTTTGCAGATTTCTGGCAAGTCTTACGCATTCATAGACCTTCCGGCCGCTTTTGACGCCAATTACCAGAAACTGCCGGTGGTGCTTCGCCTGTTGCTGGAAAACGCGACACGGCATATGGTTGGTGAGGAGAGAGAAGCGGCAAAACGAGCACTCCTTAACTGGTTGGATACAGGCACAAGCGAGGCTGAAATTGCATTTCAGCCTGGTCGTGTGTTGATGCACGACACCACCAGTACACCTGCCTTGGTGGATATTGCAGCGATGCGTAATGCCCTGGCAGAAGCTGGCGTCGATCCTGCGACCCTGAATCCTGGACTGCAAGTTGACGTGTCTGTGGACCATTCCTTGGCTGTTGAGGTCTATGCAACCCAAAACGCGGCAACAGAAAACTTGCAACACGAAATACGTCGCAATGCAGAACGCTACCGTTTTTTGCGCTGGGCATCCAAGGTGCTCAAAGGTGTGCGCATCAATCCACCCGGCACGGGCATCATGCACACCATCAACTTGGAGCAACTTGCCACGGTGGTGACCACGCAAGAGCGTGATGGCATCACTTGGGTTGTGCCTGACATGATGATTGGCACGGACAGTCACACGCCCATGGTCAACGGGATTGGTGTCTTGGGCTGGGGCGTGGGTGGGCTCGAAGCACAAACTGTTATGTTTGGCATGCCGACCATGCTTCGCATCCCGGATGTCGTGGGTGTAAAGCTCACAGGTCATTTGCAAGCCGGAGTGCTTGCGACTGATTTGGCCTTGGTGGTAACGCATGAGCTGCGCAAGCTGGGCGTGACTGGGGAGTTTGTCGAATTCTTCGGCCCCGGTGTCAGCACCCTGACTGCAGGTGATCGCGCGGTGGTGGCGAATATGGCGCCGGAGTATGGGGCGACCACAGGTTATTTCCCGATCGATGAGCAAACCTTGGTGTATTTGAAATCGACAGGGCGCCCAAAGCCATCATTGGAATTGGTCGAGGCTTATGCCAAACGACAAGGTATTTGGCTGGATCCGTATGCGACGCCGCGTTTCACTAAATCTATTGAAATTGATCTTTCAACCATAGGTATGCATGTGGCTGGCCCACGCCGCCCGCAGGATTTGTTGTTCTACGGGGACACAGGTAAAGCCTTGTCAGAAGTGAAATTCAACCCAGGCAAAATTTCTGAAGGCATGCCACGCCATCCTGTGGCGATTGCGGCGATCAGCAGTTGTACCAACACCTCAGATCCAAGCTTGTTAATTGCGGCGGGTGTTTTAGCGCGCAAGGCAAATCGTTTAGGGTTGCGAGCGCCTGCTTGGGTGAAAACGTCTTTGGCCCCAGGCTCACCAGCAGCCGCTTCATATCTTGAGCGGGCGGCATTGTTGAGTGACTTAGAAGCGATTGGATTTGGGATTGTGGGTTTCGGTTGTACGACTTGCATTGGTAACCCAGGTCCATTGCCTCCTCAGATTCGGGATGCGCAATTGGATGGCGTCAGCAAGGGCGTTGCCATTGTCTCGGGCAATCGAAATTTCCCTGGTCGCGTGCATCCGGATCTAGAGTTGAGTTTCATCATGTCACCGCCTTTGGTCATAGCATTTGGTTTGGCAGGCGACGCCTCGAAAGACCTTTCAAAAGAGCCAATTCAAGTTTTGCCCAACGGGCAAGAGGTCTATCTCAAAGACATTTGGCCAACGCGTGAAGAAATTCAAGAGCATTTGAGCCGTGCTTTGGATGTGAATGACTTCAAGCGTGACTTCAAGATCGCCAGCGAAAACCCCATGTGGCAAGCGTTGCAAGCACCTGACACAGCGCTTTACCCTTGGGAGGACAGATCCACCATCTTGCGTCGCCCGCCCTTTGCCGCTGTGACCGAGGGTTCGCAATTGGGTACTTTCAAAGCCTACCCATTGCTAGTGGTTGGAGACGATGTCACCACAGACCATATTTCGCCTGCCAGCGCGATTCCTCCTGACTGCTTAGTTGCCGACTTTTTGGTTGAGCGTGGAGATGATCGCAATGACCTGAATGTGTTTGCCTCACGTCGTGGCAACTGGGAAGTGATGATGCGTGCGGCTTTTCACAGCAAAACTTTGGTCAACCTGCTCAAGCCAGGTATGCCAGTGGCCCATACGTTGCATGTGCCAAGCGGTGAAGTGCAGCCGATTTGGGATGTGGCGCAGCGTTACCGCGATGCGGGACAGTCTGTGGTGTTGCTGGCGGGTGAGCGCTATGGCATGGGATCTTCTCGGGACTGGGCAGCTAAAGGTCAGCGCTTATTAGGTATTCGTTCCGTTCTGGCCGTGAGCTTTGAACGCATTCACCGTTCCAATCTGATTGGCATGGGCATCCTGCCTTTGTGGTTGCCGAATGGCGTGACGCCTCAGACCTTGGCCATGCAAGCTGGTGACCAAATTGAGGTGGCTGCGCCCCCTGAATTGATTCAGCCTCGTTCTCCCGTGACCGTGCGCATTCACCGTATCAACGGTCAAGTAGATGAACTACAAGCGCGGGCAGCAGTGGAGACACAACTAGAGGTGGATTTGCTGCGGGATGGGGGAGTTATTCCCTCCATACTGCAAAAAACGATCCGTGAGCATCGGGGGTGACAATCGGCGTCATGAGTACCGATAAATCCATTCCCCAGCTAATTCTTGATGTCATACGCGATGATGGATTGACGCAAGGCAGTCATCTGCGTGCTCAGATGTTGGCTGATCGTTTCAAAGTTTCGCGTTCTCCCGTGAATGATGCTCTGGCACTGCTCGAGTCCAAAGGTTTGCTTAAGCGTGAACTTAATCGTGGGTATTTCTTGGCTAAATCAATAGATGCCAAGATGGAAAAGAAGCTTAGTTCTGTCAATGGCGATCCAGTTGCGGAGACCTACTTCCAGATGGCCAATGACTTGCTCAAAGGTGATTTGCCTCTGGAAGTGAGTGAGACATTCATCAAATCCAAATACGAATTGACTGCTGCACAGCTTAAGGCGGTATTGAATCGCATCGCACAAGAGGGATGGGCGCAGCGCAGGCCCGGTTATGGTTGGGAATTCTCCACGATGCTGACCACTCCCGACAGCTTGTTGCAGTCCTACCGCTTGCGCATGGCGCTGGAGCCAGCAGCGTTGCTAGAGCCAAGTTACCACTTAGCTCCCGAGGTGTTGGATAAGTGTCGAGCAGCAGAACACCATTTGCTGGATGGTGGAATTGAAACAGACACGCCGGATCAGTTACATGAGCGTGGTGTACGTTTTCACGAGTCTTTGGTTGAAGCCTCCGGCAATCCGTTTTTCATAGACACCATCCGGCGTGTGAACCGAGTGCGTCGTCTTATTTCTTACCGTTCCATGCAAGACCGCAAGCGCTATACCGAGCATTGCCAGCAGCATTTGCAGGTGTTGGACTTGATTGCCAAGGGCAAACGTGTCGATGCCGCCGAGATGATGCGCAAACACCTGCAACGAACTTTAGAGAATCACCAAAAAATCCGTCGCCTGTTGAATTCTTAACATTTTTAGACCAGAACATGACACCTACTGCTGAACTCATCCGTGCTTTCACACCCACAGGCACTTTGCGTGCCTCCATTAACTTAGGAAACCCGATCTTGGCGAACAAGAATGCCGGTGCGATTGAGCCACATGGCGTGTCAATTGATTTGGCGAAAGAATTTGCCAAGCGCTTAGGGGTGGATATTGAATTGGTCGTGTTTGATGCAGCTGGTAAATCCGTTGAGGCAGTAAAGGCTGAGCAAGCAGACATTGGGTTTTTTGCAATCGATCCATTGCGCGGTGAAGGTATTTCGTTCACCGCTCCATATGTGTTGATTGAAGGTAGTTACATGGTGCCGACAGAGTCGACTCTGACGTCGAATGAAGAAGTGGATCGTCCCGGTAACCGTGTGACAGTTGGTAAAGGCAGTGCTTACGACTTGTTTTTGACCCGTGAACTTAAACAGGCGGAGATTGTGCGAGCGCCGACTTCGCCTACTGTGGTGGATGTGTTTGTGGAACAAAAGCTAGAAGTGGCTGCAGGGGTGAAGCAGCAACTCGAATTCGACTTGACACGCTTTCCCCAGAATCGATTGTTGCCAGGCCGCTTCATGGTGATTCAGCAAGCAATGGGGGCTCCCAAATCACGTGGTGAGCAAGCCGCTGCTTTTCTGACTCAGTTTGTAGAAGAAATGAAAGCTTCTGGTTTTGTAGCACAGGCCTTGCAGCGACATCACATTCAAGGTGCATCTGTCGCGCCTAAGGTTTGAAAAGGATCGACTATGTTTGCTTATGTTGGCTCACGCACAACGCGTGAACGTAATGCCAGAGGTGATGGCATCAGTGTTTATCAATGTGACCCATCCACTGGGCAATTGAGCTTAGTGCAGGTTGTTGGTGATCTGGTCAACCCTTCTTTTTTAGCGCGTAACAAGGCAGGGAATCGTTTGTATGTGGTCCACGGTGACTGTGAAGACATCAGTGCTTTCAAAATTGACGCTACATCGGGCAAGATTGAGTTTTTGAATCGACAAAGCACGGAAGGCAAAAACCCCGTGCATTTAGCGCTTGACCCTACAGAAAAATTTGTGGTGGTGTCCAATCACATCACCGGCACCTTGGTGGTGTTACCGATTGCTGATGATGGATCACTGTTACCCTTGATACAAAAAGTGCAATTAGCAGGCGAACCTGGGCCGCACCGAAAAGAACAACCATTTACCAAACCGCACTTCAACCCGTTTGATCCGAGTGGCCAGTTTGTGTTGGTTCCAGACAAAGGGTTAGACAAAGTGTTTGTTTTTCGTTTTGCCAACGGTCAACTGTCAGCTGCTGATGAACCTGATGTCACAATGCGGGAAACTTCGGGACCTCGACACTTAGCGTTCCATCCAAGCAAAGCTTGGGTTTACGTGGTGAATGAATTGGATTCAACGGTCACAGCCTGTCACTTTGATGCAGCAACAGGTGAACTAACGCCGTACCAAATCGTGTCATCACTTGCTGATACCTTCATAGCCAATAGTCGTGCTTCCGAAATTGAAATTGATAAAAGGGGAGAGACGCTGTACGCCTCCAATCGAGGAGAGGATTCCATTGCCGTGTTCTCGATCCATCAAGAGTCTGGCCGATTGATGTTGATTCAAACGCAAGCTGCCATGGGACGCACACCACGTTTTTTTGCTTTGAACCCTACCAATCGCTGGATGTATGTTCTCAATGAAGATAGCGACACGATCGTGACTCTGGATGTAAATGCGAATGATGGCTCATTAAGTTCAGCACAACAGGAGGTTCGCTGCGGTAGCCCTGTTTGCATGGTGTTCGTTTAAATGAATCGTTTCATTGATTTGAATAAACAAGATTATTTAAATTGCAGAACTACTACCGTGAGCTCATCCTCGCTGTATATAGGTTGTCCGATAAGTGAGGAGAGGCGATCTGAGATCAGATCGCCTCAGCTGTTACTCCCTCCTAGAACTTAGTCTCGATTTAAATCTTCTGTCGTTGAAATTCTCTTTCCGCTTGGATTGCTCCTGCTGGATCAATGCTTCGAATTCGTGAATTTCTTTGACTCGGTAACGTATCGCCCCAATCAGACTAATGAACTGAGGGCCGATACCAAGGGTGCGCCAACTCTCTAGCGTGTGAACTGAGTAACCCCAATACATCGCTAACTTTTCTTGTGACCAAAGTGGCTCCATCTCAGCGCCTCCTGCTGAACATTTGTTGTGTTCGGGTCGCTGCATCGATGCGCCAGTCCACCGGTGCTGTTCCTGCTGGACTGTTGAACAGTCGCTGGTTTTCGAAATCCAAAATTTCTTTGAGCCGATATCGGATCTGCCCACCAATTTTTAGATAACTGGGTCCTACGCCATTTATCCTCCAGCGCTCCAAGGTGTGCTTAGACACCCCCCAATGTTCCGCCAGTAGTTCGGCGGACCAAAGGTTTTCTCGCATGCTTACTTTCATAACTTTCTCCATAAGTTAAGGAGAAGGCAGTCTGAGTGCTTTAGTGTTGAGAAGCCAGTAGGGGGGAGGTTGTAGACGGAGTTCGCATTAAAAACTGCCTACCACTATTCAGTAGAGAAAACGCCGTCCACAAAGTTTGCAAACACCCTCAAATAGGTAGCAACCGTTATAAGTGCGGATTCAACATCAAAGTACTTGTTGTCTTGGAGAGTTGAAAATTTAATACTTACATATACTACGCCTGGTACGCAACTGTTGTAAGACAATACGCAACCTTTTACACTCAGCACGCACTCGCCGTAGTCTCAGTTTCAAATCCCCTCCGCCCCACCAGATGCAAGTTAAAAAGTCGCTAGGTTTAACCACCTGGCGGCTTTTTTATGGGTCAATCCATTTTGAATTGATTAAACGGCTAACGCTTGTCAGTGATAACTTCGCCCGCCATCCACGGCCATGGCAATACCCGTGACAAATGAAGACTCCGCACTGGTTAAGTAAAGCGCGGCTCTAGCAATTTCGATGGCTTCTGCAACGCGCCCCAGTGCATAGCGTGATCCAACTTGTGTACGCAACACTTCTTCGGTGTAGCCTGCCCGAACCATAGGCGTATCGACAGCACCTGGGCAGATGGTGTTGACACGAATAGGCGCCCATTCCATGGCCAAAGTTTTTGACAATGAAATCACACCCGCTTTAGAAGCCGCATAGGCCCCTCTTCGCATGAAGGGCTGAAGACCTTGGCCAGAAGATAAGTTGACAATGGTGCTATCGGGCACTTCCTTCAGGTGAGGGAAGCATGCACGTGCCATTAAGAAACTGCCCGTCAGATTGACATCAATCACTCGCCGCCAATCTTCGAGACTGACTTCACTCAGCAGATCTTGATTGGCGATGCCTGCAGCATTGACCAATCCATCGATGCCCCCCATAGCTTGAGCAGCGAGATGAACAGCGTCGTTCACTTGTGATTCGTCGGACACGTCCATTGACAGCGCAATGCCCTCACCCGATTTCATCCAAGCGAGAATGCCTGCTTCGTTGCGATCCAATGCCGCTACTTTTGCACCCTCTGAAATAAACAGCTGCGCAATGGCTGCACCGATGCCTGAGCCCGCACCTGTGACCACAATGCGGCGACCCGCAAGCCGGTTGAGAGAAGGTAGCTCTGGAACTGATGTGGTTTTGGGCTGCATGGTGTCCTTTCATGACAGAACTCAGCGCTGTGCACGATCTTGACCAGATCGATGAATTAGCTTACCGTGCGACAGGTCATTATGTCACTGGCGCTAACCCTGATCGCCTTGCTGGAATTTTTATAGGGGCTGCATTGCAGGCGCATGGGAGAGAGCATGAAGAAAGTCTACAGCGGCAACATCGTTCGCAATACCGAGGCCCTCAATCATTGGCACAAACAGATGCCAACTGAGCCTGCATTGGAGCCAGACTTACCCATCATCGATGCTCACCACCATCTGTGGGACATCCCTTCGGTTGCAAACCAATATCTGCTCAATGACCTGCTGGCGGACATCGGCCAGGGGCACAACATTGTTGCCACAGTTTATGTTGAAGCACACGCCATGTACCGACGTGAAGGGCCAGAACACATGAAGCCAGTTGGCGAGGTGGAATTTGCAAATGGTGCAGCATCGATGGCAGCCAGCGGAATTTATGGCAACTGCAAAGTGGCCGACGCCATCGTGGCACACGCCGACCTGATGCTAGGAAGCAGGGTTGAAGAAGTGCTGGCCAAGCAATCTGAGGTAGCGGGTGGCAGGTTGCGTGGCATTCGATATGTCACGCCATTTGACGACAGCGAATTGCGCAATTTTGTCATGCGACCTGTACCGCCCCATAGACTGGCAGACCCAAAATTCAGAGAAGGATTTAGAAAGATAGCAGCCATGGGACTCGTGTTTGATGCTTGGGTCTACCATCCACAACTAGACGATGTACTGAACTTGGCGCGCGCATTTCCTGAATCCACAATCGTGCTTGACCATGCGGGCACACCTTTGGGTGTAGGGCCCTATCAGAACGATACTGCACAGGCTTTTAAAAACTGGGCGCTTGGGTTGCAGGCATTGGCTCAATGTCCCAATGTGGTCGTCAAAGTGGGGGGATTCGGCATGCCCATCACGGGTCTTTGCTTGCATGAAAGACCAATCCCGCTATCTTCCATAGAATTGGCCAACACGCTGAAGCCATTTGTAGAAACCTGCATCGAAAAATTCGGTCCCGATCGCTGCATGTTCGAAAGCAACTTTCCAGTAGACAAGCAGGCCTATGGCTACAGCACACTTTGGAATGCATTCAAACTGCTAACAAGCCATATGACCTTGGATGAGAGGTCAAATATGTTTAGCCGCAATGCTGCCCGCGTATACCAAGGTCAAAACGCTTAATCAATGCAAGATGAATAACCCAGACATGACCAGCCTTGTTCTTGGCAGTTTTGACGGCACAAGTTGGAGCTGGCATCTGAAGCGAAACATTTCTATTTCGCCCGCTCAGATGGCCATAATTTTTACGGTCTTAGGCTTGATATCTCTGGCAATTGGCGCTGGGTTTTATATGTTGGGCGCTTCTTTGGTGCTGCCTTTTTCACTGCTAGAAATTGCCGTGCTACTGATAGCTTATTTTTACAACGCAGTTCATGCCAACGACTATGAAAAACTGGTCATGCAAGACGGCATGATCAAAATTGAGCAAAAAAATGGCTTCAAAACAAGCTATGTGGAGTTAGAGCGATCCTTAACACGCGTCGACAAGGCGCTGGACAAGAATGCGCTGATACTGATTCGACAAGGTCAACGCAGCACTTATTTTGGCCGCTTTATTCATGCCAATTTAAGACCGCAACTGGCCCAACAAATTTCAGATCGGATTTTTCCATCTTTGTAAAACACATCATGGCTGAAAACTGGTGTTCATCGCGCGCGTTCCTCGCGCAACATGCAGTTTTCGCAAGCTGTCAATCAAGCGGTGATGTCGGTCCAAGCCTTCCAATTTCATGCTGGTGGGCGTTAAGCCATAGAAGCGAATTTTTCCGTTGACTGAGTCCAGTACCGCGTCCATCCTCTCATTGCCAAACATGCGGCGGAAGTTGTGCGCATAGTCAGCAATATCGAGGTCGTCATCAAGGGCAACCTCAAGCACCACATTCAAGGCTTGATAAAACAATTTGCGCTCAACGGTGTTGTCGTTGTATTGCAAAAAGGCACCCACTAAATCATGTGCGGCTTCCAACTGATTCAATGCCAAATTGATCAGCAGTTTCAATTCCAAAACGGTCAGTTGGCCCCATTCGGTATTCTCATCAAACTCAATGCCAATGAGGGTGGCAATGTCGGCATATTCGTCTAGCTCATTGTTTTCTAGACGGTCTAACAAAGCAGCCAATTTTCTATCGTCTAAGCGATGCAAGTTAAGAATGTCTTCGCGAAACAGCAATGCTTTGTTGGTGTTGTCCCATATCAAATCTTCTACAGGATAAATTTCGGAATATCCTGGCACCAAAATTCGACAGGCCATGGCACCCAATTGATCGTGGACAGCTGTGTACACCTCTTTGCCCATGTCTTTCAAAATACCCAGCAATAGCGCGGCTTCGTCTGCATTGGCAGTGCTACCTTGACCTGCAAAATTCCATTCCACAAATTCAAAATCGGCCTTGGCACTGAAGAAGCGCCAAGACACAATGCCGCTTGAGTCTATGAAGTGTTCTACAAAGTTGTAGGGCTCGGTTACCGCATGGCTCTCGAAGGTAGGCGCTGGCAAATCGTTCAGACCTTCAAAGCTACGCCCTTGCAGAAGCTCTGTGAGGCTGCGCTCTAGCGCCACTTCCAAACTGGGATGCGCGCCAAAGGATGCAAATACACCACCCGTGCGAGGGTTCATTAAGGTCACACACATGACGGGATATTGACCGCCCAAGGACGCATCCTTGACCAACACCGGAAAGCCTTGTGCTTCAAGACCTTGAATGCCCGCCATGATGCTGGGGTACTTTGACAACACATCAGCAGGTACATCAGGCAAGCAAATTTCGCCTTCCAAAATTTCTCGCTTAACGGCACGTTCAAAAATTTCAGACAAGCATTGAACTTGTGCTTCGGCCAGCGTGTTACCCGCGCTCATGCCATTACTCACAAACAAGTTTTCGACCAAGTTGGAGGGAAAGTACACCACTTGTTTGTCTGATTCGCGCACATAGGGCAGCGCGCAAATTCCGCGTTCTACATTGCCCGAGTTGGTGTCAATCAAATGCGAGGCTTTTAGCTCACCATCGGGGTTGTAAATTTTGAGGCAATGGACGTCCAGAATTTCTTTGGGCAGCGCATCCTTCTTACCAGGCTTGAACCACTTCTCATTGGGGTAATGCACAAACTCTGCATTGGCCAGATCTTCGCCCCAATAAGCGCCTGCGTAGAAATGATTGTTGTTTAGGCGCTCAATGTATTCACCTAAAGCGGATGCCAGCGCACTCTCTTTGGTAGCGCCTTTGCCGTTGGTAAAACACATGGGGGAATGCGCATCGCGAATGTGCAGTGACCACACATTGGGAATGATGTTGCGCCACGAGGCTATTTCAATCTTGATGCCCAAGCCCGCCAAGATGCCCGACATGTTGGCAATGGTTTGCTCCAAGGGCAAGTCTTTGCCCAAGATAAACGTACTGCTATTTGCATCGGGCTGAAGGGTCAGCAAGGCTTGCGCATCGGCATCAAGGTTGGCCACTTCTTCAATGACAAACTCAGGGCCCTCTTGCACCACTTTCTTCACGGTGCAGCGTTCAATCGAATTCAAAATACCGCGGCGGTCTACTTCAGAAATGTCCGGTGGCAGTTGCACCTGAATTTTGAAGGTTTGCTGGTACCGGTTTTCGGGGTCCACAATGTTGTTTTGCGACAGCCGAATGTGCTCTGTCGAAATGTTGCGGGTATCGCAGTACAGCTTGACAAAGTAGGCAGCGCACAAAGCTGACGATGCCAGGAAATAATCAAATGGCCCGGGTGCAGAGCCGTCGCCTTTGTAGCGAATGGGTTGGTCGGCAACGACCGTGAAATCATCGAACTTGGCTTCAAGGCGAAGCTTGTCGAGAAAATTGACTTTGATTTCCATGGCTGTGGAGGCGTTGGCAGCGCTTGCGCTTGTCTGTGACTATGAAGAACAAGAGCGAGCTTTCGCCTCCACGCGGACCGCCAGTATAGGCAAATAAGTGCCATCCGCCTTCAATTCAAAGCCATTTAATAAGTATGCTTATTATCTTGACATCAATTAATAAGTACAGTTATTATTTCCATGTTGGCCAATGTGATTCTTGGCTTTTGGCAGCTTTCGGAGAGAAAAAATGCAGTTTTACAAAGATGGTTTTAGAGGTGGCAGCCCTGATATCAAGCAGGCAGCACCCAACCGTAGAAATCGCGGCACCAATGAGCCATTTCCAGAAAAAGTCGATGTTTTGATTTCTGGAACGGGGCCAGCGGGTCTTTGCTTGGCTGCCCAGTTGGCACAATTTCCCGAAATTAGCACCATGATCGTGGAGCGAATGCCGGCCAACATCATCAAAGGCAAGGCAGACGGCATCAACACCCGCACCATGGAAATGTTCCAGGCCTTTGGCTTTGCCGACAAGGTCAAGCGCGAAACTTATTGGGTCAATCAAACTGCTTTCTGGATGCCCGATCCAGCCAATCCTGACCACATCAAACGCGCAGGTCGTGTGCAAGACGTTGCCGATGACAGCTCCGAGATGCCGCACATCCTGATCAACCAAGCCAGGTTGCATGAGTTGTTTTTGGAAGTGATGCAAAACTCACCTTCTCGCCTGGCACCCGACTATGGCTGGGAAGTGCTAACCCTGACAGTGGATCCGACCACCGAAGACCACCCTGTGACGGTGGTTCTGAAAGACTCAACTGGCTTAAATTGGGGCGCTACCAAAACAGTCAGAGCCAACTATGTGGTGGGCTGCGACGGCGCACACTCGTCGGTGCGCAAAGCCATTGGAGGTGTGTTGCATGGCGACGCTGCGCACCAAGCTTGGGGCGTGATGGACATCTTGGCCAACACAGATTTTCCAGATGTTAGACAAAAGTGTTTAATCTCCTCCGCCAAAGAAGGCAACATTCTCGTCTTACCCCGTGAAGGTGGCTACTTGTTCCGCATGTATGTCGAGTTGGACAAACTACGCCCTGACGAAAAAGCTGCACAGAAAAAATTCACCCAAGATGACATGATTGCAGCCGCCAATCGCATCATCAAACCCTATTCCTTGGATGTGAAGGAAGTTGTGTGGTGGTCTATCTATGACATTGGCCACAGCCTGACTGACAAGTTTGACGATGTGGGCGATGCCGAAGACCGCAATCCGCATGTGTTTGTGGCTGGTGATGCTTGCCACACTCACTCACCCAAAGCGGGGCAAGGCATGAATGTGTCGATGCAAGACACCTTCAATTTGGGCTGGAAACTCATCCACGTACTGCAAGGCCGTGCCGATGCAAAACTCTTGCGCAGTTACACCAAAGAACGTTTGACCGAGGCCAAGCGCTTGGTAGAAACCGACCACCAATGGTCACGCGTTATGTCAGCACCCACAACCCAAGCGGAGCGCGATGGCACAGAAGAGCCACGCATCATTCGTCAGTTCAAAGAGAACTTGGAATTTACGGGTGGCACCGCTGTTAAGTACGACACTTCCTATTTATTTGCCGACAGCGCTCACCAAGCACTGGCCACTGGTGAAGAAATTGGTAGGCGCTTTCACTCTGCACCTGTGGTGCGCGTGTCAGATGCCAAACAAATGCAGTTGGGTCATGTGGCACAAGCCGATGCCCGTTGGCGAATCTACGCGTTTGCAGGCAGAGCAGACACGGGGCACCAAGGCTCAGCCATTCACAAATTGGCAGAGTGGCTAGAAAAAAATTCTCAGTCGCCTGTGGTTAAGCACACCCGAAAAGGGGAAGACATCGATGCCGTGATTGATGTGCGCTTTGTTTTCCAGCAAACTTTTGATCAATTGGCCTACGAGAACATGTCCTCGCTTCTCAAACCGCAAACAGGGTCCTTGGGTTTGCAGGACCATGGCAAAGTATTCTGCGTCGACCACAAGGGTCTAGGCGATATCTTTGACATGCGCGGTATCAACCGCGACAAGGGTTGTTTGATTGTGGTGCGCCCAGATCAGTATGTGGCCAATGTGTTGCCACTAGATGACTATGAAGCCTTGTCTGTTTATTTTGCGGGCGTGCTTCGTTAAGACATCAAGGTCGAAACCAAAACAACCAAACAATTTAAACTAGTCGGATGAACTCATCGCATCCGAACTTGCAAGCAGAGGCACCTCAAGCTGTTAGCTTTTGGCATGCGCTTCAGTTCTGGTTCAAATTGGGCTTTATCAGCTTTGGTGGTCCTGCCGGCCAAATAGCCCTCATGCACGAAGAGTTGGTGATGCGCAGGCGTTGGCTTTCTGAAAAACGCTTTTTGCACGCTCTTAATTACTGCATGGTGTTGCCTGGGCCTGAGGCTCAGCAACTGGCCACCTACATTGGTTGGCTGATGCACAAGACGCGTGGTGGCATTGCCGCAGGCGTGTTGTTTGTATTGCCATCCTTGTTTTTGTTAATCGGCCTGTCTTGGCTCTACATTGCCTATGGTCAGGTGACATGGGTGGCTGGTTTGTTCTATGGCATCAAGCCTGCCGTCACGGCCATTGTGTTGCAAGCGGCACATCGCATTGGCTCGCGTGCACTGAAAAATAATTTACTGTGGGGCATTGCAGGCGCCAGCTTTGTGGCCATCTTTGCGCTGAATGTACCCTTCCCTGTCATTGTGTTGGCAGCAGCCTTCATCGGTTTTTTTGGGGGTCGTATGTTCCCTCAGTCATTCCATTTGGGAGGCGGCCATGTGGCTTCAACCCAGCACTTTGGCAGCGCCTTCATTGACGATGACACACCAACACCTTCGCATGCATTATTTAGATGGCAACGGTTGGCACAAGTGTTGTTAGCAGGCGCAGCTTTATGGCTTATTCCTATGAGCTTGTTGGTCATTTATTTTGGTTGGGAACACACGTTCACGCAAATGAGTTGGTTCTTCACCAAAGCCGCTCTACTCACTTTCGGCGGCGCCTATGCAGTGTTGCCTTATGTGTTTCAAGGGGCGGTAGATCAGTTTGGC
>JACCDI011280505.1_pt1 | contig 16132 bp, 15 predicted proteins | sample 7442791 | NCBI WGS metagenome assembly JACCDI01 (sample SAMN15323434, study PRJNA562643) | freshwater metagenome | isolation source: river surface water | place: USA:Blue River Watershed | collected 2017-08-15 | reverse complement strand
ACTCTGCTCATATTGGATACCTCTATGGTGTTATCTCTATCGATCAATACCCCTGAGGTGCTATCTGAACCAAATATGGCGCCGCTTCTGATGTCATTTGCATAGATCATGTCTAAATTCTTTTCATGCAATTTTCTTCTACCTTCACCGAGTAGATTTTCGCTCTCTTCTGCGGCAAATCCCACAAGCAGTTGATGGCTCCGGATTTTAGATATTTCTTGCAGTAAATCAGGATTTTTGATCAGATTTAACTGGTTTAGATCATTTTTTTTGATCTTACCGGAAGCTGCTTCGGGGCGAACATCGCTTACTGCCGCAGCCATTATCAGAACATCACATTTATCAAACTCTGAAGATAGTGCTTTACCCAATTGCTCTGTATTTCTAACTGGTATTACGTTGATGCCAGGCAGATCTGAGGTTTCTAAATTCGCAGCAATTAAAGTTACCAAAGCTCCTCGAGCTTGTGCGCTACGAGCTATCGCCAAACCTTGTCTACCACTCGAACGATTTCCGATAAACCGAACATCATCGATATCCTCTTTAGTGCCACCAGCGGTGATTAGAATTCTTTTCCCAGAAAGATCTTTAGTAGTTTCAAAATGTCTGACGAACTCTTCGATGATTGCGGGGATTTCAGGAAGTCGACCGATTCCAGAATCTGAACCAGTTAATCTGCCAACATCGGGTTGCATGATCACAAAGCCGCGTGATTTCAATATCTCAATGTTTGCTTGAGTTGCTTGGTTCAACCACATCTTTGGATGCATTGCAGGCACTAGTAATTTAGGCGCGTTACTTGCCAATATTGCGTTAGTCAGTAGATCATCAGCTCGGCCATGAGCAATTCTGGCAATTAGATCTGCAGTCGCGGGTGCGATGATTATGAAATCGGATTTATCACCGATCTTCACGTGATTGACCTTATCTACAGCTTCCCAAACTTCTGTATGAACGGGTTTTCCAGAGAGCGCTTCCCAAGTAGCGCGTCCTACAAAATTTAGCGATGCAGGTGTCGGAACTACTGTGACGTTATGGCCACGTTCTTGAAGCCGGCGAAGTAGATCGCATGATTTGTATGCGGCTATTCCGCCGCCAACTCCGAGGAGGATCTCGGACACCTGATTATTCCCCGCTTAGTAATTGAAGGTTAATTATTGATTAGTTGGTTCAAGACTTTCGATGGTCAAAAGTCCATCGTTAATTTCGCGTAGCGCGATTGATAGCGGTTTTTCATGTACATGGGTTTCGACGAGCGGACCGACGTATTCCAAAAGGCCCTCAGATAGTTGAGAGTAATAGGCGTTGATCTGACGAGCGCGCTTAGCAGCGTAGAGCACCAAGCTATATTTCGAACCACTCTTGTCCAACAACTCATCAATCGGTGGATTGGTTATTCCGTCCATTTATTGCCTCTCTCTATCAGCCGCTAAGGCTACCAGTTCAGCCACTACCCGTTCTAATCGATCATTTACCAGCACATAATCGAACTCAGATTGGGCTGCCATCTCTTCCTGAGCCAAAGCTAAACGCTCTGCCCTGCGTTCATCAGTATCAGTTCCCCGAGTTTCAAGCCTGCTTTTCAACTCTTCCCATGATGGTGGCGCGATAAATATCAATTGCGAACTTGGCATTGATTTACGAACTTGCCTTGCTCCAGCTATTTCAATCTCAAGAACTACATTAAAACCGCTAGCTAATTTCTCTTTAACAGCCGTAGCGGGTGTTCCATATTTGGCTCCTGCGAATTCAGCCCATTCAAGAAATTCCTGAGCTTCGATTCGTCTATTAAATTCCTCAGTTGAAATATAAAAGTAATCCACACCATCTAATTCACCGATTCGCGGTGATCTGGTAGTTGCCGAAACTGAAACCCAGAAATCTGGATGGTTAGCTAAAGCTTTGGTGATCGTGCTCTTACCTACCCCGCCTGGACCGGATAGCACAAACAACTTGCCCGATCTGATCGCTGGATTCACGGTTCGAAACTCTCTCTTTAAATTCTGCAACTGTAGAACTCCCAAGCCTTGTATACGTCGGCTTGTAGATATTCCAAGTCGCGACAATAGCGCGCTAGCTCTGACTTTCCCAACTCCGGGGATAGCTTCGATCAAATCGATAACCCGCATCTTTCCAACTGCCTGATTTGTAGATGCAAGTTCAATGGCTTGTAGAAGTTTTAGTTCTCCGCTTCTAATCTGTTCTTTGATTGAAGCGCGAGTTCTTCTTGCAATCTTGGCAGCTTCTAACGCGGCCGCTCGTTGCTCAGCAGTTAATCGAGGTGGCGTACCCATTATCTAATTAGGCTAACGCCTCTTCAAGAATCAATTTAGCTGCCGCAGCTACATCTTGACTTTCAGTTATTGGTCTTCCGATCACAAGATAATCTGCACCTGCAGATAACGCACTCTTTGGATCCATGGTTCTCTTCTGATCATCAGAGCGTTTCGGCTGTTGCGCGGGTTTCGAATTAAAGTTAGGTCGTACTCCGGGTGTGATTATTAAGGCGCGCTTGCCAATCGCGGCCCGAATTGTTTGAATTTCATGTGGCGAAGAGACGATTGCTTTCGCTCCAGCATCAACTGCCAAAAGGGCCAGGGCCGAAGCTCTCTCACTAGGAGTTCCGATATACCCGATAGCTTCTAAATCCCTTTGATCTAGCGAAGTTAGGATTGTGACGGCGGTGATTTTGGTATCTGGAAGCGCTTTAACTGCGGCCGCGATCATTGCCGGACCCCCGCTTGCATGCACCGTTAGAAATTCTGGGCTGATTGAAAGTATTTGTTGAGCGGCAGAGCCAACTGTATTTGGTATGTCGTGCAATTTTAGATCTAAAAAAATCTTTCGATCTGTCTCTCTTAGGATTTCGGCTACGCCTTCAATTCCAAATTTTAAGAAAAACTTTAGTCCCAGCTTAAAGAAACCAACATAAGGGGTGGTTGATGCAACCCAACTCTTGGCAGTATCCAAGTTATCGGTATCAACTGCCAGAATGATTGGTGAATTCATATAAACCCCTTCAGCTTATTAAATACTTAATCTGAGTCACGATGTGCGAACCCCACAGCCTCTTTAACTGAACCAAAACCTTTGCTCTGTAATATTGAATGCAATTCTCCTTGAATTCGATATGGCGCGCTTGGATCACCAAATGAAGCGGTGCCGATGGAGACACCGGAAGCGCCAGCTAGAATCATTTCAAATGCATCGCGACCGCTAGATACGCCACCCATTCCTAAGATTGAAACATTGGGAAGGGCTGCCCTCACTTGATAAATTGCTCGAACCGCTATGGGGCGTATAGCAGGACCTGAGAGTCCACCTGTCTTTCCACCAAGATGTGGACGCATAGTTTCAGTATTAATAACCATACCTAACACTGTGTTGATCATTGCGATTCCATCCGCTCCAGCATTTATGGCAGCGGTCGCAATGTTCGCAATATTTGTGACATCCGGCGTCAGTTTCGCCAAAATCGGAAGATCTCCGCCAATTATGCTTCGTACATTCTTAATAACATCAGTGGTGCTATTTGGATCACAAGCGAAAACTAGCCCGCGATTTTCAACGTTTGGACAAGAGATATTTACTTCCAATGCTGAGATACCTGAAATCCCGCGGAGCTTACGCGCCAAAGTTCCATACTCTTCAGAAGTCTCTCCAGCAATAGAAACAATGATTCTGGCCCCTTGCGAGGCAAGCCAAGGAATATCTTCAATTAAGAAGGCATCGATTCCGGGTCCTTGTAAACCGATGCTATTTAACATCCCGCTTGGAGTCTCTGCCATTCTTGGGGTAGGTCTACCCGCACGCGCCTTCAACATAATTGATTTAGTTACCACCGCGCCGATTTCACGAAGCGGAAAGAATTGGGCCAACTCTTTACCAGAACTGGCACAACCACTTGCAGTAAATATCGGTGATGGAAACCATGCGCCGCCTAAGGTGGTTCCAAAATCTAGGGTCATAGTTGATGACCCACTAAATGCCACTGAACGGCTTCACCATCAAGTACCGGTCCATCAATGCAACTTCGCAAGTTCTTGATCTGACCATCTCCGGTATCCACTGGAATAACGCAGGTCATGCAGATACCGATGCCACAGGCCATAGATTCTTCAACAGCACATTGATGCGCAATATCTACTTCCTTCGCGATCTTTGATAAGGCACTTAACATTCCCATCGGACCACAGGAGTACATAACTCGAACATCATATTCTTTTATTAGATCAGCAAGAGAATCGGTAACTCGGCCAGTTTCACCTGCAGTTCCATCTTCCGTGTAAATCTTTAGTAAAGAAGCTGATCGCCGTCCTTCGATTGGAGCATAGATCTTTGACGCATTACTTGCTCCAAGAGCCATGATGACTCGATGTCCGTGCTCTTTTAGAACATCCGCTAAACCAAATAGTGGCGCAGACCCATAACCACCTCCTACCAATAGCGCTGTGGTTGGTTCAGTTGGTATACCAAAAGCAGTTCCAAGCGGAACTACTACATCAATATTTGCCCCTTCTGGCTGAGCACATAACCATTTAGAACCACTACCCATCGGTGAGATTATTAACTCTAATGTCCCTCGATCGTTCACTCTTGAAATCGCAAAGGCTCTTCGCAATATCATCTTAGAAAATTCGCCGCCTACACTTATTGCGATGAAGTTTCCAGGCTTTATATGGCGGACCAAATCGCCAACTTCAATAACAATCTGATGATAGACACCTAGCCTTCGATTACTAAGTATCGGTGCAAAGAGATGTGAAGCGCTTTTATTGATTGGCAATTTGGACCAACCATTCTTGAAGTGGCTTAACCGAAAGTTCAGCGTTTCTGATGGCTTCGATTCCAGAAACTGCAGCATTAAAACCTGCAATAGTAGTTATGCATGGAATAGATCTTTGAACTGCAGTAGTTCTAATGACCCAACCGTCTTGTCTGGAACCTCTGCCTACCGGTGTATTTATTACCAAATCTACTTGGCCTGCGACCATCTGTTCGACAATGGTGCGTTCTCCATAAGGACCAGTTCCTTCCGAGTGTTTCCTCACCACTGTTGCAGGGATACCCTGTTCAGATAATGAATGTGCGGTTCCAGAAGTCGCAAGTATTCGAAAACCTAGATCAGAAATTCTACGAGCAGCTTCTATCCCCATAGCCTTATCTTTATCGCTCAGTGAGATGAAAACTGTGCCGTTCTTAGGCAATGGACCAAAAGCTGCAATCTGACTCTTCGCGTAACTTTCACCAAAAGTAGCCGCTAATCCCATAACCTCACCAGTTGATCGCATCTCAGGTCCAAGCGTTGAATCAACACCACGTCCATCCGTACGACGGAATCTATTCCAAGGCAATACGACTTCCTTAACTGAGATTGCTTTAGGTCTAGGTTGAATCGTAGGAAGTAAACCTTCTTCCTGTAACTGCTTTATTGAACTTCCTACCGAGATCCTTGCTGCAGCTTTGGCAAGTGCAATGCCAGTTGCTTTAGAGACAAATGGAACTGTTCTTGACGCTCTGGGATTAGCTTCAAGAACATATAGTTGACCATTGGCAATTGCATATTGAATATTAATCAAACCTCTAACATCCACGCCTTGTGCAATCTTTAGGGTTGCATCTGAGATCTCTTTCAATTGGCTTTCCGTGATGGTTATAGCTGGGAGAACGCATGCGCTATCTCCGCTATGTATTCCAGCCTCTTCGATATGTTCCATGACGCCACCTAAGAAGAGCTCTTTGCCATCAAAGAGGGCATCAACATCGATCTCAGTTGCGTTATCTAAGAATCGATCTACCAAAACTGGATGGCCCGGAGTGATTTCTGTTGCCTTTGAGATGAAACCTGCAAGTGAATTTTGATCATAAACAATCTCCATGCCACGTCCACCAAGAACATATGATGGGCGGACCAACACCGGGTAACCAATTCGATTTGCGATGTCTTCAGCCTCTAACAGAGAGGAAGCCATTCCGTATTGTGGTGCTTTTAACTTCTGCACCGTAAGGATATTTCCGAATGCACCACGCTCCTCCGCTAAATTAATTGATTCGGGAGATGTACCAAGAATATTTACGCCGGCATCCTTCAAACCTTGCGCCAGACCAAGAGGAGTTTGACCTCCTAATTGAGTGATTACTCCAAGAACTGGACCTGCTGCCTCTTCTGCCGCGATCACTTCCAAAACATCTTCCAAGGTCAATGGTTCGAAATAGAGTCGATCGCTAGTGTCATAATCAGTCGAAACTGTCTCTGGATTGCAATTAATCATTACAGTCTCAAACCCAGCTTCTCTTAAAGTAAACGATGCATGGACACAGGAGTAATCGAACTCGATACCTTGTCCGATTCGATTTGGGCCAGAACCCAGAATGATTACAGCGGGCTTGGTTCTACTCTCTACTTCAGTCTCTTGTTCGTAGCTTGAATAGTGATACGGAGTAAAGGCCTCAAACTCGGCAGCACATGTATCGACTGTCTTATAAACCGGCCTGATATTTAAATGATGGCGCAAACTCCTTAAATCTTGGAGAGAGACTCCTCGGATATTTGCTATCTGTTCGTCTGAAAATCCCAGCTGCTTGGCTTTAAACAGCAATTCCTTAGAAAGTTCGCCTGGCTGTGATAATTCAGACGCTACTTGATTTATCAAATTTATCTGCTGCAAATACCAACGATCAATCTTCGTGGCAGTGAATACTGCTTCAATATCTACGCCTGCCCAGAGTGCAAGTTGAACTTGTTGTAGTCGATACTCGGTTGGAATTCGCATCGAATCCAGCAACTGGCTGGTTGGAATCTCAGCTTTATTCGGTGGAAAAGTGAAGATCGCCTCTTTACGTTCTAGAGAGCGGAGCGCCTTTTGCAGCGCTTCTGGAAAAGATCTTCCTATTGCCATCGCCTCGCCAACAGATTTCATGGTGGTGGTCAATCTAGGATCTGCATCCGCAAATTTTTCAAAGGCGAATCTAGGTGCTTTAACCACAATGTAATCAAGGGTTGGTTCGAATGATGCCGGTGTAACTTTGGTAATGTCATTCTGAATCTCATCCAAGGTGTAACCAATGGCTAATTTTGTGGCGATTTTTGCGATAGGAAATCCAGTTGCTTTGGAAGCTAGCGCTGATGAACGAGATACTCGCGGATTCATCTCTATGACGATTATTCGACCATTATCAGGGTTTACGGCAAATTGGATATTGCATCCGCCGGTATCAACACCTACTTCACGGATGATATTGATAGCCAAATTTCTGAGTTTTTGATATTCAACATCGGTCAAAGTTAGCGCTGGTGCAACCGTAATAGAGTCCCCAGTATGTACACCCATTGGATCAAGGTTTTCGATTGAACAGACAATAACAACGTTATCTTTTCGATCACGCATAACCTCTAGTTCGTACTCTTTCCAACCAAGGATTGATTCTTCCAATAGAACTTCGGAAGTTGGACTATGGCGTAACCCAGCTCCAGCGATCAACTCAAGTTCTTCAGCATTGAATGCAACACCTGAACCCAAGCCACCCATTGTGAAAGAAGGCCTAACAACCACGGGATATTGCAGCGTCTTAACCGCCTCGAAACACTCTGGCATCGTGTGACAAATCATTGATTTGGCTGATTCTCCGCCAACCTTTTCAACGATGGCCCGAAAAAGTTCTCTATTCTCACCACGTTGAATTGCTTCAACATCGGCACCGATTAATTTGACGCCATGCTTCTGCAAAATCCCACGTTCGTGTAATCCCATTGCTGCATTTAACGCAGTCTGCCCACCCAGAGTTGCAAGCACGGCATCTGGACGTTCCTTTATTAAAATTTGCTCTATCGATTCTGGGGTTATTGGTTCGATGTAAGTAGCATCGGCAAACTCAGGGTCGGTCATGATTGTTGCAGGGTTGGAGTTAATTAAGATAACTCGGATACCCTCTGCTTTTAGCACTCTGCAAGCTTGAGTACCGGAATAATCAAATTCGCAAGCCTGGCCGATAACTATGGGGCCTGATCCAATTACTAATACACTCTTGATTGCATTATCAATGGCCATGTGTAGCCACCTTTGAATTTCTCATCAGATCAATAAACCGATCAAAAAGATAACCAGCATCGTGCGGTCCAGCTGCCGCTTCAGGATGATATTGAACGCTAAAGGCCGGTTTATCAATAAGTCTTAAACCTTCTACCACTCCATCATTTAAACCAACATGTGTAACCTCACCTGAACCAAAGACTGTGGTGAATACACCCTCAGTTGGCGCCTTTAAAGCAAAACCATGATTGTGTGCCGTGATCTCTACCTTTCCAGTTAGCTTATCGAGAACTGGTTGGTTGATACCGCGATGGCCAAATTGCAGTTTATAAGTTTCGAAACCTAGGGCACGACCTAAAATCTGGTGACCAAAACAGATTCCGAATATTGGAACCTCTAAGAGAAGCAACTCCCGTACGGTATCTACCACTTGATCCATTGTTGAGGGATCTCCAGGTCCGTTTGAGAGAAAAACGCCATCTGGTTTTAGAGACATGATCTTCTCCGCGGAAGAATCGAAAGGTATCACCGTGACCCTGACGCCCTTCTGGGCTAAAGCTTTAGGTGTTGCTGCCTTTATTCCTAAGTCCAGAGCAACCACGTGAAATTGTTGATGTTCTGGATTTACCACATAATCTTCTTTAGTTGAAACATCTGAGGAGAGAAAACTTCCTGACATTTGATCGACTTTACGAACTTCGATCACCATTTCTTCGCGAGTCAGCTCTTCTCCGCTAAAAATACCGACGCGCATTGCACCTCGGTCACGAAGATGTCTGGTGAGCGCTCTAGTGTCTACACCTTTTATTCCAACAATTCCTTGCTTTATTAATTCCTCTTCTAAAGACGAGGTAGCGCGCCAATTACTAATTACTGGAGAAGGATTACGAACCACAAATCCAGCCACCCAAATTCGACTTGATTCGTTATCTTCAAGATTCCAACCAGTATTACCTATGTGTGGAGCTGTCATTACAACTACTTGCTTGTGATAAGACGGATCGGTGAGTGTTTCCTGGTAACCCGTCATGCCAGTTGCAAATACTGCTTCTCCGAAAGTGCGGCCAGTGGCGCCCCAAGTTTCGCCCTCAAAAATCCGTCCATCATCCAACACCAAGAATGCTTTGCTCATCGCTCTGCCTTCCATGTTAACTCGCCATTTAAGAAAGTCGCTAAGACGCTTCCAGAAATTTCCATGCCGTGAAATGGAGTGTTCTTACTCTTAGAGGCAACTAAATCTCGATCAACTTTCCAGCTCTTGGTTGGATCGAAGATCGTTAAGTTAGCGAGTGCCCCCTCTGCAATCACACCGCCATGATCCCGGTATCGACCAATCTCTGCTGGCTTAGTCGACATCCGTTGCTGTAAATCCGCAATAGTTAGTAACTTACTCTCTACCATCGTCTGCCAAACAATTGAGAGCGCTGTCTCTAGTCCAATCATGCCAAAAGCCGCGTGTTGCCACTCGCACTCTTTATATTCTGCGGAATGAGGCGCATGATCAGTTGCCACAATATCAATGGTTCCATCGGCTAAACCTTCACGAAGTGCTAATACATCTCGCTCCGTACGAAGCGGTGGATTAACCTTGAAAATCGGATCATAACTTCTGGCCAACTCATCAGTAAGCAAAAGATGGTGAGGAGTGACTTCTGCCGTTACTTGAATTCCGCGCGCCTTTGCCCACCGAATGATCTCAACACCCCCAGCCGTTGTTAAATGGCAAATGTGCAAACGTGATTGAACATGTTCTGCAAGCAGAACATCACGAGCGATGATTGCCTCTTCAGCTACGGCTGGCCAACCTTTTAATCCTAATTGCGATGAAACAAAGCCCTCATTCATCTGTGCATCACTTGTCAACGATGGATCCTGGGCATGTTGTGCGATCACTCCATCGAACTTTTTTACATACTCTAAAGCTCTACGCATGACCAAGGCATCGCTGACGCAATTACCATCGTCACTAAATACCCGAACATTGGCGATCGAATCCGCCATCGCTCCAAGATCTGCCAACTCTTTACCAGCTAGGTTTTTTGTTACTGCGCCTACTGGAAATACCGCAGCTAGATTTGCTTCTTGACCTAGGCGAAATACTTGCTCTACCACTCCAGCAGTATCGGCAACAGGTGAGGTGTTAGCCATTGCAGAAACAGCGGTGAAGCCACCTTTGGCTGCTGCTTGCGAACCTGATGCGATTGTCTCTGAATCTTCTTTACCAGGTTCGCGAAGATGTGTATGCAGATCCACCAAACCTTGAAGTGCAATGCAATTATTTGCCTCGATTATTTTGGCGCTTTGATCAGCAACAACTGAACCGCTTGTTGAAATTCTGGAAACTCGTCCCTCTTTGATGGCGATATCAACTATGGCGCTGTTTAGATTGATGTTACGTATCAAATAACTCATTGTTCACCTGCTAAAAGTAAATAAAGAATCGCCATTCGGACATTAATACCATTTGTAACTTGTTCGACAATCACGCTTCTACCAGAATCCGCAGCATCAGCCGTAATCTCTAAGCCTCGGTTCATGGGGCCTGGGTGCATGATTATCGCGTCGGGTTTCATCATTTGAACTCTTATCTTATTTAAACCATAGTAACTTGAATATTCGCGGGCATTTGGGAAGAAGGATTCCTGCATCCGCTCTAATTGAATTCTCAACATCATAAGCGCATCGATCTTAGGAAGTACCTGTTCGATTGAGTAATTAATAGTTACTGGCCAATTTTCTACGCCAACTGGAAGAAGCGTAGGTGGAGCTACTAAATGCACTTTAGCGCCGAGTTTAGTAAGTAAAAGTACGTTGGATCTCGCTACTCGAGAGTGCAAAACATCTCCAACAATTGCGACATTCAGTCCTGATAAATCGTTTGATCCTTTAGCTAGATGTTTCCTTATAGTGAAAGAATCTAAAAGAGCTTGGCTTGGATGTTCGTGAGTGCCATCGCCAGCGTTGATTACGGACCCTTTTGTCCATTGTGAATCTGCCAATCTTTTTGCTGCTCCAGATGCGCTATGTCTTATGATCACAGCATCTGCACCCATCGCTTGTAATGTCAGAGCAGTATCTTTTAGCGATTCACCTTTAGAGACCGAGGATCCCTTTGCACTGAAATTGATAACATCGGCAGATAATCTCTTAGCCGCTGCTTCAAAAGAGATACGAGTGCGTGTGGAATCTTCATAGAAAAGGTTGACAATGGTCCGGCCACGAAGAGTAGGCAGTTTTTTCATTGGGGCATCTGAGACGCGAGCCAATTCTTGGGCGGTATCTAGAATAGAAATCGCATCTTCGCGAGTTAGATCATCTATCGAGAGCAGGTGCTTAATCATCCAAGAATCACCTCGTCTCTGCCATCAACTTCTGATAAGAGAACTTTTACAGATTGACTGTGATTGGTTGGAATGTTCTTACCAACGTAGTCGGCCCGAATCGGTAGTTCACGATGGCCACGATCTATCAAAACTGCAAGTTGGACTGTCTTGGGTCTACCTAACTCGCCAAGCGCATCTAGGGCCGCTCGGATAGTTCTACCTGAGAAGAGCACATCATCTATCAACACCACATCTCGACCTTCAACCCCGCTATTTTTGATAGAAGCAGAATTGTTAGACGGGATATAAGTTGGCATCAATGCGCGAGGCGCGCGCATTCGTAGATCATCACGATGTAACGTGACATCTAGGGTTCCTGCTTCTAGCGTGACGCCTTCGATCTTAGAGATTAATTGCGCAATACGTTTAGCAAGATGTGCGCCACCAGTTGGGATTCCAAGAATTAAAAGATTGCCAGAGCCTTGGTTGTGTTCGAGAATTTCATGGGCAATGCGCGTAAGCGCGCGCGCCATATCGACTTCATTCATTTGTAACCACCTTCCCCACCTCTCTGGATGGGTCTTTAAAGGATCGAGTCGAAGTATAACCCCTAAAGGAAGTTAACTATCGTTACTGTAAATATGTGGGGCATCACGTGGCGATTTGCCCTTTCATGGTGGCGATTCGGCTAAGAACACCGTGAATAAATGTCGCCGAATTCTCAGTTGAAAGTTCAGATGCCAACTTCAAAGCTTCATCAATTACGACCGCTTCAGGGTTCTCACTCCAAAGCAGCTCCCAAATTGCGATGCGCAGAATATTGCGATCCACGCTCGGGATCCGATCAAAATCCCAACCTTGAATGTGGCTCCTTATCAAATCATCAATCCGAGTTTGGTTATTGGTTACACCTTGAACAATGGTTACTGCATAATCACGCAGATCGACTGTCGAAATAGTTGAAAAAGACTGGTCTCTTAGATCTAATTGAAATAGTTGATCAAGCGCTTCTTTACGTGATTTGGAACGAGCAGACACTTTAAGCGCGACCGAGATAAGAACCATCGCGGGTATCTACAAGCACCTTTTCGCCTTGCTTGATAAATAATGGTACTTGAATATCGATACCTGTTTCCAAGGTTGCTGGCTTTGTACCACCAGAAGAACGATCGCCCTGAATGCCAGGTTCTGTGTAAGTGATTTCAAGAGCAACTGAGGCCGGAAGTTCGACATAAAGAGGATTACCTTCATGCATCGCTACGATTACTTCAGCATTTTCCAACATGTAATTGGCTGCTTCGCCAACTGTTGCTCCAGAGATCGTAATCTGATCGTATGAAGAGGTATCCATGAAAACATAATCTGAACCGTCTTTATACAAATATTGCATATCTCGCTTTTCAACCACTGCGACTTCAACCTTGACGCCAGCATTGAAAGTCTTTTCAACAACTTTTCCGGTGAGTACCTGCTTCATCTTGGTACGCACGAATGCCGGACCTTTTCCTGGTTTTACGTGCTGGAACTCAACTACAGTCCATAGAGAGCCATCTAAATCTAAGGTCATCCCGTTTTTCAGATCATTTGTTGTTGCCACTTTAGCGCTCCCTGAGTTTCGATTAACTGCGTGATTTTATCTAATAATCAATTTAATTAGAAATCAAAGACTTCATAGCGATTAAAGCCAATTTATAAGAATTTGGACCGAAACCAGAGATCGTCCCTTGCGCAACGCCACTGATTACCGAGGTATGACGGAAATCCTCGCGAGCTAAAGGATTTGATAGATGGACCTCAATTAAAGGTGATTTGACCATCTCTGCAGCGTCATGAATAGCGATTGAATAGTGAGTAAAAGCTGCTGGATTGATGATTACCGGAAGGCTTTGATCAGCAGCTTCATGAAGCCATTTAACGATAGTAGCCTCATCATCACTCTGACGAATATCGATACTTAATCCTAAATCCGCCGCAGATTTGGAGATGAATTCCTTTAGCTGTTCCCAATTTAAATCTCCGTAATATTTAGAATCACGAATATCCAATCGTCCTAAATTTGGACCATTGAGGATGAGAATCTTCATCTGCTTATTCTCTCATAAACAGATGCCAAAAGTTCTGAGGATGGATTCTCTATACGATTACATTTGCCGATTTCTTGAAGTCCCACAAATCGAAGCTGTCCAGTTCGGTTCTTCTTATCTGAAAGAAGCAAATTTTCGATGTTTGACCAAGCGCTCAAAGAATAGGAAGTTGGAAGTTGCAAGTTTCTTAAAATTTGATAATGCTCTGAGACAACCGCTTGATCTAAATTGTTGACTTCTTTTGAAAGTTCAGCAGCAAAGCACATCCCAATTGCAACAGCTTCACCATGTCGCAACTGATATCCACTCTCTTTCTCTATTGCATGACCTAGAGTGTGGCCGTAGTTCAATATCTCTCGAAGGTAACTCTCTTTGAAATCGCTGCTGACTACCTCAGCTTTCACCGAAACCGAACGGTGAATCAGATCCAATTGCAGATCCCTATTCTTGATGACATCTTGTAACGTCTGATCTCTCAATAAGGAGATGATCTTGGCATCTTGGATAAAGCCTGTCTTAACTACCTCCGCTAAACCGGCCGCGAAATCTCGATCAGAGAGAGTGCTTAGCCAATCCAAATCAATGAGAACTGCGTTAGGAGAATGAAAAGAACCGATTAAATTCTTTCCATGCTCAGCATTAATGCCAGTTTTCCCACCGACAGATGCATCCACCATCCCTGCCAACGTAGTTGGAAAGGCAATCCAATCTATTCCACGCATCCAAGTAGCTGCTGCAAAGCCTGCGACATCGGTGACTGTGCCTCCACCGATCGCAATTATTAGATCACCGCGGCTGATACCCAACTCTCCCAATTGTTGCCAAATCCTTGAAATAGATTCCAGGTTCTTGCCGGACTCGCCATCTGATATCTGTATGGTTGGTAAACCAGTATCTACATCAAATTTTTCACTACAGATCACTACGGCCTTCTCGCGACCTTCAATCCAGTCTTGTAAAGATACTTTCCAATCAACACCTATCTCTACTTGATACTTACGCTCCGAGCTAACCGGTACCGTTTTCATAAGTTCTCAACGATTCTCGATACGATTTCTGAAACTTCAAGATCGCTTACATCAATATTTAAGTCCGACAAACTCTCATAAATTGGGCGACGATCAGACATTAGTTCGCTCCACTTCTGGCGCGGATTAACCATTAGCAGTGGGCGGGCTTTATCGAACCCAACTCTTGGTGAAACTGCCGAAAGGGAGATATCTAAAAAAACTTTCTTTGCGGATGAATTTCGAAGCGCAGATTGTGTGGCGACGCTGGTAATTGCTCCACCTCCTAGGGATAAAACACCTCTGCAATCACGTAACGCATCAATAACTACGCTCTCTTCGACCAATCTAAAATGAGCCTCACCATCATCAACAAATATCTCGGAGATGCTTTTACCTTGATCAGCTTCTATTAATTCATCTGTATCCGTAAAATCGCACTCCAATATTTTGGCGAGCTCTCGGCCTACAGTGCTCTTTCCGGCGCCCATAGGTCCTATCAAAACTAAATCAGGAGCCATTATTTATATGGCAGATTCTCAATGTACGAATTGAAGTTTCTGCGTGTTTCAGTGACGGAATCGCCGCCAAATTTCTCTAGAACCGCCTCCGCCAAAACTAAAGCCACCATCGCTTCAGCAACTACGCCCGCTGCAGGTACTGCGCACACATCAGAGCGCTGATTAATTGCTTTAGCTGCCTCTCCTGTTGCCACATCAATAGTATCTAGTGCTTTTGGGACAGTTGAAATCGGCTTCATTGCTGCTCGTACTCGAAGCAGATCGCCAGTACTAATGCCACCTTCAGTGCCGCCAGCTCGCTTTGAACGACGAGCGATTCTGCCATCCGACATTTCAATTTCATCATGCGCTGCAGAACCGCGTCTTGTGGCAGTAGTAAAACCATCCCCTAATTCGACGCCCTTAATGGCTTGAATCCCCATAAGTGCGCCTGCTAATCGACTATCTAATCTTCGATCCCAATGTACGTGTGAACCCAAACCCACTGGAACTCCATATGCAAGTACCTCAACAACGCCACCAAGGGTGTCACCATCTTTATGTGCACTTTCAATCTCTTTTACCATTTCAGCGCTCGCATTTGTATCTGCACATCGAACTGGATCTGAATCGATGCGCGCTAGATCGGTGATGGTTGGCAATAAAACATTTTCAGCTACCTTCGCAGCGCCAATGGAAACCACGTGACTTAGAATTTCGATGCCGACGCTCTGTTTTAAAAATGCCTTTGCAATTGCTCCTAGCGCAACTCTTGCTGCCGTCTCTCTGGCAGAGGCGCGCTCTAAAATCGCTCTAGCATCATTAAATCCATATTTCTGCATTCCAACTAGATCTGCATGACCAGGACGTGGTCTTGTTAATGGTGCGTTTCTAGCAAGATTGCCAATCTCTTCATGTGGCACGGGATCTGCCGACATAACCTTCTCCCATTTCGGCCACTCGCTATTGGCGACTTCAACACTGATTGGTCCACCTTGTGTCTGGCCTAGTCGGACGCCGCCTGTTATTCGTACTTTGTCAGCTTCAAAGCTCTGCCTGGCTCCGCGACCAAAACCTAATCTTCGTCTAGATAGCTCGTGATCAATATCCTGAGTTGTGATTTCAATGTGTGAAGGCATCCCCTCAATGATTCCCGTTAAAACAGGACCATGTGATTCCCCTGCAGTT
>JACCDI010953101.1_pt1 | contig 16135 bp, 15 predicted proteins | sample 7442791 | NCBI WGS metagenome assembly JACCDI01 (sample SAMN15323434, study PRJNA562643) | freshwater metagenome | isolation source: river surface water | place: USA:Blue River Watershed | collected 2017-08-15 | reverse complement strand
CTTCCCGCATGGCGTCGCGGTTACGCACAATGCCCTGCTGAACAATCTGGCGGCGCATTCGCATGGCATGGAAGTGACGGAAAATGATCGCTGCGTGTCGTGGTTGCCGTGGTATCATGATATGGGCCTCGTCGGTTGTTTCCTGTCGCCTGTCGCCAACCAAGTTTCGACGGATTATATGAAAACCGAAGATTTTGCGCGGCGTCCATTGGCTTGGCTTGATGTGATCAGCGCTGCCGATGGCACGGTCATCAGCTACTCCCCGACATTCGGATATGACATTTGTGCACGGCGGGTTTCCAGCCAAACGCATGTGAGCGACCGCTTTGACCTCGCAAAATGGCGCCTTGCAGGCAATGGTGCGGACATGATCCGCCCCGACGTGATGCAGGCTTTTGTCGATGCATTTGGCGATGCTGGTTTCAAGGCGTCCTCCTTCCTCCCAAGCTATGGCTTGGCTGAAACAACCTTGGCTGTGTCCATCATGCCACCGGGCGAAGGTATTCAAGTTGAGCTTGTCGAAGAGACGGAGCTGACCGGCCATCCCGGTGCGCCGGATCGCCCAATCCGTTATCGCGCCATCGTTAATTGCGGCCGTGCGGTAAAAGACATGACCATCGAAATCCGCGACGAAAATCGCAAGCCACTTGCGGATAAGACGATCGGTAAAGTGTGGTGCACCGGGCCGTCGTTGATGAAGGAATATTTCCGTGACAAGGAATCGACGGACGCTTGCATGGTCGACGGTTGGCTGGACACCGGCGACATGGGCTATTTGTCGAACGGCTACATTTATATTGTGGGCCGCGCCAAGGACATGATCATCATCAATGGTAAGAACCATTGGCCACAGGATATTGAATGGGCGGTCGAGCAACTGCCCGGGTTTAAGGCTGGCGACATCGCGGCGTTTTCCGTGACAACACCGGGCGGCGAGGAAACACCTGCTGTGCTGGTCCAATGCCGCACCACAGACGAAGCCGAGCGGGTAAAGCTGCGTGAGCAGATTCGCGACAAGGTTCGGTCGGTGACGGGAATGAATTGTGTCGTCGAATTGGTTCCGCCGCGGACATTGCCGCGGACCAGCTCAGGCAAAATGAGCCGGGCGAAAGCGCGTAACCTGTATCTGTCCGGTGAAATTCAGCCCTACGCAATCGCGGCTTAATCGCCTGGAGATATCGAAACGATTGCGGGATAGCGGCGTCGGTCGGTGGCCTGAATTGTTTAAAGGGCCACACCGTCAGGTGGCTTGACGCGCCTTACAGCAGTTCGAGCACCTTTTCCTGCGGTCGGCATAGCCGAACACCTTTATCGGTTTCCACAAAAGGCCGTTCGACCAGGATGGGGTGTTCCACCATATAGTCTAATATGCGATCGGCTGACGCGCCGTCCATAAGGCCCAGCTCCTCAGCTGGTGAGCCACGGGTACGCAATGCTTCGCGTGGCGTAAGGCCCGCATCTTTGAACAGTTGTTCAAGCTTTGCACGGGTGAAGGGTTGCTTGCGATATTCGATAATCTCCACTGCCGCGCCTGCTTCGTGCAATATAGCCAAAGTCTTGCGGGACGTACCGCAGTCGGGATTGTGCCAGATGGTTGCCTTCATGGTAGCGCGGTAACGAAAAAACGGCTTGTGCACAATCAGAAACCAGTCGGGATTTTGCTATTGCTTTTGATAATTGCTCGCAATAAGGCAATTTTACGAAATGCGAATCATTCGCAATAATACACGCCCAGCAAAGGAAATCACATGTCCCGTCCTGCTCTTATATCGCGCGCGCTTATTGCAGGGGCGTTTTCATCAATGATTGCGGCACCAGCCTTTGCCTTTGATGACGCGGGTGCAGATGCGGATCAGGAAGGGGATCGTCGCACAATTATCGTGACGGGTGAACGGCAGGGGGATGCTAATCCGAATGCTAATCCCAATGCCCCTTACAAGGTTGAAAATTCGTCGAACGGCAAATTTACCCAGAGCATTCGTGACACACCGAAAACCCTCACAGCTATTCCCAAGGAAGTGATAGAGGATATCGGCGCAACATCGTTTCGGGAAGTCGTCCGCTCCACTCCTGGGGTGACCCTCGGCACCGGCGAGGGTGGCAATGCATTTGGAGACCGTATTTTCATCCGCGGGTTCGAGGCACGCAATGACGTTTATATCGACGGTCTTCGTGACCCCGGCGTGTCGAGCCGGGAGATATTTGGCGTCGAACAGATCGAAATTGTCAAAGGTCCATCGGGCAGTTTTGGTGGTCGGGGCACAACGGGAGGGCTTGTCAGTCTGCAATCCAAACGGCCGCAGATCGGCAATGATTTCGCAGTGGTCGAGGGTGGTATCGGCACCGAAAATTTCTATCGCGGCACTATCGACGGCAATGTTGGCATTTCCGATACGCTCGCATTGCGCGTCAATACGATGTATCACAACGCCGATACACCGGGGCGCGACTATGTGGAGAGCGAGCGCAAGGGGGTTGCTGCGTCGCTCGGCTGGAACCCGGTAAACGGGCTTCTCGTTACGGCCGATTATTATCATTTCCGCCTCGACGGCGTGCCTGATTGGGGCCATCCGTTCGATGTTACGACGCAGCAGCCATATAAAGTTGATCGCGACAATTATTACGGAGTTATCGGTCGTGACTTTATGTACAATGGAACCGACATAGGTACCTTTGCCATCGAATACGATCCCATTGATAATCTCAGCTTACGCAGCATTACGCGTTATGGAGAAACGTATAATCGGTATCTGGCTGGTCCGGTTGGCGCGGTCTGCCGTTTCGCACGCACATCCAGCGGCGCCTGCCCAGCCACCGGCGTTGCGCTTCCCGAAGACCAGTTCACCGTCTCTCCGGGCGCGCAGCGCCGCTATTCTGACACACGCTATTTGGCTAGCCTTGCGGATGCTACAGTTCGGCTGGGTAATGAAAGCTTCCATCAGACCATCGTTTTCGGCGGCGAATATGCACGTGAACGTGTCGATGCCTATCGACTGATTACCTCGGCATTTGTCGAGGATTCGAACGGGAATGTCATTTCGGTTTCTCCCTATGTTCGCAACCTTTTGAACCCGAATCCGATTTTGAATGGGGTTCAGGAGAGCTATGTCGATGGCGTGACCGGCCCTACTGAAACGCGCGTGGAATCAACCGGTATTTATTTCATTGACACCATCGAATTTGGTCCGCGTTTTTCCGTAACGCTTGGCGCACGTTATGACAGTTATGACATCAAATTGTTCAACCCCGATGCTAACAACGCGCCAGGGTTCCAGCCGGAAAGCCTTGCCAACAATGTGGACTTTTTAAACTGGCAGGCAAGCGCGCTTTACAAGCCGGTCGATGCAGTGAGCGTCTATGCGTCATTCTCAACGTCGTCCAACCCAAGCGGCGAGCAATTGGACGGAAATGGCATTGCGTATGACGGCCTTGCTGCGGTTACGCAAAACCTGGAACCAGAACGTAACGAAAGCTATGAGCTTGGGGTCAAGGGAGAATTATTCGATGGTGAACTTCTCCTGACAGGCGCATTTTTCCAAATTACCAAGAGCAACGCGCGTGAGCAGACCTCGCCGGGCGTTTATGAACTGGTGGGAAAGTTGCGCTCGCGCGGGGTAGAACTGGGCGTTACCGGTAATCTCGGCGAATATGTGCAGGTGTTCGGCGGGTACACATATACCGATGCGCAGCTAATCGATTCGGTGGTTGCGGCAAATGAAGGCAAACCCTTTGCCAATATTCCCAAGCACAGCGCGTCGCTGCTTGCGACATATGCGCTGTCCGATCGGTTGCAGATCGGCGGACAAGTTTATTATCAAAGCAAAATTTTCGGTGGAACGCAGGTCGCGGGCACGGCTTTTCTGCCAACCTATACCCGTTTCGATGCGGTCGCGCGCTATAAGCCAACCGATTGGCTGGAAGCGCGATTGAATGTGCTGAACATTACTGACAAGCTATATTATGATGCCATCTACCGTTCGAGTGCGCCTTTCGCTTATGTTGCGCCAGGTCGGTCGGCTACGCTATCGTTGACCGCGAGCTTTTAAAGGGCCATTTTATGCTGATTGCTATCCCGGATGTATTGCAGCGCGAAGAAGCGCTTGCATTGGGAAGGGCAATTGCGTCTGCGTCTTGGGTGGACGGCAACGTTACGAGCGGTGCCGGCGCCGCATTGGCCAAGCGCAATCGGCAATTACCCGAAGATGGCGAAGCCGCACGCGAAGCCCGCATGACTGTGCAGCGAGCGTTGGCAAAAAGCCCACTGTTCTTATCGGCTGCGCTCCCGCACGCAATCTACCCGCCGCTGTTCAACCGTTACAGCATCGGTGATGGCTTTGGCGATCATGTCGATAACGCCATCCGTGTCGACCCCGCGACTGGCACACAGATTCGGACCGATCTTTCAGCGACGTTGTTTTTGACCGACCCTTCGGATTATGATGGTGGGGATCTCGTCGTATCCGGCAATTTTGGCGAAGTGGCGTATAAGTTACCCGCCGGACACATGCTGCTATACCCTTCGACAAGTATCCACCATGTGAGCGAAGTGACGCGCGGCGAACGTATCAGCAGCTTCTTCTGGATAGAATCGCTGGTCCGCGAAAATGAAGCTCGGGAAACGTTATTTGACCTCGATCAAAGCATCCAACATCTGACTATTGCCCACGGGGCCGGAGACGCAGAAGTATTGCGATTGACCGGCATTTACCACAATCTGGTAAGGCGCTGGGCTAAGGCGTAATTTACCCTATTGCCGCCATATGGGCCTTCGCGTTTTCGACATAATGCGCAACGCCGATCCGCATCCCCATAACTGCGGCATCGTCGAGATCGCGAACAAATCGGGCTGGCGATCCTGCCCATAATTGCCGTGCTGCAATGCGCTTGCCTTGCGTGAGCATTGCCCCTGCGGCGAGCATGGCATCGCCCTCAATCACGGCACCGTTCATAACCGTTGACGACAACCCGACAAACGCCCGGTCGTGAAGGATACAACCGTGCAGCATGACATTGTGGCCAACGAGCACGTCGTCCCCGATAATGGTCGGAAAACCATCTTCAACGCCGGGCATTGGGCCGTCGCAATGCACAATGCTGCCGTCTTGAATGTTGGTTCGGGCGCCAATCACAACCCGGTTTACTTCAGCGCGAATGACGCAATTGTACCAGATGCTGGCCTCCGGCCCGATGGTGACATCACCGATAATGCGGCACCCCGGCGCAATGAATGCGCTATCGTGAATTTGTGGGGTCTTGCCATTGACAGTGACAATGCTGATGTCGGTACGGTTATTGATCATCGGATTTTCCATAGTGAAAGATGCGGCAACACCGATGAATAATCATCGGTCCACGCACCTGTGTCGCCGGGTGTTTCGTACTTTAGTGTCGTTCATGTTTTACCCGTTCAGCAAACGCGCGGCGAGTGCGGCATGATATGTCAAAATACCTGAGCAACCAGCGCGTTTGAATGCCGTCAGCGTTTCCAGCACAAGCGCGTCGCGGTCACCAGCGCCGGCGGCAGCGGCGGCCTCAATCATCGCATATTCACCGGACACTTGGTACGCGAATACGGGCACATCGAACTGGTCACGCACGCGGCGGACAATATCGAGATAGGGCAGGCCGGGTTTGACCATGACGCTGTCGGCGCCTTCGGCAATGTCCATAGCGACTTCGCGCATGGCTTCATCGCTGTTCGCAGGATCCATCTGATAAGTTTTCTTGTTACCTTTCAGCAGGCCGCTTGAGCCAACGGCGTCACGGAACGGGCCGTAGAATGCGCTGGCATATTTCGCGGCGTAGGACATAATCTGAACGTTGGGATGGCCGTTCATTTCGAGTGCCTTGCGAATGGCACCAATGCGTCCGTCCATCATGTCGCTTGGCGCGATGATATCCGCGCCGGCATTGGCCTGATTTATCGCCTGGTCGACAAGCACGGCAACCGTTTCGTCGTTCAACACATATCCGGCATCGTCGATTAAGCCGTCCTGTCCATGCGATGTGTACGGGTCGAGCGCAACGTCGGTCAAAACACCGATTGCGTCGCCATGCGCCTGTTTGATGGCGCGGATGGCGCGGCACATCAGATTGTCGGGGTTGAGTGCCTCTTCACCGTCCTCGCTGCGCCGCTCTGGCTGGGTGTTGGGGAATAATGCGATGCAGGGAATGCCAAGGTCGATAGCTTCCGCGGCGCGGACGACGATCTGGTCAACAGACCAGCGCGATACGCCGGGCAGGGACAAAATCGGCTCTTCAATCGCCTCTCCCTCGGTGACGAACAATGGCCAGATAAGATCTGCAGGCGACAGCATGGTCTCACGGACCATGGCTCTGCTCCATTGGGTGGCGCGCGTGCGGCGCAGACGGGTGTTCGGGAAAAAGGATGTGTTGCTCATGAACGACAGGTAGCGGTGTTGGGCCGCATCCTCAATGACTTATCCGTTGGTCTGCGAATGGTCGATTTGAAGCGTCAGTCGGTCAATTTCGCGTTTCGGTTTATCGGTACTCTTGGGCTGCGTGCGTAATGGCGCAAGAGCTGCGCCGGCCTTGACCGATTTCAGGCGCTGAAGCGTAGCTTTAAAGCGTGCAAGGTCACTGCCCCCAAGCTGTGCACGCTGCGTAAACCTAACCGAATTCGGGTTCACCGCACGTCCGTTGCGATATAATTCATAGTGCAAATGCGGACCAGTCGACAAACCCGTTGATCCCACATAACCGATGATTTGACCGCGCCGCACGCGGCTTCCGGGACGTGCGGCGATGCGGCTCATATGCCCATAGCCACTGGCAAGGCCGCCGCTATGGTTCAGCTGAACAAAGTTTCCGTAACCGCCCTTGCGCCCGGCATAGGCAACGACACCATCGGTCACCGCAAAAATGGGTTGGCCATAGCTTGCTTTAAAATCGAGGCCGCTATGCATGCGCATATAGCCTAAAATCGGGTGGCGTCTGCCGCCAAAGCCCGATGTCACAGCGCCATTGACAGGGCGGCTGAGCGCGCCTTTTGATTCACCCACACCGGAGGCTTCGAACCATTGGCTGCTGTCGCCATTGGTCCATTTGAGCATCTGGATTGGCGATTTGCCGTCGCGGTTAACGCCGGCATATAAAAGACTACCGACTTTAACTTCACCGGTTTCAGCGCGCTTATAATCAACAATGATATCAAATTCGTCGGTCGCACGGATTGCTGACAAGGACGTGCGACCCGAGATGACTTTCAGATAATCCTGTATAGCACTGGCAGGTGCACCCGCTGCGCGCGCCGACCGGTAAATGCCCTGGCTGCCGACTGTGCCACGGATACGCAATGGCGTGTCATCGACCATAATCGGTTCGCGGTTTAACCGGAGCGCACCGCCTTCGCGGTTGATAGCGAGATTGAGGTCAAATCGGGCGCGAAAGGCGACGGATTCCAAAGGCCGTGGCTGAACTTGCGCAGAACGTTTACCGAGTACGATATTGATGGGGGTGCCCGGCTCAATATCCGATAGCGACGTGACGCCTGAAACCATGTTGGCGACATCAGTGGCCTCGCTTCCACCCACGCCAGCGCGCTGCAAGACGCGTGCAAAGCTGTCCCCACGGCCCAAGGATGCAGTCAATTCGATGCGGGGGCGCTCGGGGCTTCCGGCAAGGGCAATAACCGCGTCGGTGGCAGCCATGCGTTTACCGCTGTCACTGCCATAGGCAATTGGCATGATCATTTGCGCGCGCGCTTCTTCGAACTCGGCTTCCGTCGCGATCGACGGTTGCGGGCCGTAAATAGGCCCAAAATCGGGGAGGAGCGCGAGCGCGGATACGCTCAACAGGGTTAGCGTTCCGAGGCCGCGAAACCAGCGGACCGAACCAATATTTTCGCCAAGGTCGGGGACGAGGTCGAGCTGGGCAATGCGTTCGCGCCAAGTTGCTTCGGGGGTCTGGCGCAGGGGTGCGACCATGGCGTCGGCAAGCATCACGCTTCCGTTCCCGGCGGCCGCGGCAAAGTGTGCATCTTTGCCTTCAAACATTCAGAACCATATCCACGACCCTGCCCATATCCACCCGGACATTCTTATCTGCCCACATCCCTGTGACGGCATATGGTTAAAGTCAATTTAAGACAGCAGACGACTGGTCCGTGATGCGGCGAATGGTGTATATTCACCGACCAGTCCGGGAACATAATGTTATGTGGCAATTGGGCATTTAATCGCTTCATTAAATGTTCGGCAATGCTAAAGCAGGATGCAATATCGGGAGGGTCGAATGCACAGCGATCGGGTTGAATTTTTCTACGATCTTTCAAGCCCATGGACCTATTTGGCGTTCACGAACATTACGGGCGTGCTCGACCGTACAGGGGCGACAATGACGTTGCGGCCCATATTGGTCGGCGGCGTGTTCAATGCGGTCAACCCGTCGGTCTATGCCGCTCGTGAAGCATCAGACAATCCAAAGCTGCTGCATAGTTGGAGAACACTCCGCGATTGGGCCGCGTTGGCAGGCGTCGCGCTGAACTTCCCAAGCCAATATCACCCCGCCAAGAGCGTCAATGCAATGCGCATGGCCTGCAGTCTTGCTGATGATCCAGCGGCACTGCTCGCGTTTACGAAAGCCGCGTTCGAAAGCTATTTTGGCGCGCAGGAAAATCTTGATGATCCCGATGTTCTGGTTGCGGTGGCAAATAGCGTCGGTTTGGATGGGGACGCCTTGCGCGCGCGTGCGCAATCAGACGACGTAAAGGCGCTGCTGCGTGCAAATACGGACGAAGTCATTGCGCGCGGTGGCTATGGCTCGCCTACGATTTTTGTCGACAAAACATATATGTATTTTGGTAATGACCAACTGCCTTTGGTAGAATTTGCATTGAAGAGGAGCGCCGCATGAACGACCGCGTTAGCATAACCGTTGAAAACCACGTGGCCGATGTGCGGCTTACGCGTGCCGACAAAATGAACGCGCTCGACCCGGCCATGTTTCAGGGCATCATATCCGCCGGAGAAGAGCTTGCCGCGATGAAGAGCGTGCGCGCCGTTGTGCTGTCGGGTGAAGGACGGAGCTTTTGTGCAGGGCTCGATATGGCCAGCATGGCAAGTGGCGGTGCAAGCGCGAATAGCGGCATGGGCCGCCTTACGGACCGAACACATGGCAATGCCAATACATTCCAGCAAGTCGCGATGCTCTGGCGTAAGCTGCCTATGCCCGTCATTGCCGCAGTCCACGGGGTGTGCTTTGGCGGCGGCCTGCAAATTGCCAGCGGTGCCGACATCCGCGTGATCGCGCCTGATGCCCGGCTTGCTGTGATGGAAATGAAGTGGGGGCTCATCCCTGACATGGGCGGCTATGCCTTATGGCGCGGGATGGTTCGCGAAGATATATTGCGCGAGTTGACCTACACCAATCGCGAGTTTTCAGGGGCAGAGGCGCTGGGCTTGGGCTTTGCGACGTTCGTGGATGAAAACCCCCACGCCCGTGCCATGGCCATCGCCCGTGAAATCGCGAACCGCAATCCGGGCGCGATGCGCGAGGCCAAGGCGCTGTTCAACGAATATGCCGACATGGACGAAGACGCGATCTTGATGGCCGAAAGCGTCCGCCAAGCGCGTGTGATCCGAACGCCCAATCAGATTGAAGCGGTTATGGCGGGAATGCAGAAGCGCGCAGCGACGTTTGTTGATTAAGCTGCGTTAACGCGCAGCCGTTCGAACTCTTCTCTCAGGTCATCAGGAATAGGTGCTGACCCATCGGCGTTGGTTAGCACGATGGTCGTGATGCAGGTGGCTTTGCATTCGCCGCCTTGAAAGGCCGCGGATGCGATATCCCAGCTGCTGTTGCCAATCCGCGAAATGCCGCTGGCGATGTCGACATGCTCGGGGAAATGCGCCTCGGCAATATAGTCCAGATTGACGCTGGCGATCAGCCATCTTTGCCCCGGCGCACGGCGCTGAACCTCAATGGCGTGGTTGAACATGCCGCGGCCATGTTCGAACAGTCCGGCCATTGCCACATTGTTGATGTGGCCAAGAACATCCATGTCCGCAAACCGCGTTTCGGTGCGATGGCTGAACGGATAGCTGGCAGGGTTAAGCTGCCAAGCCTGGGGTTTGGGCATATGAAACCTTTATCAAAAGTCGTCACCCTGAACTTGTTTCAGGGTCTTACTTTCTGCGTTGAAGATTAAGACCCTGAAAAAAGTTCAGGGTGACGGGTCTGGCTTATTTTCTGTCTCTTAAAGACCCCGGCCGATCAGTTCTTTCATGATCTCGTTGGTGCCGCCGAAAATGCGCGTTACGCGTGCGGCGCGCCACATACGGGCGATGGGATATTCATTCATATATCCAGCGCCGCCGTGCAGTTGCAGACAGGCATCGACAACTTCCCACTGCAGGTCGGTGTGCCACAGCTTTGCAGCAGCGCCTTCCTCGGCGGTCAGCTCTTTCTTGTAATGGCGGTTCAAAGCCCAATCGAGATGCGCCCAGCCAATTTGCAGCTTTGCCTTGATATCGGCTAGTACGAAACGGGTGTTTTGGAAGTCCAGCAATGGCTTGCCGAACACGATACGCTCGCGGCAAAACGCGACGGTTTCATCAAAAGCCTTCTGTGTGCTGGCCATTGACGACACTGCAATCGAAAGGCGCTCCTGAGGCAGTTCGCTCATCAGATAGATGAAGCCCTTGCCTTCTTCGCCCAAGCAGTTGGTCATTGGCACGCGGACATCTTCGAAGAACAATTCTGACGTATCAGCTTCATCCATGCCGATTTTGTCGAGGTTACGGCCGCGCTTGAAGCCTTCACGATCAGCCTCAACGAGGACAATCGACATGCCCTTATAGGCTGGCTGGATCTCGGTGTCGGTTTTGACGCAGACCAAGATCAGGTCGGCATTCTGGCCATTGGTGATGTAGGTTTTGCTGCCGTTGATGACATAATGGTTGCCGTCTTTACGGGCGGTTGTCTTCATACCCTGAAGATCGCTTCCGGTGCCGGGCTCGGTCATGGCGATGGCGGTGATGACCTCGCCAGAGATCATCTTGGGCAACCAATGCTTCTTCTGCTCTTCGCTGCCGTAGCTGGTGATATAGTTTACGACGATATCGGACTGAAGCGAGAAGCCAGTGGCGACGCCGCCATAATATGCAGACTCTTCGTCGACGATCGCGTTGTAGCCAAAGTCGAGGCCAAGGCCGCCATATTCAACAGGTGCGGTGGGGCAGAGCATGCCGACTGCGCCAGCTTTGGGCCAGATCGACTTTGGTACGATGCCATCTTCCTGCCACTGCTTTGCGTGGGGCGCTACTTCCTTTTGAAGGAACTGACGCACCGACTGGCGGAACGCTTCATGGTCTTCAGTATAGGCGGTGCGTGGAATGGTATCGAGCGACATGGAGAATCCCCTGCAAGAAGTTACTGCAATATATGCAGCATCAATGGCAGTAAGTTGACGCGGGCGTCAAGCCGAATTTAATCGTTTGATTAAACCGGTTCGCCCGCATCACGAGCGCGCTCGACGATGGTACGTTCAGCCTTCGGCACGATGCGATAGGCAGCAATCAACAAAGCCAAGGCGACAGGGGCGACCGCGATCAGCGACAGAATGCCAACACGTAAGTTGCCCACCAGCTTCCCGTCGACCATTGTTCCGGCAAGGTCGGAAATCTGACCGACCATATATGGCCCAAAGGATAGTCCGACGAGCGTCGTGCCCAAAAAGAACGCGGCCGTTGCTGTGCCCCGCATGCGTGGCAGCACGAGGTCCTGTGTGGTCGCTGCAGCGGCGCCGAGTGCCGTTGCGCCCAGCATCCCCGCAAGGAAGTTCATCACGTAGAACAGGGTCGCGTTGTCGGTGGTGTAGCCAATGCCGATTGGAACGATTGGTCCCAAAACGCCCAGTATCACGACGAGGATGCGGCCTGCAGGATTCTTGGTGCGCAAATAATCGGCGACGCGGCCTCCAATGATGACACCCAGAAAGCCGCTGACCGCGCCATTTGCGCCAAGAATGAATGCGAGCTCTTTCTTGGGCAGGCCAAGGACTATTTCAGCATAAGGCGCGGACCAGAATGCGAGCGCATAAGCCGCCAGCGCGACAAGGCCATAGCCAATGGTGGTGCAGATGAACGCAGGCGTTCCCCAGATGAGCTTAAATGTCGCCGGATCCTTCGCCCGCAAGGTCGATGCCCATGAGAAGACCGCATAATAGCCAAAGCCAACCGCCGACCATTGCGGGAAATTGCCGGTCAATTGGATCATCGTGTACGCAAATGCTGCGATCGCGGCTGCCGTGACTATGTTGATCACAAGCGCCATTGGGCCACGTTGCCATGCACCCCACAACGTAAATGGTGGGACGATCATGGAAAGATCGCTCGCAAATGCGCGGAATGGGGCAGGGTGTGCCGGCGTAACCAGTCCATCCATCGCGCCGCGGACCGGTTCACGCAATGTTGCGACCCACAGCCCAACGAGTACACCCGGAATACCGACGGCAACGAATGCCGCATGCCAGCCAGACAATCCAAGCGGGCCGCCTTGCGGGAAAGCTGCGTCCCAGCTTTGCACAATGAGCGCGCCTATAAACAACGAAACACCGCCGCCAATATACAGGCCGGACGAGTAAATCGCGAGCGCGGTTGCGCGCTGCCGCTTCGGGAAATAATCGGAAATCAGAGAATAAGCCGTGGGGCTGGCGGTGGCTTCGCCCACGCCGACGCCCATGCGCGCCATGGTCAGTTCCACCTGATTACGCGCAAAGCCCGACAAAGCGGTCATGATCGACCATAAGGCAAGGCCAATAGATAGAAGCTTTACGCGGCTCCAATTATCGGCAAGCCGCCCAAGCGGGATACCGAATAAAGCGTAAAAAACCGCGAAAGCTGCGCCACCCAAAAAGCCCATGTCTGCGTCGGTCAGGCCAAGGTCTGCTTTGATATCAACAGCCAAAATGCTGAGGATTTGACGGTCGATGAAGTTGAGTATGTAGACGATCACAAGAACAAGGAGCACATACCAACTGTAGCTGCTGGCCTCAGGCGGCTTACCCTGTGATTGCGGGGAATTGGCGCCGTTGTTTTCGCCTTCGACCGTCATACTCACATTGTTCTCCCTTGGCGACGTTATCAACTTATGCCGTTAGGGCTAGCAGAACAGGCAAGGGGTGCAACATGAATTACAATGCAACTTGGAACCCCATCGACAAACAAAAAATCGGAATGCCGCTTGTCGTGTTTCACTTGAAACTGGAACGAATTCCTCCAATATACCCGGTATGCGGCTATCTTGCCGTGTTTTGAGGAGAATTTAGTCATGGCACAGTGGTCCGATCCACGGGTAACCGGGACCCAGTCAAGTCTTGCAGGTACGCGCGCAAGCGACTTTGCTGTCGATGCTGGTCTGCGTTCGCACATGCTCAAGGTTTATAATTACATGGCGTCGGGCATCTTGCTGACCGGCATCGTTGCGATGCTGTTTGCACAGACCGAACTGGCACGAAATCTTATGGTGAACCCAAGCCTGATGAGCTGGGTGATCATTTTATCGCCACTTGTTGTCGTAATGGCGATGAGCTTTGGCCAAGGTAAGTTTTCCGCCGCCACGCTTCAGGCCATGTTCTGGGGATTTGCGGTGTTGATGGGCCTATCGCTGGCACGCATCTTCATGATGTTCACCGGTGAATCCATCGCGCAGACTTTCTTTGCAACGTCCGCGGCTTTCGCGGGACTGAGCCTGTGGGCTTATACAACCAAGAAAGACATCAGTGGCTGGGGAAGCTTTCTGGTGATGGGTATGGTCGGTTTGATTGTTGCGTCGATCGTCAACATCTTCCTCGGCTCCGACACTTTGGGTTGGGTTATCAGCTGCGCAGGTGTGCTCATCTTCGCTGGTCTCACGGCTTATGATACGCAACGTATCAAAAGCGAGTATTTCTACCTTCAGGGTACGGAAATGATCGGTAAGGCTGCCGTTATGGCTGCGCTGACGCTGTATCTGGACTTCATCAACATGTTCCAGTTTTTGCTCAGCTTCCTCGGCAATCGCGAATAAGCCATCGGCTATTCAGCTTGAACGCCACAATATGGCCCGGTGGGAAACCACTGGGCCATTTTCTTTGGGATTTGGTCGAACAGGGCTTTTCATTCGATCGAAAATCCTGTTGGATTCAGGAATAGCAAATCGGAGAGAGTAAATGCGTCGGGGCATGAAAAATCTAGCTGCCATCATCATGGTGACTGCTGTTGCAGCTTGCGCCCCAGCGCCAGTAAAAGTCGTGCCTACGCCCATTCCGCTTCCTGCACCGCCACCGCCCGCAATGCCTTTGCCACCCGGTGGCGCGGCGCTGTCGATGACGATCCCGCCGGTCGGGCTTGATGGCGTTCGCGCTACGCCCAACCGTGGTTTAAGCCGCGATGAACAAATCTGGCATTTTCGGTCGGCTTTGAACGTGGCTGCATTGAATTGCCAAGGGCCGATATGGGGTCAGATCGCGACCGAGTATAATAAGTTCATCGTCATTCATAAGGCGATCTTGTCGAAAACCAGCAAAGCGGTCGACCGTGAATATGTCGCTCGTTATCCCGGACAAAATGGGTTGCGGGTGCGCGATACGCGTATGACCGATTTGTATAATTATTTCGCCCTGCCGCCCGTCCGCGCCCAATATTGTGACATGGCGCTACGCAAAGTGACTGAGGCAAATACTGTTCCCACAGGTGCATTGCCGGAATATGCCATTGGCGGCCTCGCCGACATTGATGGCGTGTTTGTCAATTTTTACGATGCATATGTGAAATATGAACGCGATCTTGCCGACTGGAATATGAAGTACGCGCCGAATCCCGTTCACGCCCGAGTTCCGGCATCGAACATGACCGCACCGCCAGCCGCATCATCTTCGGCGCCAGCAACATCGCCGTCCAATCACCGATAGTTGTCGGATTAACCGGTGAAGGTAGCCAGCACCTCGCTCAAATGATTGTCAGGCCATGCTGATATAATCGCGCATTGCTGCGGCTTCGGCTTCAATTTTGTCGATGCGATGCTTCACCAAGTCGCCAATGGAGACAAAGCCGACAAGGTCATCACCGTGGATGACTGGAAGGTGGCGAATGCGCCGTTTCGTCATCAGCGATAAAGCCGATAGGATCGCCGTATCGGGCGCAACGGTGATGGCTGGTGCCGTCATTGTTTCTGCAACCGTCTTGGTTAGGAAAGCGGAACCATGGCGCGCGACACCGTAGACAATATCGCGTTCGGAAAAAATGCCGACAACGGTTTTGCCATCGACAACGGGTAAAGCGCCAATCCGGTTTTCGGCAAGTCGTGCGACCACGTCACCGACACTTTCGTGCGGCGCAGCCGTGAATAGTTTCGCTTGATGGTTGGCCAATATCGCAGAAATCGTCATCGACTCTCTCCCTATGTCCTTGCCCCGGATGGAACTTATAGCATAAGGCGACCTTATCAAGCTATGACTCGCTCCTCCCGCCTCGATGATCCTGAATATGCTAACTTCGCATGGCGCCGCTATTGGCGGCTGATGCGGTGGATGTTTGGCGTGACATTGATTGTGACCGTTGGCGCCCTCGGGACATTCTGGTGGCGGAACGGGATGGTCTCGATTCACTTCTTCATCGCCACTGCCGGTGCGATCTTCGGCGCAATCATGCTGACCGCTGCGTTGATGGGACTTGTTTTCCTGTCCAGCGGGTCTGGTCATGATGAATCCATCGATGACCCTTTTGAAGACGAAGCCGACCGGTGACCGAGGCTGTTCGCAACCTTCCAAAACGCAATGACCCGGTTTTGCGGGTCGTTCCGGGCCCTGCCGATATCAACGCCAATGGCCATATCTTTGGCGGTTGGGTATTGGGAATGATGGATCAGGCCGGTGGCATTTTGGCTGGACGGATTGCCCAAGGCGCGTGCGCGACGGTGGCCATTGAGAAGATGGAATTCATCGCGCCGATTTTGTTGCGCGACATTATCTCCGTCTATGCAACGCTCGAACGGCGTGGCCGTACTTCGATGGGCATCCGCGTTGAAGTTATCGCGACCCGTGCGCGTGGCCAACAAGAGGTCAAAGTGACCGAAGGGCTGTTTACCTTTGTTGCCCTAGATGACGATCACAAGCCACGGGCACTGCCCGAAACCT
>JACCDI010783120.1_pt1 | contig 16135 bp, 25 predicted proteins | sample 7442791 | NCBI WGS metagenome assembly JACCDI01 (sample SAMN15323434, study PRJNA562643) | freshwater metagenome | isolation source: river surface water | place: USA:Blue River Watershed | collected 2017-08-15 | reverse complement strand
CAAATTGCCCAATTCTTCCCTAATTCTTCCCCGAGATCGCAAAACACAGCTTAACTCGTTGATTTTAAAGGGAATATTTGGCGGGTGGAAAAAGATCGTAGCACCAACCTGCTCAGGTCGGGATGCATCATTTTTTGATGGGATCGGGGATTCGAACTCACATCTGCCACATGGGTCGGCTATCGACCCAGAAGAGCCGGCTGCAGCCTTCTTGGCGAACGACCGGTCTAGCCTCGGAACGTGCCCCATGGCGACGACGGCGAGAAATGCAGCGCTGGCAACAGCAGTCGATCGGGCGTATGAGCAACGATCTCCATGGGCTAGAGCCTGGGGGTTGCGGCAGACGACGAACTGACGCGGCTGACCCAGTTAACTACTCACTGAAATAGTACAAGCCCTTTCGGGACACCACCTCGAATTTTGGATGGTGTACAACAGCAATAGGCCTCAGCCGAATGTAGCTTGGCCGTGGCTGTGATAACGTGACGCAGTCCCTGCGTGGACCGAAGCACAGACCGTCCGAACCTCACCCTTGACCTTGATTCAGCATGAGCAATCCCTGGCTATCGATCCCTCTGCACGACTACGAAGGGCACATGGCGCTGCCTCATGTGGGGCAGGCCAAGATGATCGCAAACGAGCTCGAACAACTTCTTCGAACCTACGTTCCCAGATCGGTTGCGATCATTGGCTGCGCAGGTGGCAATGGTTTCGAAGAAGCTGCCAAGGCAGGAGCTGCGCGAGTTATCGGCCTCGACATCAATCCGACCTATATTGCAGACGCGAAGGCCCGGTACGCAGGGCGTATTCCGGGCCTGGAGCTCTATTGCGCGGACATTGAGGAAGGCACGCCGGATATGGGGCCAGTCGACTTGGTCTACGGCGCCTTGGTTTTCGAGTATGTGGACGTTGCCAAGGCCCTGAAGAACTTGCGGGCGATCTGTCTGCCCACGGGGCTGCTGGCCGCAGTCTTGCAGTTGCCGAAGGAAGGCATGGAGAGCGTTTCACCTTCCCGATTCGTGAAGTTGAAGGAGCTCGGCTCGATCATGCGGCTGGTTCCGCCGGACGATCTTCGAAAGATCGCTGAAGGACTGGGGTTTGAGCTCCTTAGCCAAAAAGTGACCACCCTTGAATCTGGCAAGCAGTTTTCCGTGCAGCTCTTCAAGATCATTGCAGCAGGGTGACCGCTTCAGGTCGGGCACGCGCCGAGCCCGACCGCATGGCTTAACTGCGGGGACCAGGGATGGATATCGACCACCCCCACAAGACAGTGGGCGACTTATTTGGATGTTGGAGAGCTGTCGAGCGGCCGTCATCCTAGACCCGCAGTGCTGTGGAACCGGTCGTTGGCGACATGATTTTCTGGAGGCCCGAGTGACCGCAAGTGGCCGAAAGCAGCCTTGCCTACATAGCGCCACGAGCAGCGAGCCCCTGCTGAGAAAATGCGCTCACGCCGCCGGTATGAACTTGTATGAAATCACCACGTACAGGCATCAACGCACAAGCCCATCGCCCCACCACCTCTTCTGCGACACCACCTTCTGAAAGCGTAGACTTCCCCGTCAAGTAGACAAATTAAAAATAGAGGTTTCGGCGTTAACCACCCTCGGCAGATACGCCAGCGGCGTCTTCTTCCCGAGGGACTCATGAGAGCGCACCGTGTTGTACTCGATGCGCCATCCTTCCAGGATCTGCTGTGCCTGCGCCAATGAGTCGAACAGCCCGGCATCCAGCACTTCTTGCCGCACACTCTTGTTAAATCGCTCGACGAAGGCATTTTGGTTCGGCTTGCCGGGCTGGATGTAGCGCAACTCAATCCCTTGCTGTTCGGACCAGCTGACAAACCTTGCCGATGTCATCTCCGGCCCGTTATCAATCCGGATCGCCTTCGGCTTGCCGTAAAAATCGATCAGCTCATCCAGCACACGTAGCAAGCGGCTCGACGGAATCGAACTGCCGCACTCGATCCGCAAGGCTTCCCGATTGCCTTCGTCGATCACATTCAACAGCCGGAACTTACGACCGTCATAGAGCGTGTCGTGCATAAAGTCCAACGCCCAGACCTGATTGACGGTCTCTGGCGCTACCAACGGCTGCCGTTCACGTGTGATGACCCGCTTCTTCGTCCTCCGTGGCAAGTTCAGCTTCATGCTGCAATACACGCGATGTACGCGCTTATGGTTCCACCCATGCCCTTGGTCTCGCAGCAGCTGGAAACACTTCCAGAAACCCCAGCGGCCATGCCGCCCGACGGTTTCATTGAGCGCGTTCACTACTGGCGCATCCCGCTCGATTCGATCGACTCGCTCTCGATATAGCGCCGCCCGCGAGAGGCCCGCAATCTGGCAGGCCTTGGCCTTCGACAGTCGGTGCTCCTGCACCATCACCTGGACTGCCGACCGCTTCGCCGACGGCGCTAGAGCTTTCGGGAGAGGACATCCTTGATCGCGGTGTTCTCCAACGCCAGCTCGGCGTACATCCGCTTGAGCCGGGCGTTCTCGGCTTCGAGTTCCTTGACCCGCTTGAGCTCCGGCAGCGACATGCCGGCATATTTGCTCTTCCACTGGTAATACGTCGCATTGCTGATGCCGTGCTTGCGGCAAATTTCAGCAACCGGAATCCCGGACCCACCTTCGGTCAGAATCGCCAGGATCTGGCTTTCCGAAAATCGTGATTTCTTCACTGATTGACCTCCCAAATTGCCGGAAGTCTCTATTTTTACCTTGTTTCAAGTTCGGGGAAGTCTACGCGAAGACCTGTCCTAGTGCGATACCGACAACGATACGCAGGAAGACCTATAGGGTCAGGAAACGTTCGAAGAAGCTCATGCCTTACTCAGCTTCTGCAGTTCGGATTGAAGGCTCATACGGTCGAGCTTGTCGATAGGCAGTGCCGCCAATCGTTCAATGCGCTTGCGAAGACCGACCATTACGTCCTTGAATGCTTGGCGCTTCGCTTCATCGCTACCTGCAACTTGCGATGGGTCTGGGAAGCCCCAATGCGCTGTTGCCGGGTTGCCGGGCCAGGTTGGGCAGACTTCGCCTGCTGCGTTGTCACAGACCGTGATGATGAAGTCCATTTTGGGTGCACCGGGAGCCGCAAACTCATCCCAACTTTTCGAACGAAGCTTTTCAGTGGGGTAGCCCAGCATCTCGGCGATCTCGGCGGCAAACGGATTGACGCGTGTGCCTGGAGTCGATCCAGCAGAGTAGCCAACAAATATCTTGCTGGGATCGGTCGACGCCAGCGCCTCCCCAATGACCGAGCGGGCAGAGTTGTGGGTGCAGAGGAAAAGTATGTTGTAGGTGTTCAAGAGGTCGCTCCTTTAGTCTTTTTTGACATTGGGAGGCAGGGCTCGCCTCCGCAGCAGTTCTCAAGCAGGAAGCCACTGAGAGCCTGTACCAGAACCGCATTTGGTCGATAGATCAGGTTACGACTCTGACGTTCGACGAACAGCAGGTTTGCCCGAACGAGCTCTTTTAAGTGGAAGCTAAGTGTGGCACTCGGAATGCCAAGCTTCTCGACCAGTTCGGATGGTGTGAGCCCCGTAGCGCCGCGCTGGACGGTTAGGCGGAAGATATTGAGTCGGGTCTCCTGGCCAAGAGCAAGGAAGGCGCCAATCGCATCGGAGTTCTTCATAATTCCAATTATATGGAAATATATTACAGCGCCGTGACACGGCAATCCTGAATACCTTCTATGAGAAGCGATATTTCAACGTATATTTCAAGTTGCGCAAAGATAACGTGCAAGTATTGCACTGCTAAATGAAAACGCTCAGGCGCGCAGAGCGTAAAGCGAGTGCCTAGACACGGCATGCCCAAAAAATGTGAGGTCCATAGCAGGCGCAAAGTGCAACTCAATTTGTTCAGGATTCACCATCAATTACAGTCCGATTTAATAATTACTCTATTTGAAACAGGATCAACAATTCGCCAACAAATAAACGCAGGCGAGACTGTCTAGCAGGTTGAAAAAGTCAAAAATAGCATTAATGACTATGCACTTTTTACTAATGCTAGTAGACACTTGATTTCGTGCTTAAATTCACACTACAGTAACTGAGGAAAATGCTTTTCGCGATGGAACCCAAGTAATTATTTAACTCACGAGGAGGTAGTATGGGAATCTTCGATGTCTTCAGAAGCAGTACCCCTGAATTAACACCCCGACTCGCGCTGGCCGTATCTTTACTATTTATGACCTCAGCTGATGGCGCCATAGAGCAGGAAGAGTTCGGAGTCTTGCTTTCAAACCTTCATGGCGACGAGAAATTACTGGACCAAGCTATGGCGTATGGGCGCGCAACAAAATTTGATGATTTCATTTTATCAAGCGCGTCCATACTTAATGATGCACAAAAGCATTGCATTTTATTGAACCTCGCCGATTCTCTACTTTCTGATGGAAGAGCAGCGCCTCAAGAGCAGGCATTATTTGAAAAATTCTTGAATGGATGGTCTGTGACCAAAGAAAGTTTTCAGCCACACTTGAATGTAATCATCAAGAAAAATGAACATTCGGTGCTCGATTAACAGCATCTAATCAAAAGATAAAAAAGAGAAAATCCCACTTTTGTGGGATTTTCGCACTTATTAGAAAAGCTGCTACAAAACAGTAGCCACAATTATTCCATACCGCCACCCTCAGTATCAGCAGCGAAATTGTGAACTTCTTCGTCTTGGCCAGAGATTTCCACTGCACTTTTTTTCGCATGAATTTCCGAATCAGCCACTATAACAAAAGACTCGATTTGATCTCTAAAATTTTCATTTAGCGCAACGTTGGCAGCAGCAATTTTACTGTAAGCACTTTGCCAGACAGCTAGATTTGTCTTTAGGGCCGCAGCAATGGGGCCAGCTGCAGAGGGAACACTACCCTCGATGGTCCCAATTAATTCTATAAAATTCTCAAGTGAATCATCAACGCGACTTTTTATAACCTCTTGTAAATCCATCGCAGTGCGATTTCCTAGATCACTCATCTGCAAAGTATAAGACTTCACTTTCTGAGTAATTGGCTTAACGTTTGATTCGATGACATCACGTAAGTCATTTGGATTTTTTACTTCCAATGACTTATCAAATGAATCAAAATAATATCGCGATGCAGCTGTCGTAAATTCGATATTCAAGCTCATCAATTCACCGATCGAATCCACACCATGCTGTAGAAATTTTTCTGCAGCATTTAAATTCGCACGAGATAAATCTTTTGATGCATTTGAAAAATAATCTGAGTTAATTAACATGATTTCCTCCTCAAAATAGTTGACTTACCCAGTGCGCAGTCTGATCTCTGATTGTTTCAGAAATATTTTTACCTGTATGAGCAGTAAGTTTTTTCTCAAAAACCTACAGCTTTTTTAGTAGTGACTCCTTACTCAAAACTCAAATAACAAATAATTAAAGGACAGCTGCAGAGAATAGGAGTCAGTTGAATCCGACTGGCTCGCATCAAGCTTTGATAAGTGAATTAGCGGCTCTTACTTTTGATTTGTATAGCACATATCCTTTTTCACTTACAACGAACGCAATAGCTGAGATTGGAAGATCTAAAAATTCTTCGTCCCCCATACCTGCAGCGACCTCAAATGCCTCATCAACAATAAAAAAACCTAAATTTCTCATCCGATTAAGCTCTTTAATTAATTCCGAACGCTTGGAATCCAAATCGTAATCTTTCATCTTCTATCCTTGCATACAAAAATGGGGGCAGTATGAAGCTATACGAGATGTATTTCTAAATTATGACGACACAATATTTTTAGATAACTTAATGAACCCGAGAGTTATGGAGCGAGCAATTTGAGCTGCTATGGAAGTCAGATGTGCGTCGGCACAAAGTATGAAGCCGTTTTCGAACTCGGGCGATAAGGCAAATCGGTAAACGCCCTACAGATATGTTTGAAAGTACAGGATAGGCGGCAAAAAAACTGATTGCATCGCAGGACGAATGAATATGAGCCGACTAGGTTGTAAGTACTGGAGGTACGCGACTGACTCAATATTAGCAACTCAGCGAGTCATTAGACATAAGGATTTTGATACAACTTTAATCGAAGCCACTGAATATTGACAAAACAGCATAGCGATACAAATTAATTCGTTTGATGCACTTTTGTCATTCTTTGGAAACATTAATTTAAGAGGATTGTTTGATAAAAATTTCCGAAAAATTTTACTTGCAAAGCTGATTCGATCAATTGGAGATACCGCCCATGATGACCACCGCTCACTTCATGACTCAGTTTGTCGCAGATTATCTGGAAATACTAATGCTCGCTCTGTGCGCAATGGTCGCCTTAGCCACCGAGAAATAACCGCTTCCTGACTTCGGCCTGTTTTCTGGTCAAGGTTTGTCCGACGTAATCATCGCGCGGGAGAGATTTTTGCAACCATCACCAATCCTTCACTATCTCCCGGTAAATGAGAATGGGCAATTCCGGAAGATATGCCTAAGCGAATATGGCCCACCCGATCCTCAGGAGACCATACTTTGCCTGCCAGGTCTTCTAGAGACATCGGCGGGATGGGTAGATTTTGTTAATTACTTTGCAAAAAAACATGCGGTTTACGTTATCGATTTTGCTGGTCGAGCTTTGTCGACTTACTTGCCTGACCGACAAGAGTACAGAATGAGCTCCTGCTTGGCTGATGTTTGCTCAGCTGTCGCTTTCATTAATGGCGGGCACCAGACGATTCAACGGAGGAAATCAGCTACAGATTGGATTCATCCTCATCCGGGTCTACATGTTGTTGGCAATAGCATGGGTGGGTTATTGGCGATAACCATTGCAGCAGCCGAGCCAGACGTAGTCTCATCGGTGGTAATAAACGATGTTGGTGCAATTATTCCTTGGGCTGGACTTGTTGCGATCATGGGCTCCATTTACGCAGCTAGCGTCAGATCGGGGGAAATAAGCACTTCTTACTCCTTGACCGCAATTGCAAATGACCTGGACACAGATCCACGATTGCTCAGAGCTGTCATGCGTCCCTCGTATGCTGACCTTGATTTAAAGCAAAATCTGATCGGAATGAGCTACGAGAAGTACTTTTCTAAAGTATTGGCACCCACTTTACTTGTATATTCTGAATCATCCCGACTGGTTACGCCAAAGGTGATTGAAGCTACGCAGCTTTCAAAATCAATTCAAATATGTGAAATCCCTGGAGATGACCATCCAGTGCGTTACAATAATGAATTAAATCAGAAAATTGAAGCCTTCATTCTTCAGAGTCCAAATAGAGGCGCGGAGTTTCGCGATGAACCTGAGCAGCTGATAAGTACATGGTTCAAGCGGCTTAGAGGGAAGAAATCTTTATGAAATTTGATCAGCTCGTTCAGGTATTCCAGCCGCTCATCTTCGGTGGATTTACATCTGTTCGCTGGCGAGACGGCTAACATTACGCACCGACCTTGATCAGGCTCTGCTCAGTTACTGTAGCCAATCGCCGCGACACCATCTTCAATAAAGCCCGTTTCAAGCCGCTGGCAGAATTCGGACATCGAATATAAGTGTACTCGAGCCGGGGAACTCCGCCTCGACGGCGCTTGAATTCTCCAGCGCCCGAGCTGTAATTCAGCAGCAGCTTGTGATCACTCGCATATTTATAAATAGCGACGAAAAGAACTCGATACGATCCGTGATCGCCGGTAGCCTGATCATAGCCGAGTGCTGGTACGGTAAGTGTTTCACCAACTGACCACAGGATCGCAAACGATAGAATTTTATTGTTGGAATCTCGAATTGAAAGGTAGGTAGCAACTCCGCTATTAATCAAATCATAAAAAAACTGCGCAGAGTATTGGGGATTAAGTATGGAGTGTTTACGCAAATATATTGTTTCATAGAGAAACTGCATTCGCTTTGCATCAACTGCGTCAACTCGCGAAGCTACTTCGAATGCGATGTTTAGCCGTTTGAATAAAGCGATATCTTTTTTTAAATGCGAAAAATTCCCCATGAACTCGCCGCGGAAATCAAATTCATAAATGACGCGCGCAGGTAAACCGACAAAGCCGAGCGCTGTTAAGGCGGATATCAAATTTGAATCGCGGTACGGCAGAATATTTCTCACGCCGACAAAAAAATCCGGTTTCCTTTCAGACATTACCTCTGCAGCAACGGGGATCTCCGCCACCTGCTGCAAAGTCCAAACCGAAGTTGAAACTGGGTAGTTTCCAACCATAATAATGCGATCGATTCCGAAAGCACGACCCATCCAACCAAGTACTCTTATGGAGGCGGCAATCAGCCGATGCTGGCTGACTTCATGAGCCACATAATCAAACCAGCCAGTTCTAGGTGAATTGATGTAAGTGGCATCTTTTTGCCGTTTGGCAAACGAGACGCTAACCGGCAATCTGCTTTGCCCGGTCCAGACAAGACTTGCAGAGGCGTTTTTTAGCCAGTCGCCAATATCTACGTCAGGCCAGTGCCCCGCCATGATGAAATTAGCTACTACGTTAACTCATACAAGTGAAATCCACCGTAAATGCCTGATCGGTCTTCATGGATGAGTTGATCGGAGCGAGCCGCATTCCTTCGCCAGACTTGATTTCCACCCTCGAGCAGCAAACTATCCAAGGGTGACGCAGCCCCGGCCGTGCGGAATATCACCCGAGCACCGGGACTCGCAGTGCGGGTGATCTCAGCCCAAAGCAGACCAATTTCGGCGGAACTCATCCAATCTTGCGCATCCAGTAGCACGTATGCATCGACTGACTTTGCTGGCATTTGCTTCAAAACTTCTCGAACATTGTTGTGCTCAACTTTGATTCGATCAATATTATCTCTTACGGTCGCGAAGAATCTTTCTTGCAGATAGGGAGGTTTGTTCGTTGCGCTGCTATGGTCATAGGTACGCCCATAAGCTTGGTATGCAAAGTAGTTATTGTCGATTTTCTCCATGGCGGCGAGCCGTCTCGCTCGGTTCTTCAAAACATTTGACATGGTCTCCGGGTGACCATCACACAAACTTGCATACTGAGCTGGGGGTATGCCAAGGTTATAAAGTGCAATCGGGCTGAGTACCAATTTTTGGAAAAGATACGAATCAAAAATCTTCGCAACGTTCTGGTCAAACCATTCGCCCTGAGCTTCGACAGACGGTTGACGAAGCAGCTCATCCAGCTTAACGCCATACAGCATTGCAATGAAGTGAATAAAACCTACCAGCTTTCCGAGAAGACCGAATTTGTAGAACCCTTTTTCAAACATGCGTATTCGCTCAAAGCCCCTCATTCCCTCTTCCCAAAAATCGCGACTGGTTTGCCTCAAGTGCGGCGCCACCGACTCAAAATAGTGCTTGGTATTTTGCTCAGAATCACCCCGACCAAACATCTGATAAAACATCGGGTAGTCAAGCCGACGGATCGCCTCAATTTTTAGGTGCAGAAGTTCAATATGAGCATGGTTCAGGTCTACCGCTGTAATTTTTCTGGGACTGTGCGTCAGGTACGACAATACATTACAACCGCCTGAAGCAATAGCGACAACATGGTCAGTTTCCTTGAGCGATAGGGCCTGCAAATCGACAAGCGGATCCTCCCAAATCTGTGGATAGACTAGCTGCTGGAACCAAAATGCAAATAATCGATCGTAGATCGATGGCCTAGTTTTCCGTCCGAACACTGCATCATCAAGTAATTCTCTGGAACGGGAAACGTTTGACTGAGAAGCGGCAGCAAAATAATCCATGTGATTTTTCTATTGGTTAGGTAGGTGCGCAGGGATTAGCTACAGAAATTGAAGCGTGGCCATATTTTTTTTCTGGCACAATAATCAGTACAACTCCGGCACGTACATTTCTTCCGGAACCGGTCCGCGTAAATAGTCTTTGTTAAACACGCGCTGCGGCAGCTGAATTTCAGGCAAGACCACCTCTTGGTAGGGTATCTGGGCAAGCAGATGACTAATGCAGTTAAGACGCGCCCGCTTTTTGTCATTTGCAGCTACGATCCACCACGGAGATTCGGGCGTGTGAGTTCGCTCTAACATGATCTCTTTTGCCTTCGTATAATCCTCCCACCTGCGCCGGGATTCGAGATCCATCGGCGATAGCTTCCATTGCTTTAATGGGTCTTTTATTCGCATCGTGAAACGCGCATACTGCTCTTCATCTGTTATCGAAAACCAGTACTTGATAAGGATAATTCCCGAGCGTTGTAGCATTCGTTCAAACTCGGGTACTGTCCGCAAAAATTCCTCGTACTCGTAGTCAGAACAAAATCCCATAACGCGCTCAACGCCAGCGCGGTTGTACCAACTGCGATCAAATAAGACCATTTCTCCTGCGCCAGGCAAGTGGCTCACATATCGCTGAAAGTACCATTGGGTTCGTTCGCGCTGGCTAGGCGCCGTCAGTGCAGCAACACGGCAGACGCGTGGATTGAGTCGCTGAGTAATACGTTTTATCGCCCCGCCTTTTCCAGCGGCATCGCGGCCCTCGAAGAGGACGACCACCTTCAAGCCTTGCTGAACCACCCAGTCCTGCAGCTTAACTAATTCACCTTGCAGCCTGAATAATTCCTTGAAGTAGCGCAGCCTGTCGGGATCTGCGCTAATGTTGATTGCCTCAGAGAGTAACAGCTGATCGTCATCGAGCTCTTGCTCTAGCTCTTCATCAAAGCTATCCACAGTATCGGCATCGAAGCGATGCTTTAAAACGTTGTCATCCATAAATTAGGCGAAGCTGCCTTACGAGTTTAAAGTTTCTGTAACGGAAAATATCTCATCCTTATTTCCATTCGATGACAGCATGGTCGTCGCAAACTTGATCAAGTACCCCCAATCAGCGGCTGGCCATGGCCGCGTAACGCTACTCCAGACGGCTGTTAAAACTGGGAGGATTACCAAGCCAGTTACCCGGCCCAAAGCGCAAAACATCAATGAAATAGCAACTGACCTGCGGGATCACCGCACGAATCGCATCCATTTGCCTTCCCCTAGATTGGTAGCGGCTGCCTAGGAATCCGAACCGGACGCCAAGACTTGATTAACAATGATGCAATGTCAAAGACTTGTCACGAACAACTGATTTACTCCTGCCTGCCATTTTTATGGTGGATCTCGGTCAGAACGTAGGCCACTAATTCTGGAATTTGATGTCAGGCTATTTATTAGGCAACGCCATTTACTAGCGCGGGGCGGCCATCAATTAATTTGAATCCCATTAATTTTGTGTATGGACGACCTTCCCAACTTGATCAGAGAGATTTCCAGGCGATATCCGGATGGCGTTCCCATTGAATCACTTGAATCGTATTGTCGTCGCTACCTGCACTTCTACCATCGGCATATTCAACCTCAACCGGTGCGATTTTATGGGGCTTGGGGATGGTCCGAAGCGAGACGCCGAGAATTCCGTCGAGCATTCGACGCCTCCGGCGTTATCCCATTGCGGTAAGATGCCCCGGCTAATAAATTTACAATCCCTGTGCGCTCATTTCCACGCAGTCACCGATCCGTACTTAGCAACGCCCAACGCTCGTGATCACGCCACTCGCCACCCTTTTTTAGAAATTGTCTAGCTAGACCCTCTTTTCTAAAACCGCAAGCCTTAGCAAGATGACGTGATGCCTTATTATCCGGCTGAATATTCGCCTCTAGACGATGTAGTTTCAACTTCTTAAAAGCAATGCGTATCACCTCTCGCATAGCCTCAGCCATCAATCCCTCACCTTGATTTCCATCAAAAGCGTAATAGATAACATACGCATTTCTAAAGTTTGCTTTATAAATATCCTGGAGCTCAATAACACCCGCTAAATCTCTACTATCTTTCCTCCATATAAAATACGATTTTTCTGATTTGGTATTCATTGCCTTTACGTACCGTCGAAATGCCTTTGAAGTTTTTGGCACAGAAACCCAATGCTGATGGAAGATTTGGCTTTTTTTTGCGAGTTTTAAAAAGCGATCTTCATTTTTTTTCGATACCTTCTTTAAAACAACACGACTCGACATATCCAACCTTTATGTACACTCCATAACTAGCAAAAAGGCAAGGCTTTCTCTTCGATAACCTCACAATTGATATGCTGCAAATAATCGAATAGCCTTTTTCGCTCTACCAATGACCATCGCCATCTCGACAGTGCACCTTTAGGTGGCGGAGGCAAATTATCGAGTAGCACCTCAAGAATTTCTTCAAATTCCGAGGAATGTAGGAATTTCTCTCCCAGGTTCTTTTCCATAATCCTGATATCTATCAAATGATTGATCAGATCCATTGATTCCTGATCATACATATCTTCCTCCATTCCAAATAACAAATAGCTTGATAGAAGAAAATTTTTACTGTCCCCGTTTGTATTCGTTCGTTTGTTGAAAATTGAATTTTCCTGGCAACAATAAATTCCGCGCAAAATCTAATAATGATTTCTGTAGTTGAGGATCTATATTTAAACGGGTCGAGTAAACTTTTAAATAGCTTTCCAGCACAGCAGCCTTCCCCACAAAACTTCGAAACGTATTATTTTCAATATCTTCCAGATACTTTGCTGGGATGCCGGTCTTCTGAGAGGCTTGATCTATTGACCACCCTTTTTGCTCGCGCTTGATTCGAAGCAATAAAGATATCTCAATCGCATCTTCAGTCGGATAAATGGACTCAGGCATCACTCGCTCTCATTTAAATTCATTAGGCCACACAGTGGACTATTCTTCATTAAAAGTAAAAAATTCTGATATTAATTTGCCAAATTCGTTGAATTACCAAATCCTAAACGAGTGATTAAACACTAACATGAATCCGCTCAATATGCACGTTGTACGCCCGCTTAGCACCAAATTAATCTATCGGCATATGACTTTGATATAAAAATTCAATAGCCCTTTAATTAGCAGCGTAAAGCCTATCTGAACAATTAGACAGCTTCCGTGTAACGCAAAAGGAGAGTACTCTAAGCTCGGTTGTGTCCGTCACTCTTCAGACTCTCCTCACAGCCGGCGAGCCGCATGGTGCGGCTCGCCTCATTCAGATTAATTGCATGAGCGTAGAAATCCCAAGGCTTTAACGACATCCAGGCAGCTCAGAATTTGGCGCACCTGTTCCTAAAAAGCTATCGTGGAATATGGCAGGACGGCAGAAATGAACGAGGGAATGAAAGCAAAGCTAAATGAACTGCTTGACGCGCATGCTTCTGCCCATCCCGACAATGCCAAAACTCTTGGGCGCGACGAATTTTTGCAAATAGTAAATATTTTGAATCGCCACGCCCGCACCCCCTACCGCTCTGCGACTGTTGAGCTTTCTAGAAAAATTAAACTTAAAACTCACTTAATCTCTGAGCTAGAAAAAATGGGGTATATAGTTCTCGAATGAACTTTATCCCACTACATCAATAATGCATGCGCAACGAAACCAGAGTTTTGGGGATTGTGAGGCGAGCGAACATCAAAAAGGATAGAGCATGGACGAAATTGGTGCATTTCTACCGCCCCCGCATCCGCAACTAGTAGAGCATGCCAGGCATCTATACTCCTTGAGATCGAATGCAAAAAGAGTACAACGATATCCAGTGAAGTATTTACACTGGAAGCCAACATTTGGACTGTGCCATCAAAATTGCGACCACTGGGCAAAATTATATCCAGGCGATACAGCAATTCACGGGTGGTTATGCTTTGATTTTTCAGCGAAAGGTTTTTTTCGATTCGCCTCGCACACGGTTATCCGTACACAGTTTCAACATCTTATCGACATTACACCATCCGATACTGAGGAACTTCGTCCATTTCTCGAAGATTTAACACTAAAATCTTTATACGATCGGTTTGTTACAGACCTACACACAAAGCATAGGTTTACACTACTTGATCATAAAATTTAGGTCATACAGCAACTATTTTTTAAACCCACCTGACATGATTACCTAGAGAAATATCAATTCATGTCCGTACTTCGCTCAGTATTACTTGCAATTCTTTATGATGGTGAACTCGTACGCGAACCTTATATAGATCTTATCCTGTCGCTTTTATCCAGCGAATTTGAGGTAATCAGAACTTACATATTTTTTGACGGAAATATTAAACGCGAAGGTATTGCTTACATCATTGGGCATCAAGAGATTTACTGGCTAAAGAAGGTGGATAGTCGGCCAGCAATGTTAGTGATTAGAAGTCGATTATTGCGCGAAAATATCCTTGATTTGCTGGCAGTTCATCCACTTTACGCAAAGTGGTTTGATTACACATCATAATTTTCAGAATCTGTGCAAGAAACGCATAGTTTTGTTTAAATCTACTTTCGAGCGCACACAACTTGAACGATATCCTCCTCAGGGGTCGCAGGTGCAGCCACCGTCCAAGCTTCGCTACTTTCAACAGAACGAATTAACTTCCCTTCGCCATTAAAGCCACTGTACTCAAAACTAGCTAAAGATCTTATCGTCTTATCTTTACAATAAATTTGAGTCATGACTTTTGTGGACTGAATAATAGATTTATTTACCCTCACTGGCGATTGGTAGTTAATTAAAATCCAAACCGTAACGATATCGTTCTTTTTGATATCCGCTTTGTCGTAAAAAAATATATCGCCCAATTCGTTTTCTGAAAATCTTTGCCAATCTGCTCTTGCTTTTGAGTGCAACAGCATGATCGAAGCGAAGACTAATGCCAAGCCCCTGAAAAAAGTATTAGCTTTTTTAATGTTTGAATTACTCTGAAAACTTTTGAGCAATTTTTTCATTAATTAAGTCTTTCTTCTGAGTTACTTCAAAAAAACTTTAATGTAGTCGCCCTACAGACCCATGACAGTGTTTAAATTTCTTTCCCGATCCGCAAGGACAATCATCATTTTTTTGAATTTTTGGTTGAGTCACTTCAGACATCTCACTGGTTTTTTCTCGCGCCCTACTCTCTCTCCGTAGCTTTTGCCCTTGTTTGAGCCAATATTGATGAATTTTTCGTACATCAATCGGCAGCTGCTCTACATAACTACGGTGGATCGCACGATCAAATGCTTCTTCTTCCAAGAGTTCCCACCCAAGCTCGGTGCCGTAAAGCTGAATCACCAAAAACCAGTCGGGTTTCGCCATCATGAGGGGCCGCCATCCTGATATATCGAGACTGATCCCCATCATGTAGCCCATACACCATTCATCGAGAATTTGTATCGGATTTCCATTATTTGGATTTTCCATCAAAATCGGCTCAAATTGATCTGGCCGACCCAACAGAACAAAATGGATCGTATTCATATGTCTTAGCACCAACTCATGAAATCGCTTTCCATGTTTCAGTGTTAGAAACTTAGGGGGCTCAGCGCCGTCAGCGATACCCCAGACCCCCGGTAGCCACGACCTTGGCATGATGGTATTAGGGCCAGATACTATGGCGGTCAACAACCCATCGAGCATGCTGATGCACATGCTGTTTTCGCCCGTTGATGAATCCAGAAGAAGACAATCGAGCTCTTCAATTTCTTCCTCGGTTAACGGTTGACGTAATTCCATCCGGGTCTCTCGGGTAGTGGAAGCAATTAGATATCGTAGAAATCAGGCTTTTCAGGGCCTGTGTCCATCTAAAAATTACTGGATTAAACTAGACGAGATATTTTCCGTTTCCCTCAAAAAACTTCAATTTTAATAAATTTCAAAATAGAAAGAATGAGATGAATAATCCAGCCGTTAGAGGAAACCTGTTTATTGGTCAAGGTGTGATTGCCAACGGTACCATTGCGGTACCCGGGGAAGCAATTATTGATGGCGAAATGAGCGGAAAGATAGACGCTGGGAAAATAATCGTCGGAAAAACTGGGAAATTAACCGCGGATGCTGTCGCAAACTATGTTGATGTGTCGGGAGAGGTTGTTCAAAAAACTGTTGCCAATATTTCTTTGAGTATTCAGTCGGGAGGCGTTGTTTCTGGCGAGATTTCCTATGGAGACCTGGAGATCATGAGGGGGGGTGAGATCATTGGCACGATTACTCAAGCAAAAAAATAATATGTTGAAAAATATTGCTTTATTTGGGGAGAGCAATGAATAACGATCTGAGCAACATCGACTTTAGAAAGCGCGGAGAAGCCTACAGACTTGCCCTGACTTACACTGAAAAGATGGCCGCGTGTATATCTGCCTCAATCGACGCTTGCGACCATGAAGATATTGAGCGCGCT
>JACCDI010099981.1_pt1 | contig 16138 bp, 17 predicted proteins | sample 7442791 | NCBI WGS metagenome assembly JACCDI01 (sample SAMN15323434, study PRJNA562643) | freshwater metagenome | isolation source: river surface water | place: USA:Blue River Watershed | collected 2017-08-15 | reverse complement strand
TTACGGGCTATGTAGATCTTGATGCGCTCCGCGGCGTAGATGCGATCATCCACTTAGCCGGCGCTGGCGTTGGAGATAAGCGTTGGAATAAGAAGTACAAGGCAGAGATTCTTAACTCTCGCCTCTTCGGAACGACAACAATTGCACAGGCAGTTACAGAGTTGCAGCCTGATGTCTTCATCTCTGCAAGTGCCATTGGTTGGTATGGCGAGTCAGGCAATCGAGCAGTCATCGAATCAGATAAATCTGGTGATGATTTTCTTGCTGCGGTCTGTCGCGAATGGGAAGGTGCAGCAGATACTGCTCAGAACACTCGCACCGTCAAGATTCGTACCGGGCTTGTCTTGGACCCTACCGGTGGTGCGCTTGGCAAGATGTTGCCACTCTTCCGTTTCGGCCTCGGTGGCAAGATGGGAAATGGAAAACAGTGGTGGTCTTGGATTACCCTGCACGATCTCATCCGGGCAATCACTTTCATTCTCGACCATGAGATCTCAGGTCCGGTAAACCTCACTGCACCAAATCCAGTGACAAATCAAGAGTTCACATCGGCACTCGCGCGTGCAATGCATCGTCCAGCGCTCTTCCCGGCGCCGGGTATAGCGCTCAAGATTGCACTAGGTGGTTTCTCGAGCGAGATCCTTGGGTCAAAGAAGGTAATGCCACAGGCTCTGACAGATGCTGGCTTCGAATGGGATTACCCACACATCACTAGCGCGCTTACAGCGCTAGTGAGTGAGTGATTCCAAAGCCGCTAAACGACCCGAAAGCAACGCTCCATTTTGCGAACCTGCTGTCAGGTAATCCCCTGCAATAAAAACATCTTCGCTAAAGCGAGCCGATGAGATTCCATGCGCTCCTGGTCGGAAGACAGGAAGCGACTCTGCGATTTCATAACGCTTAACGAGAGAGAAATCACTTGGCGCTAAGCTCCAGAACTTTGCGATCTCATTGAGCGCCTCACTATCGCTTAGGGGCGAAAGAGATGTCGATGAGATCAGCGTCTTATCCCCTGGAGCGTATTGTGAGACTACATTGCTGATTGCGATTGAATTCACAATCGGATTAGCGGTACTAGTAACCCGTAGGCGCTTAGAGCCCACGATTCCCGATGGAATCGAGTGATACCAGGTAAAGCTCTTTGAGTGCGCTGGTGAATCAGGCTTGGCGAGAAGTTTTGCTGCCACTGTAGCGCTCGTTGCAACGATTACCTTATTTCCTGCGAATTCGGCGATTGAGGTCACCGGTGAGTTGAGGTGAACGCTCTCAACTCTTGCGCCGAGCGCGGCGCTGAGCGCACCCGCGCCAGCGCGCGGTAATCCAGAGTCTCCGACCACGAAACTCTTGATGATTTCTCGCCCATAAGAGCTATCGATATTCTCTAAATCAGTGAGAAATACCCCGCGAAGAAATGGTTTGAGGAGATTCTCGTAGAAATCACCCGTCCCCGATGCCAATAACGCATCTCGAAGCGAGATCTCTCCATTGGGCTTATCCCCCACAAACTTCAAAACTGCAATCTTCTCGGCAAGAGAGCCAAGTGGTGAACGCAAGGCTTGCAAAGGATGGAGCCGAGGGTCTCCAATTGATGAAATTCCAAATGGAGTTACAACATCGACTCTTCGCTCAGCCTTACAGAAATCAATCTCCGGAATCACCTTGAGCCGTTTGAGCTCGGAGTAACCGGAATTAATGAGTTGAAATCCACGATCAAGAATGTAGCCATCGATGTAATCAGAGCGAACACGTCCCCCGAGATCATCTGATGCTTCATAGAGCTCGACGGATTCGCCGGCATCTTGCAGGGTCAGCGCAGCGCTGATTCCGGCAAGACCGCCACCAATTACTACATATGACATAACGTTCTACTTGTTCTGAAGCTTTGACGGCCACCAGATCTTTGGACCGATCTCATGAACAAGAGCTGGTACAAGAATCGAGCGAACGATGATGGTGTCGAGGAGTACTCCGAAACCAACTGCAAATCCAAGTTGCGCAAGCGGAACAAGTGGCAACAAGCCAAGCACAGCGAATGTTGCAGCCAAGACGATACCGGCTGAAGTGATCACTGCACCTGTAACGGTCACACCCTTGATGACACCCGCACGAGTGCCAAGCTTGACTGACTCTTCACGAACACGTGTCATCAAGAAGATGTTGTAATCAATTCCGAGTGCCACGAGGAAGATGAATGCGAAGAGTGGGAAGGATGTATCCCCGCCTTCGAAGCCGAAGATGTGATTGAAAACGAGCGCACATACTCCAAGAGTTGCGAAGTATGAGAGAACGACGGTTCCCAGGAGAACTACAGCGCTAAGAATGCTTCGAAGCAGGAGTCCGAGAATGATGGTGATGACAAATAAGATGATTGGAATAATTGTCTTATTGTCACGATCATTTGCAGTACGGACATCGAAGTAAGTGGCAGATGTTCCACCAACGAGCGCTGATGGATCTGCGCTCTTTGCTGCCTCACGAATAGGGGTGATGTATTCACCGGCTTCGACGCTATCGGGAGCCTGATCGAGAGTCGCGTTAATAATGACCTTGCCACCCACAACCTTTACATTCTGTGTCATTGGATCAATTGCGTATGCAACTTCAGAGACGCCATCTACTTCACGGACTGCTGCGATAACTGCATCTGCCTTGCCTTGTGAGGCAACGATCTGAGTTGGATCTCCCTCTCCACCTGGGAAGTGCTTGAGGAGGAGTTTCTGACCCACAACTGATTCTGGATTTCCGGTAAATGAGTCAACTGTGCCGAGACCATCAGCCTTCAGCGTTGTCGATGCAAAGGCGAAGGCAAGAAGAATGACGGTTGTAATTGCCCATGCCTTACGTGGATTTCGACCGATGGAATTTGCAACCTTTGACCAGGTTCCAGCGAGCACGCGATCGTCGCCATCATTGAGTGGCTTGCGTGGCCAGAAGATCCAACGCCCAAAGAGAACAAGGAGGGCTGGCAATAGGGTAAGAATGGTGATTACAGAGACAACGATTCCGATGGCACCGATAGGTCCAAGGCTTGCAGTATTGGTCAACTGACTAAAGAGCAACATCATCAAGGAGATTGCAACAGTCGCACCTGATGCCAAGATTGGCTCCCAAACACCCTTGTAGGCAGCGCGCATTGCATCGAAGCGGCTCTCGTGGAGATGAAGTTCTTCGCGGTAGCGAGCAATCAAGAGGAGCGCGTAGTCAGTAGCAGCTCCGATGACAAGGACAGAGAGAATTCCTTGCGATTGACCATCAACATCGAGAATATCTGCCTTAGCAAGGAGGTAAATGATTCCACCTGCAGTTGAAAGCGCAAAGAGCGATGTCAACAAAGGAATGATCCACAAAACCGGTGAACGGTAAACAACAATCAAGATAAGAGCTACGACAGCCAAGGTCGTCAAGAGAAGCGTTGAATCCAGTGTTCCAAATGCTTCAAAGAGGTCGCCTAGTAATCCTCCTGGGCCAGTTACATAAGGAGTAAGACCTTGAGCTTTTGCAATCGGAGCAATATCTTCACGTAGCGCCTCAACAACAGCAGGCAGAACAGGCTTTTCATTAGGGAGAAGTTCTGCGATTGATTCTCCATTGATAGGTATATTTACCAGAATCGCCTTGCCATCTACGGATGGAAAAGCTGAGATTGGTTCTCCCTTAACAAGGTAATCGCCAATCTTCGCCGAAGTTCCATCGAGAGTGATCTGACCTACAGCGGATAGGTGTGAGTTGATTGCACCGATCGCTGCAGGTGTTGCCTCGCCCTCGAGCAAGATCAAGGTTGGGAAGTTGAAAGAGGCATCTCCGGCAAACTTTGCAATCTCGTCGGCAGCCAAAGTCGCCTCAGCACCCTTAGGTAGGAATGATGAGTTGTTATTCTCCTGGACGCTAGTGAGCTTGCCGAAGAGTGGGCCGAAGATTCCGGTGATGAGGAACCAGGCGACGACGACTAAAACGGCGAGGGATACGGGCTTCTTGTTCTTGATTAGCATGGGTGGGAGTCTACCTTTAGGCTTACCCGGTGCCGGTTTTAGACTCCTCTCCCCTAGCCCTTCAACGAAGCGGCTTGGTCGAGTACGAGGATGCGCTGGCGATTCAACGGAGCATTCACGGCGAAGTTTCCGCCGGTACTCGCCCCAACACTTTAATTCTCCTCGAGCACCCATCTATCTACACTGCTGGAAAACGCACGCTAGATGAAGAACGTCCAGGAAATGGCGCAAAGGTTCTCGATGTGGACCGCGGAGGGAAAATCACCTGGCACGGCCCAGGTCAACTCGTTGGCTACCCCATCGTTCGATTGAGCAATCCGCACGAGTTGGTCGGCTTTGTCCGTGAGATCGAGTCCGGCCTTATTAAGGTCTGCAAAGAATTTGGAGTCAATGGAGTGCGCGTTGATGGGCGCTCTGGTGTCTGGATAGTTGATGAACAAGGCGAGCGAAAGGTTGCCGCTATCGGCATTCGCGTAGCCTCTGGAACATCCATGCATGGCTTTGCGCTCAATGTAAATCCAGATCTCTCGGCATTCGATGCGATTGTTCCCTGTGGAATCTCAGATGCCGCAGTAACATCACTTGAGCGCGAACTCGATCGAACTATCGCTATTGAGGAAGTAACCCCCGTGGTCGAGAAGTATCTCTACGAAGCACTAACAAAGGTGAGCGCATGACAATCGCACCAGATGGCCGCAAGCTACTTCGCATTGAGGCTCGCAATGCCGAGACTCCGATTGAGCGAAAGCCAGAGTGGATTAAGACCCGTGCCAATATGGGTCCCGAGTACACGCGCCTTCGTACATTAGTGAAGACCGAATCCCTTCACACCGTCTGCCAAGAAGCTGCTTGTCCAAATATTTTCGAGTGTTGGGAAGATAAAGAAGCAACTTTCCTTATTGGTGGAGATCGCTGCACTCGTCGTTGTGACTTCTGTAATATTGATACCGGTAAGCCTGAAGAGCTCGATCGTGATGAACCACGTCGCGTTGCTGAGTCCGTTCAATCAATGGGTTTGAAATATGCAACTATCACTGGCGTCACTCGTGACGATCTTGAAGATGAAGGCGCGTGGCTCTATGCCGAAACCATTCGTAAGGTCCACGAACTAAATCCTGGTACCGGAGTTGAGATGTTGGCGCCAGATTTCAGCGGTAAGCCAGAGCTTCTCAATCAAGTCTTTGATTCACGACCAGAGGTATTTGCGCATAACCTCGAGACGGTTCCTCGTATCTTCAAACGCATTCGCCCAGCCTTCTCATACGAACGTTCACTCAATGTCATTACCCAAGCTCGTGAGTATGGATTGATTACAAAGTCCAACCTCATCCTTGGGATGGGAGAGGAAATCTCCGAAGTTATTCAGGCTCTTGAGGATCTCCATGATGCTGGCTGTGACCTCATCACCATTACCCAATATTTACGTCCAACCAATAAGCACCACCCGGTCGAGCGCTGGGTTAAGCCAGATGAGTTTGTCGATCTTGCCAAGAGGGCAGAGGAGATTGGCTTTAGCGGTGTCATGAGCGGTCCACTTGTTCGCTCGTCATATCGTGCCGGACGTCTCTATAAGCAGGCACAGGAAAAGCGCGCCCTCAATGGCTGAGCTCGTCTATCCCCCAGTTATCAGAGCAGTCAAAACTTTCTGGAGAGCGTTAGATCTGAAATTCGATTTTCAAGGTCAAGAAAATCTACCTGATGAAAAACATGGTGGCGCAGTACTGGCGATGAACCACATCAGCTATCTCGATTTCGCTCTAGTTGGAACAGCAGCACTTCCGATGAAACGCTATGTCCGCTTTATGGCTAAGAAAGAGATCTTCGATAACAAGTTGGCTGGTCCCTTGATGCGCGGGATGCACCACATCAATGTCGATCGCTCTAATGGTTCAGCATCCCTCGTCGCTGCGCTCCGTGCACTTAAAGATGGAGAAATAATTGGTATTTTTCCTGAAGGCACCATCTCTGTCTCATTTGAAATAAAAGAGTTGAAGAGCGGAGCGGTACGTCTTGCGCAGGGCGCTGGAGTTCCTGTGATTCCAACAATTATCTGGGGCTCTCAACGTCTATGGACAAAGAAAGTTAAACGCAATCTCCGCCAACGTGGCATTCCGATCTCGGTAACATTCGGCGAGCCAATCTTTTTCGAGAAGGATAGCGATGTAGAAGAGGGTGAGGCGATTCTTCGTAGCGCCATGCTGAAGATTCTCCACGAAGTCCAGGAAAAGTATCCAGATTCACATCAAGGTCAGCGCTGGGCGCCGATTCGTCTTGGTGGTACTGCACCTGCTCCCCTAAACTAGCGGGCATGGCTAAGAATAAAGAAGATAAGGTCAAGACCAAGCGTTTCAAGGAATTCCGTGATGCCTATGCCATCACTAAGGCTGTTAAGCCTTGGATTGGACTCTTACTTGCAGGCGTAGTTGTGGGAGTTGTCGCGATTGCATCTGCAATTGGCGTGGTCACAAACCATCCAATCTATGCCGGAATACTCGGTCTTCTCACCTCAATCATTATTGCCCTAGTCATCTTTACCCGTATCGCAGGCTCTGCCGCGTACGCATCTATCGAAGGACAGATAGGTGCCGGCGCTTCAGTCTTGATGGCGATCCGTAAGGGCTGGACCACAACGCCTGCAGTTGCAGTAAACCGCAACCAAGATATGGTCCACCGCAGCGTTGGTCGCGCCGGAATTGTTCTTACCGGCGAAGGGTCACCTGCAGTCCGCCAGATGATTGCCGATGAGCGCAAGAAATCAGAGCGCTTTGCACCAGGTGCACCTATCACTGAGATTGTTATTGGAGATGGTGCAGGTCAAGTTCCACTGAAGAAATTGCAGAAACATATGGCGAAGCTTCCTAAGAAGTTGACAGCGCATCAGATGCGCGAGCTTCGTATGCGCCTTAAGGCTGTCGGCGGAATGTCGCTTCCAATTCCTAAGGGACCAATGCCTAAGGGTGTAAAGATCAAATAATCAGCGAAGAGATATCCGCTTTGACACAAAAGCTGAAACTTGCTGAGTAGTGGTTGAGTAAGTCCCAGATGTTGGCGTAAGAGTTGCCGTGATAGTAATAGCACCATGTGCTGTCGGCTTCCAATTGCAGGTTACCGAATAACTATTGCCTGCATTTAATGAAAGAGAGATGCAGCCAGGGATTCTGGTCTTGCCTTGTTTAAAAGATACTTTGCCAGCAATTGTTGAGGTGCTAATCGACAGCGTTTCTGAGGTTCGGTAGACCAACGGCGAGCTCACCGCGATAGAGAAAGCAATATCTCCGCCAATAGTAAAGGTCATACTGAGGCTAGGTGCTGCCTGATATGAAGAGCTGCCCGCCTGTGATGCCACAATTGTGCAATTTCCCTGTGCCAATAAGTTGACTGTTGATGAAGCGATAGAACAGATCGACGGGGTCGACGATGTGAACGTGACAGCTAAGTTTGAAGTCGAAGTTGCTGTCAGGCTCGCAGTTGAAGCGCTGTTCTTATTCTGATCTGGTAGTTGCGTAAACGAAATTGTCTGTCCAGGTAGCCACTTAATGATGACAACTCCAGAGCCACCGCCACCGCCGTTGACAGCGCCGTTACCGCCGCCACCGCCACCTCCTCCACCAAATCCAGGAGATGCAGTTGTCGGAGTGGGGCTTGAAACGGTGCCGGATTGCCCGCCGCATGTAGCGCTTCCAGCCGAGTTGTTCGATCCACCACCGCCACCACCGCCGTAGCAAACTGGCGAACCTGTGATCGAACTAGAGATTCCAGTTCCACCAGCGCCACCGTTAGCGCTTCCTGCACTACCTACTCCACCAGCTCCGCCGCCACCGCCACCGCCAAGGCTTCCACCAATTCCACCTTTGAAAGAGTCTCCTCCCACGCCCGCGGTAGTTGTCCCAACGCTGACGCCTGCGCCACCGCCAGTCCAACCATTAAAGTCCCAGCCTGAGGCAACGCCTGAATTCTTTGTGCGGCCAATTGCTCCGCTTCCACCGAGGGCAGAGATAGATGAGAAGCTGCTTGATGTACCTGTTACACCTCCCGTGTTATTGAGAGTGTTATTGGTGGAGTAAGTTCCATTTCCTGTTGCACCGCCTCGCCCGGCGGTTAACGATGGAGAAGAGCCTGGTGTCACCGAAGTTGTACTTTCGATAACTTGGCCGCCACCGCCACCGCCGCCAATATCACTTCCACCGCCGCCACCGCCGCCGACAATCAACACCTGAATTGTTTGCACTCCAGCCGGCACGGTCCACGTTGCAGAGATAGTAGATGTTGATGTTGACGCCTTAAAAGTTAGAAGGCAGTAATTGCCAGTTGTGCCTGCAGTGAAGTAGGAGGTTTCAGATACTGAAGATTGGCAATTACCAGAACCTACTGTGCCTGCTGCAGCATGCGATGGCAAAGGGAGCAATGTTGTTGAAATAAGGGCGAGAAGAAAGAAGCCCTTGGTAAGTAATTTCTGCATCGTGAAAGTCAGTTCTATGAACGCTTTACCAATACGGTATTGGATAGCCGCTCATTTACTCCACGCCCATTCTCATCAAAGGTAATTGCGGTCACGATGATGATCATCAGAACTGTACGTATCAGCGCTTGAACTGGTGAGACTGTTCCGCCATCGCTAAATCGGACTACCTTGAGGCCAACCAATCTATGGCCAAATGAGGAGCCACCGAAGCTGACCAAGATCAGATACTCAAGGGCCATCACCAGGAGAACGGTTCCACCGACACCACGGCTGCGCTCTAAGAAATCTCCCCCGCCGGCGAAGAAACCGAGGGTGATGGCATAGGCGGCGAGCCAGTCGAGGGCTATTCCGAGCATGCGGCGGCCCTGGCTTATGCGTGGATACATGCGCCTAGCCTACCTATCTGAGACGAGCAGGTCGATTTGTTACATAGGCGTAACACTGAAAATAGCCGTTGTAACGCGTAAAGCCATAGGCTCTGCCACATAGAAATGCTCAAAGTCGAGCCTTTCGCCAATCGCAAACTTTTGCGCGACTTATTGGGAGTCCCACTTATGTTTAAGAACTCAAGCGAGATCTTTGCTTACATCAAGAAGGAAGACGTCAAGCTTATTGATGTTCGCTTCACAGACCTTCCTGGTATTCAGCACCACTTCAACGTTCCAGTTGAATCATTCGATGAGGCAGTCTTCACAGATGGTCTGATGTTTGATGGCTCTTCTATCCGCGGATTCCAGTCAATCCATGAATCAGATATGAAGCTCCTTCCAGTTCCATCATCTGCATATATCGACCCATTCCGTCTTGAGAAGACTCTCGTCATTATCTTCTCTGTTCACAATCCATCAGATGACACTCCTTACTCACGCGACCCTCGTGGCGTTGTGGCAAAGGCAGTTGAATTCTTGAAGTCAACAGGTATCGCAGATCAGGCATTCTTCGCTCCAGAGGCAGAGTTCTACATCTTCGATGCGATCCGTTTTAAGACAGGCATCAACGAGGCTTACCACCACATCGATTCATATGAAGGTGCATGGAACACAGGAATCGTCGCGGATCCAGATGGAACACCCAACCGTGGATACCGCACTCGCGTTAAGGGCGGCTACTTCCCTGTTTCACCAACAGATCAATTCGCAGATCTCCGCGATGAAATGGTGATGGAGCTCGGTCGTGCTGGTCTTCAGGTTGAGCGTTCACACCACGAGGTCGGAACAGCTGGCCAGATGGAGATCAACTACAAGTTCACCGACATCCTTACAGCAGGCGACGAGTTGATGAAATTTAAGTACATCATCCGTAACGTCGCATGGGAAGGCGGCAAGACTGCAACATTTATGCCAAAGCCACTCTTTGGTGATAACGGTTCCGGTATGCACGTGCACCAATCACTCTGGAAAGATGGCAAGCCACTCTTCTTCGAAGCAGGCACATATGGCGATCTCTCAGATATGGCACGTTGGTATATCGGTGGTCTCTTGAAGCATGCTCCATCACTTCTTGCCTTCACCAACCCAACAGTTAACTCATACCGCCGCTTGGTTCCAGGCTATGAAGCACCGGTAAACCTTGTTTACTCAGCTCGTAACCGTTCAGCATGTATCCGTATCCCAATTACCGGATCATCACCAAAGGCAAAGCGCGTTGAATTCCGTTGCCCAGATCCATCATCAAACCCATACCTCGCATTCGCTGCGATGCTCATGGCCGGTATCGATGGAATCGTCAATAAGATCGAACCACCTGCACCAGTGGATAAGGATCTCTACGAGCTCGAGGGCGCAGAAGCTGCGGCTATCCCACAGGTTCCAGGCTCACTTGAGGCGGTTCTTAACTCACTTGAAGCAGATCATGACTTCCTTACAAAGGGTGGCGTCTTTACCGAAGATCTCATCGCAACATGGATCGAATGGAAGCGTAAGAATGAAGTTGATTATGTGCGACTACGTCCACACCCAGCTGAGTTCGAGCTTTATTACGACATCTAAGAAGTAAGCGTTAACTACGCCAGAACGGCGGGGAATGAGCGTGAATCAGAGTTTTTGGTTCTCATCATTTTCCGCCGTTTTGCGTTGTTTTTCATCGTCGTGTGACCCAGATGTGACCCAGCTCTGAAGATAATATGTGTGTATGGCAAAGACCTGTTCGGCGCTGGGATGCGAGGAAGTAACGAGGGCTTTGGGTCTATGTGAAAAGCACTACCGGAGAATGAGGAAATTTGGAAACTTGGATGACTCCAAGGACATTACGGTAATTTGCAAGAATTGCGAGAAAGAGTTCACTTATCAGGCTCCAGTTGGAAGAAGTACTAAGAGGACTTTCTGCTCTGATATTTGCCGGAGCAACCATTATGAGACAAGTAAACCTAAATGCGATGTAGAAAGCTGCGAGAAGAGATCTACCAAGCTTAAGGGTGGACTCTGTGCAATGCATTTAACGCGATACAGAAATCATGGCGACGTAAATACTTTGAAGAAGATTGCCAAATATCCCGAAGGCGCAATCTGCAGTGTAGAGGGATGTGAAAGTACCAAGCTGGTTGGAAATTTCATGTGTAATAAGCATTACACAATGTGGCGGCTGCACGGAGATCCCAAAGGTGGAAAATATGAATATAAGATTCGAAAAGCGATAACTCACCCGGATGGAACTCGAACTTGTTCCGAATGTGAGCGACGACTAGCCATTAGCGAATTCCACAAAGATAAGGCAGCAACAGATGGATATCGCTCTAAATGTAAGGAATGCCGAATTAGTCATGTTAAGAATTGGTACGCAAACAATCGTGAGAGACAATCAAATAAAGAACTCGTCCGACGTAGATCTAATCCAGAAAAATATGCAGAAAAAGAGGCCTTACGTTACAAGAAAGACAAAGACAAGCGATTACTTCTCGCCACCGAACATAGCCACCTTAGAAAAGCTCGAAAGAAGCTAGTAAAGACTGAGCGAGGGATTACGAAAGTTGCCTTGCGAAAGAAATTTGGCTCAAAGTGCTATTACTGCGGGATTGAGATGGATTTCAGCACAGGAGCAGGTCGCGTATTTAACCGGTCGATGGCGACAATTGAGCATCTCATCCCACTCGCCAAAGGCGGAGAGCACACCTTCGAGAATACGGTCCTTGCCTGCAGACACTGCAATATTTCTAAGAATTCAAAAACCGAAGCCGAGTTTGAAGAATATAGAAACGACAGTTAATAGTTGCGGTTGCTAAACGTTACGATTTGAAAGCGTCAAAGGAGCCTCTAGCCGTTTCATCAGTGTTCCCCAGTAAGTGCGTATATGTACGTAAAGTAAACCCGGAGTCGGAGTGTCCTAGGTACGCGGACACTGCCTTGATGCTGACTCCCTTCTCAAGCCACATCGACGCGCAATAGTGACGAAGGCCGTGCATTCCTGAAGTGCGCATTCGCGAGATACCAGCATTCTTAAGTGCCTTATGCCAATAGGCAGTATTGAAGTAGTTCTTGTTAATTGGCTTACGTTCGCGAAGCATAAAGATAATTCCAGCCTCAGTGGGGTCCAAAGTCCTCTCCCCTGCCAATGGCTCTGCCGTCGTTAAAAATTCGGCGATCTCATCTCTTACAAACTCAGGCATTGGTACAGAACGAGTCTTAGCTCCTTTGGGTAAGCATGGTGTGGGTTGATAGCTAATAACTTTGATTTGCTGGCGCACATGAATTACGGAATTTTCAAGGTCGATATCTTGGATGCGAAGGCCAAAGAGTTCTCCTTGTCGAAGCCCGCATGTTGCGCCAATTAGGGGAATTAGCCTTAGTTCTCTCGGGAAGTCGTCGAGGATTCGAGTTACCTGTTTAGTGGACATGATCTCTAGCTTCTTGCGTTGTCTGGCTGGAAGTTTGATGAGTTTCGAGTTGCATGGGCTAAGAGCTATGAGGTTATCGCTTACGGCATAGTCCATAATCAGTTTGAAGTTTGCATAGATAAGTCGAACATATTGAGACGAGAGCCCGCTTTTGGCGAGAGCCGAGATCCATTCTTGAATCTGGGAAGTCTTTATTGACCCAACGGCTACCTTGCCCCATCTGGGAAGCATATGGCGACGAATGTGGAGTTCATTCTGGGTATATGTGTTGATATCGACCACTCGAGAAGCGAGCCACATTTCAGCTACGTTAGAGAATGGCTTGCTTGAGGTGAGGCGGTCAATATAAGTTCCTTGATGAAGATCTACGGAGACAGAGGCAAGAAAGCGTTCTGCGTCTATTCTCTTTTCAAATGATTTGTTTCGGCCTTTGCCTTCATCGTTTCGGTAGCGGACTTGCCAGCGGTGACCTACTTGATACCGATCTGACTTGGCCTTTGTGCCATCGGGTTTCTTGACCCACCAACGATCGTTTATGGATGCCATTATGCAAAACCTCCTGAGGTGTGACTTTTAAGCCATGTGAGGACTTCTCGAGGGATATAGCGACAATGTTTGCCGACGCTGTAAGCCTTAGGTCCCGTTCCTTTGTAGTTGAGTTGATAGAGCGTCTTGAGTGGAATTTGCAGGTAGTAGGCGGTCTCCTTTGCAGTCCATAGCCTCTCGTTGAGTGCTTCGAGTGTTTCTTTTGAATTCATGCTCGACGAAACTTCTTTTCTGAAATGCGTGCTGCGAAGGTAACTCCACTTTTTAGTTCATCCTTATTAAAGAAATCTCCTGCGCTCTTCATGGTTGAGTTGAGATCGTCGGCGCCAATAAGTGAACCGAAAGAAGTCAGATATCCCCGAAGAGGTGCAATAAGCGATTCAAGCTTCACGGCGTCCTTGGAATCGTAAATACGCTCGATAGGGATGCGACTTCCCGCGATTGTCGAGTTTTGTATCTCTTGCCATTCAGCAGAAATCGGCCATCTAGACTTATTTGAATCTTCACTCTGGATTCTATGAGTGAGCCATTCTTGAGTTGCATGTGACCAGAGGCCGGAAATAGCCTCTAGAGTTTGGTTTGAGTTGTTTAGTCCAAATTGCTTGAGGGCTTCACGATTAAACTCGAACTCAATGCGAAAAACGGTTTCATCGGGATTGTAGTTTTCATTCCATGCCATCGTTGTCCAACTCTTCTTTGAGGAGCGAAGTTCAAGCGTCTTGTTATATATACGGCAGGTAATAGTTTTGCTTTTGCGCTTTCCGAAATTGAAGCCAGAAAATTGACCATCGACTTCATGGGAGCTGATGTCCTTGGCTCTGCAGACGAATGACTCTTTTTCGAAGTAAGACAAATCCCATCCTTGGACGTCTACATAAAGATCAATACGGCTTAACGTCCAAGCTGGATAGATCTCTACCGTGTTGAGTTTCTCTGTGAACCAATCGAGGGCTGCTTGTGCCCCTACCGAGTGAATGAACTCCGAGCGAATCTGTAGTCTGATTGACGGAATGTTCTTAGAAGATGAAAATCCAAGGCGACCATTTGGATGCTCTAGAGCTACGGCATACTTTTGCCAGTTGTAAGGAAGAACTTCAAAGAGCTCTCCCCCGATGTTGAAGGCTGTGAACTCTTGATTCTCTACGGCGAACTTCTTGAGAGATTCGAGTGCTTCAAGATGATAGGCGGGTACGTTGTTTCTGGCTGATGCGTAAAAAGCATCTACCCCTGAGGCCAGTTCCTTGAATGTATTTTGCATAGTCCCAGACTATAGGACTACAGGACAACTTAGTGTCGGATTGCGGGACTAGCGACCTTTCGGCGTGTCGTTATGATCTGCTAAATACTTTAAATAGTCCTCGACGCTTATCTGAACTCCTGCGAGCGTGAATTCGTCGGGATGGCTGCCTAGAGCTTTACGGAACATGCTCACTCGACGATAAACAGCTGAACGAGACATTCCTAGGCCGCCTTCTGAGGTAGGTTTTTGGAGTCCTTCAAAGCCACCAAGAAGCTGCCACATAATCCAGAAGCCCAAGAGATCGAAGGTTACATTTTCCGCGAGAGGCTGGGAAACCTTGCCAGTTAATGGTTCAAGAGCTTTGGCATATTTAGACCACGCAGCCTGAAAAGCCTTCTTGGCGTTTCCAATGCCCTCAGGTGATGGCATGCGTTGAGCGCGAAAATCCGACATATCTCCCCCTAATCCAACAGAGTCAGACTACAGGACTAAGGCTTGGTTTCTGTGTAAATGTATTTTACGGGTGCTGTGTTACAGAGACCGCACCCGCCTTGATGCGATTGACAGAACCTTTTCAGCTTCTGTCGTTCGCACCATGGCAGAAATGCCCTAACCTAGGAACATGGAAGATCACGTATCTGGGACTCCGAAACTCAACCTCCAATTAGATGTGAAGGATGTTGGTGGAGTTTGGGCGAATTTCGCAGCAGTAAAACACACCAAGTATGAGTTCACAATAGATTTTGCACGACTTGATTTTCAGGACAATGGCGATGCGCAAGGTGTCGTAGTCTCCAGAGTCAACCTGTCACCACTTTTTGTTAGTGAGCTCATCGATGCACTCCAGCAGAATTGGAAAATGTACTCAGAGAAAGCAATGCCACCGGAGGTGAGGGACAATGGCAATAACTAGTGCCCCACAAGTTAGTATTGTGAGTTCAACTCGTGTTCAATATATCGAGGTTTCCGATAAAGAAGACTTAACCGAAAGAACTCCCGTCAACTCCTATACTTCCTCGCAGTTTAGAGTGGATGTCTCGCAAATAAGGGAGCCGATGAAGTCGAACGCAAGCATGATGAGTGCTTTGGATTCGATAATCGATAAATTAAAATCTGGAATACGTCCTGAACAAATATTAGTCCACGATTCGGAAAAGTCGAGTCTTGATTTTGAGGATGACTTTTGGATTAATTTGTCAGCTGGAAATGCCAGTTACTGAAAAAATCTGAAATGCAATCAGGTCAGACGCTCATTCAAATTGGGCAAATTTGGAATCTGATGTACCCATACAATTCAGATCTAGCTGATGGCAAGGAGAGACCCGCAGTAATTGTAGGTTGGTCAGAATTTGGCTCAAATGAACATGAAACCATTTGGTTTGTGCCCATTACTGCTCACTCAGATGGCGGAAGAGTATTGAATAGTGAAATTTCAATCGACAATCCATCGGCTTTCAACTTGACTAAAGCTTCATGGATTCAACCACGTAGTATCTATTCAATTGACAAGAAGTCATTTCCTCGTGGGGTAAAGCCATTTGGAACTTTGCCCATCGAAATAATGATTTCAATTTACGAGGAAATGGCATATGTAGTTAATCCAAATTCTCAATTTGTTTTGATTAAATGAGTTTCATGTGACCCCGAAGTGCCCCAAAGGGTTTGAGTGTACTAATTTCACGCTCAATATTGATATATAGGTCTCTACTACGACATCTAAGAAGTAGAAGTGAAAACCCCCGTCAGATATCTGGCGGGGGTTTTCACCTTTATTGCGTGATGTTCAATACGAAAATCCAAAGCGTAACCACGATCGCAATTCCGTACAACCGATACCTAAAGAGAGCGCTCGGATCCTTCGTGATATCGTAATTGGGGTCATGTTGTGAAGGGATAAAGATTTTCTCTTCACCGCAGCGTGGACATCGAGGTGCAGATTTTCGTTCGTATTTGAATCCACATTCAAAGCAGGAACTTAAATTTGGCATATTAAATTTGCCTCAGCATCTAAATCGACAAAATGTGTAATCCTCCCCATATGCCCATCCATTGCCTGGGTTATCTACTATGTA
>JACCDI011956048.1_pt1 | contig 16151 bp, 15 predicted proteins | sample 7442791 | NCBI WGS metagenome assembly JACCDI01 (sample SAMN15323434, study PRJNA562643) | freshwater metagenome | isolation source: river surface water | place: USA:Blue River Watershed | collected 2017-08-15 | reverse complement strand
GTAGATGAGGCAGCTCTTTTAGTTGCACTGCAGCAAAAAAAGATCGCTGGTGCAGCGCTAGATGTATTCGAAAATGAACCGAATCCTGACGTGAGGTTCTTAAATCTTGATAATGTATTACTAACACCTCATATTGGTAGTGCAACTTCGGAAACTAGACAATTAATGACAAATTTAGCAATCGATAATTTAGAAGCTTTTTATAATCAACAGCCCCTTCTTACAGAAGTACAAAACTAAAATAACGGAGTAAGCATGACTATTTCCCTACACCCATCAACACTACCAGCAGTCCTTTCGCCAGTAATCACCCCATTTACTGCGGATGGCAGCCCGGATACCAAAAAATTATTAAAGCAGTGTCAGTGGTTGGAAGCAAATGGTGTTGGTCAAGCCATATTTGGAACAAATTCTGAATCGAACTCTATGTCTGCTCGTCAAAAGATGAGCACCCTAACAGCCCTTGTTGAAGGCGGCCTTAATCCAGCTCATATGATGCCAGGGACGGGAGCTACCTCTGTTGACGCTACAGTTACCATGACCCGTCACGCGCTCCAATATAAATGCGCTGGTGTATTAATGTTGCCACCGTTTTATTACAAAGACGTCACTGATGACGGTCTCTTTGCCTACTTCTCAGAAGTCATTCAAAAAGTTGGTGACACTGGTCTGCAGATTTACATCTACAACATTCCGCCAGTAACAAAAATTAATTTAAGCCTCTCCTTACTAGAGCGTCTTACAAAAGAGTATCCAAAGACTGTTGTTGGCATGAAGGACAGCTCTGGTGATTGGGCTTACACAGAATCTGTCATTAAGCTACTCGCACCATCAGGATTTAGAGTTTATGCCGGTAGTGAAGTATTTTTGATGCGCACCTTGCGCGCTGGTGGTGTTGGTTGTATCTCAGCTACAGCTAACGTAAACCCTAGGGCTATCGCTGAATTAGCCGCCCATTGGAGAGAATCTGACGCAGATCAACGTCAAACAGCGCTAGATCAAGTACGCTCTATTTTTGCTCAATTTCAAATGATTGCCGGGATGAAAACTGCTGTGGCGCATTACAGTAATGATCCAGAGTGGTTACGGGTTCGCCCACCACTCATGCAGCTTAGCGCAGACCAGCAAGCAAAGTTATTGGCAGAATTGAAAAATATAAATTTCAGTATGCCTGGCCTTAACTAAAACACTTTACAAACGGAGATAACAATATGAAATTTCTAAAAATAGTGGCCCTTTCCCTAAGCTTGCTTTGGAGCGGTGCACAAGCACAAAACTTGTCAATTGCAACCGGTGGCACTGGTGGTGTCTATTACCCAATGGGTGGCGGTTTGGCTGCCGTTCTCTCAAGCAAAGTTCCTGGCATGTCGGCTACGGCTGAAGTGACCGGCGGTTCTGTAGATAACCTTAACCTGATTGGCACTGGCAAACCATATGTTGGTTTCTCAATGGCTGATGCTGCTAAAGATGCTAAAGAAGGCGAAGGCAAATTTACCAACAAAAAAATTGATCTGCGCTCACTCTTAGTGCTTTATCCAAATCTCATGCACGTTGTCACTGTGGAATCCACTGGCATCAAGTCCATGAAGGATCTCAAAGGCAAGCGTGTTAGCACAGGCTCTCCTGGAAGCGCAACTGAAGTAATGGCATTTCGCTTACTCGAAGCTGCAGGCCTAGATAAGGACAAGGATGTCAAGCGTGAGCGCTTGAGCGTTGCCGAATCTGTTAATGCTGTAAAAGACCGCAAGATTGATGCCTTCTTCTGGGTAGGCGGCTTACCAACTGCTGCAGTAACTGACCTAGCTAATAGCCCGGGCATGAAGATTGTTATGGTAGACAACGCTGCTGAAGTTGGCGCGATGAACAAGAAATATGGCAATCTCTACTTTGCTGCTGATATTCCTAAGGAAACTTATAGCGGTATGACCAAGGACAATAAAGTGGCTGGTGTTGCCAACATCCTCGTAGTGAATGCCAATATGCCAGATGACGAAGCATACAAAATCGTTAAAGCGATTTTTGACAATAAGTTAGATTTAGTTCGCACTCACAAGGAATACATCAACGTAACCCTTGAGAATCAAAAGCAAAGCTCCACACCAATTGCTTATCATCCTGGCGCTTTGAAGTATTTCAAAGAAAAGAACATTAAAGTAAATTAATATTTTGTTTTATTAAATCAAGACCTCAGGAGTGCTTAATCGCACTCCTGAGTCTTTAGTAGCACTGAAAATAGCTTTATAAAAAATAGGTAGAGACATGACGCAATCTGTGATTGACAACGAAACGCAAGAAAAATTAGACGCCTTTATTAAGCAAGAAGAAGGTGACTCAAACGACTATAAAGGTCTCTTAGCCAAGTTCATCACTTTGGTTGCTGTTGGCATGTCGCTCTTTCATTTGTATGCCGCCTACTCGATTGTCCCTACCCAACAATTACGAGTTGTACACGTAGCAATAGTGTTATTTTTAGTGTTCCTCAGCTTCCCTATCGCAGCACGTTTTAAAAACAGACTCATGTGGTGGGATGTGATATTCGCGATTGGATCAATATTCATTGCGTATTACATTCTTTCTGGGGGTGATGATTTTTTTGACCGTAATACAGCACCCAATTCAACCGATGTGATGGTGGGTATCTTTCTTATTGGCTTGATTTTGGAGAGCGTCAGAAGAACTAATGGGATGGTCTTGGTGGTGGTGACATCACTTTTCTTGCTGTATGCTCTTTTCGGTAATTATTTACCAGCCCCGTGGACTCATAAAGGCTATGATCTTGACCGCCTCGTTGGCTATATGTACATGACGCTTGAAGGCATCTATGGCACTGCAGTAGACGTGTCGGCTACCTTGATCATTTTGTTTACAATTTTTGGCGCCTTTTTGCAATTTACTGGGGCTGGCAAATTCTTCATCGACTTTTCTTTTGCCGCCATGGGTGGTAAATCATCTGGCGTAGGCAGAACGATTGTTCTCTCCTCATTCCTCTTAGGTGGCCCTTCAGGATCGGGGGTAGCCACAACCGTTACCGTAGGATCTGTAGCTGCCCCAATGCTGGAAAAAGTGGGGTATGAAAAAAATGCAGCTGGTGGTCTGCTGGCAGCAGGTGGATTGGGTGCAATTATTTCCCCTCCCGTCTTGGGCGCTGCTGCTTTCTTGATTGCAGATTTCTTAAAGATTTCGTACCTGGATGTGTTGCTGATGGCAACCATTCCTACTATTTTGTTCTACCTCGGTTTATTAGTCATGGTAGAGATTGATGTACGTAAATATGGCATGAAGAACATCCAATTCAAAGCTGCTGAGACTGCATGGCAGTTAACCAAAAAATACTGGTTTCATTTCTTTTCATTAGTTTCGATTGTGGTGTTCATGATGTTTGGCTTTTCGCCAGTCATGTCGGTATTCTGGGCAACTGTAGTATCCGCACTTTCAAGCATGTTACGTCGGGATACCGCCATTATTCCTTGGGAATGGTTCCAAGGTAAAGAGAAGATCTTTTCAGGCCTTTATAACTCCAACCTCACCAAAGCCCTAGCTTCTGGCTCTACTGGTGTTTTGGCAATTGCTATTACCTGCGCAGGTGCAGGCTTGATTGTGGGCACCGTTACCCTTACTGGTCTTGGCCTGAAATTTAGCTCAATCGTGATTCAGTACGCAGGAGGATCGCTACTCCTTACCGCAATCTTCACTGGTCTAGTGGTTTGGATTGTTGGGTTAGCAGTGCCAGTTACTGCGTCATACATTATTTGCGCTGTGATTGCTGCACCTGCCTTGATTAACTTAGGCGTCCCTGAATTTGCAGCGCACATGTTCATCTTCTACTACGCGGTGCTATCAGAAGTTTCTCCACCAACAGCACTCTCACCATTTGCGGCTGCTGCAATCTGTAAAGGCAACCCCTACAAAACAACTCTGCAAACTTGGAAATATGTAGCTCCAGCAATTTTGGTTCCTTTCATGTTCGTACTCGATAAATCGGGCGTAAGCCTCTTGCTCATGGGATCCACTACCGCTCTTGAGCAAGCTGATTGGTCTCAAATCGCTTGGATTTCATTTACTGCTGTTGTCGGCATCATTTGCTTAGCTGGCGGCTTACAAGGCTGGTTCATTGAAAAGACCAAGCTATTTGAGCGTGTGATCATGGTAGTTGCTGGAGTAGCGCTGGCCTACCCTTCGACCGAGGCAGACCTTATTGGATTTGCTGGATTCGGTCTGGTTCTTGTGACCCAGGCTATCACGCACTTCCGCATGAAGCCACAAGCCAGTTAAATCTCGGTTTCTTTGGAGTAAAAATAATCCCGCCTCAAGTGCGGGATTATTCATTTTGGGCATCAACTATCTACATCAGGCAATCTTAGTCCACGCCGCCTTACCAGCATACTTTTTGACTGCAGCCTCATCAAACTCAAAACCTAAACCAGGGGTCTGATGCAAAATCAAATCACCATTCTTAAAGGCTAATTGTTTGTTAATTAATCTGCGGAAATTAAGCACCTGATCATCCAAGAAAAACTCAACGAACCGCGCATTTGGGGTGGATGCAACCAAAGGAGCATGAAGATCATGCATCCAATGGGGGCAAACAATCACGCCCTTCAAATCCGCATATGCAGAGATTCGTCGCCACTCTGTAATGCCACCACATACAGCAGCATCTGATTGCAAAATGGCTGCGCCACCAGCATCGATTAACTCTCTAAAACGCCAACGCCCAGCCTCCATCTCACCTGTTGCCACATTAATGTTGGTTTGCTTGGCAAGAGCCGCATGAAGATCAATGGCGTCGGGTGAGAAAGGCTCTTCAATCCAGTATGGGTTGTAAGCTTCAAAGCGACGAATGTATTCAAGTGCAGTAGGTAGATCTCGCCAGGCATTATTCGCATCCAGGGTCAGCAAAATATCCTCACCGACCGCCTTACGTGCTGCCTTAACACGCGCCTCCTCCTCGCCGGGGGAAAGGCGACCCACTTTCATTTTGACCGCCTTAAAGCCCTGTTTAACGTAAGACTCCATTTCTTTGCCAAGCTTGGCAGGGGTTTTACCCTCCAAATAATATCCGCCACTAGCGTATGCAGGCACACGATCATCCACAACGGAACCCAAATACTGATGGAGTGGCAACTTCGCAGCACGGGCATTTAAATCCCACAGAGCTGTATCCAAAATCGAGATGCCACGCATAATAGCCCCCGCACGACCCTGCAAAATAGATTCGTTATACATATCGATCCATAAACCTTCGCTACGATGACTGTTTTGTCCAATCAATTTGGGGGCTAATAATTGCTCAACAGCAAGTTTGGCAATTTCTCCTCCAGCACTGCCAACATAGCAAAAACCAATACCCTCATGACCATCCTTGCCTCTAATCTTTACCAAACAATAGTGGCGCTCAGATACGGTACGCGTAGAAAAAGAGGTGACTTTATCCAATGGAACCGCTACTGCAGCAACTGAAACTGAATCAATAATGGGCATAAGAGCTCCTTTAACGAAAAAATGATTGTATCGATAAGACTGTTGACATTCCTTGACCTGCTTCAACAGAAAAATGCTGCACTACAACATTAAAATTGAACGCCACAAAGACAATATTGGATAATCAAGAAGTGAATACAGAAACAAGTTATCTACCATCTTTGCGCAAAAATGTAACTCAACGTATTTGCCTCCATCTTGCGGTGCTAATAGCTCCCATGCTAGCCCTAGGATTACCGCAATCTAGCTATGCACAACAAACTTCCCAGGCTTATAAAGCAACTAATAAAGCGCCCCAAGTTAAGCAAAAGAAGAATTCCTCTAGCGCCCCTCAGGCAGGTATCAAGATTCAAGATAAACCTACAAATGCCAATTACAAGAGTGGGAGTCTTGACCCAGAGTTATTTAAGCACCCTAACTCAGAGTACAGCGGTCAAGCCTCCAACAATTTAGATTATCGCGTGCAAAGAGGATGTATACGCCGCAGCTTTAATGAAGACAACTTACCTGCCAATATTGGCATGAGCGATAGTAACTTCAACGATTTCTTTAAATCTCAAACAAAAGGTTTTTTTGATAACTTGCGTGGCAACTGCATACCTTACGCATTAGCGCTAGGTAGTCGCAATCGGTTTGAGTCGCTCAGTATTATGAACGGCCCGATCCAAGACGCTAAAACTGAGATCTGGACCTTCACGCCCTCTGCGGCTGGTGGCTTCTTAATACAGCAAGACTATTTGAGAGAAGAATCCAAGCGGTTTACCGAAATCCAACTGCCCTTGAGCGATGTCTTATATGACCCCAAGAAAGTTGGCGATCAATTGCCTGTAGAGCTTGTCTGGGAACTCAACTCCCTAATTAAGCAAATTTACCCAGAAGAAAATAACTCCTTAGAAAATACCAATAGTGTTGTTCGTCTGGTGGTTGATTTCGGTGACAAAGAACGGTGGGCACAAATTTGGGCTGCAGAGATTATTGACCCCACCTCAGGTGAAGTCTTTTCAAGCGCATTCTGGGTTGAGCGCCCAGACATTCCTGGCGGCTTTTTTACAGCAGATGGAGAATCCATCGAGCGCACTTTTTGGACCAACCCACTGAGCTACAGGCGTATTTCTCGTGGTGTTGGAAGTGTTAGGGCATCGAGCAAAAAAGTAGCGCCCGCTAAAAATGGCGCAACTCCTGCAACTCCACCTAAACAACGTTACCGCACCCACATGGGCATTGATTATTCGGCCCCTACCGGCACCCCTGTTTTTAGCGTAGCGACTGGCAAGGTAGTGCATTTAGGCTACAGTGGAGCGTTTGGAAACTTGATTATTCTGGAGCACCCCGGAAACTACCGCACTTACTATGCACATTTAAGTGCATACAACACAGAATTAGAGCTGGGCAATGAAGTGCGGCGTGGCTTTGAAATCGGCTACGTTGGATCAACCGGCCGATCTACCGGACCACACCTACATTTTGAGTTACGCAAGGATGGGGTCTATGTGGATCCCTACAGCAGTAAAACTCAATTAGATTTGTGGAATATGCGTGACAGCGATAGTGGATTGTTAACGAGAGAAATTCTATTGCTCGGTACGCCCATTTTGACCGAGCAATAACATTCGAAAGACTTAAGCTAAAACTAATACCGGCATCTTTGAGTGAACGATAACCTCATGTGTCTCGCTACCCAATAAGATATTTTTAATACCAGTTCGCTTATGGGATGCCATCACAATCACATCAGCCTTAACCTTTTTAGCTGCTTCTAGTATTCCCTCTGCCAAATTGAGGTTGGCAATATGCAGTGTTTTTGCTTTATGGCCAGAACCTAAGACTGTCTGTGATTTTTTAAGCACATCGGCAGCAAAAGCAGCGCAGGCCTTCTGGTGATCCTTTTGCGAAACGCCGTAACCCATAGTGCTATCAGAATAGATCATTGGTGGCATAGGGTCGGAAACATAAACTAAGGTAATCGCTGCGCCATCACGCGCGGCAAGTTCAGCAACCTTCTTTAAGGACTTTTTACTCACATCTGAGCCATCGACCGGCACTAGAAAATGTTTAAACATGCTTAACTCCTTCAAATTAAACCTACAGATAGTTCTTTAGATCATAATACTTATATCAATCGAAATGGACAAATAGAAAGGGAGATGAGTTTGCTCAAATACTTAGCGGTGTATTTTTCCTTTCTTGCCGCACTACTCGTAATTGATTTCATTTGGTTGCTCGGTATTGCCAAAAATTTATACCGAACAGAAATGGGCTCTTTAATGGCAGATCCCCCAAATCTTTGGGCAGGGCTGGGTTTTTATCTTCTCTATGCCCTAGGCGCTAGTATTTTTGTCATCATTCCCGCTCTATCAAAGCAGTCCTGGATATATGCACTGCAATATGGCGCTTTATTTGGACTCTTTTGCTACATGACCTACGATTTGACCAATTTAGCCGTTATCAAAGACTTTCCGATGCGACTTGCCTTCATTGATATTGCCTGGGGTGTCAGCGTCACTGCGGCATCGGCAACCTTAGCCTACTTAATTGGGAGTAAAGTTTCATAAAATACTAATCTCATGAAACTCTTTCATCCACGCCTTCTCGACTCTTTTCACGGATACAACAGCGCCCTCTTTACTAAAGACGTGCTTGCCGGCATCACTGTCGGAATAGTGGCATTACCCCTAGCGATGGCCTTTGCTATTGCTAGCGGACTAAAACCTGAGGCAGGGTTATTCACTGCAATCATCGCTGGAGGATTAATCTCTCTTTTAGGTGGTAGTCGGGTACAAATTGGAGGGCCAGCTGGCGCTTTCATTGTGATTGTTTATGGCATTGTGGATCGATATGGCATTGCTAATTTATTGCTTGCCACCGCTATGTCTGGCGTCTTTCTATTTCTGATGGGAATGCTAAGGCTAGGAACTTTAATTCGCTTTATTCCAGTTGCCGTCATTATTGGCTTTACAAATGGCATTGCCGTTCTGATCGGCCTATCCCAGGTTAAAGAATTTTTTGGTCTGCAGATTGCCAAAATGCCAGCCGAATTCTTTCTTGCTATTCAAGCGCTGTATGCAGCAGCTGACACGGTTAATCCCATTGCGCTGGGCCTATCCGTTGGAAGTCTGGTCCTGTTGATTGCCTGGAGAAAATATCAGAAGCGACTAGGATTTGCGGGCCATATACCCGGTACCGTTGTTGCTATGGCAGTAGCAACTATTGTCACTAGTATTTTTAGCTTACCTGTTGATACTATTGGTAGCCGCTTTGGTGGCATACCATCAGGTTTACCTAGCTTTGAATGGATTCCTGTTACATGGAGTACGGCTCAGTTTGTCATTGCACCGGCTATTACCTTAGCCTTACTTGGCGCGATTGAGTCCTTACTTTGCGCACGCATTGCCGATGGACTAATACATGATCGTCATGAATCCAACCAAGAACTGATGGCACAAGGTATCGCCAACTTTGTCAGTCCATTTTTTGGCGGCATGCCTGCAACTGGAACAATTGCTCGCACTGTCACCAATGTTCAAAGTGGTGGTCGTACGCCGATTGCTGGAATCGTTCATTCACTTACCCTGCTAGTGATTATTTTGTTTGGTGCGCCACTGGCTAAAAATATTCCACTAGCAAGTCTCGCGGCTATTTTGATGTTTGTTGCCTGGAATATGGGTGAGTGGAGAAAATTTATCGACCTCAAGCAATTCCGCATGCCTTATCGCATCACCATGTTGAGTGTCTTTTTGCTAACGGTTGTTTTGGATCTCACCGTAGCAATCCAAGTAGGCCTACTCTTAGCATTTATTACCTTTGTTTACCGCATTTCTAGCTTATCTCGCTATGAAAGCGTTAACACTCAAGACTTCCCAGCGCTGCAAAATCAAGAAGGAAGGATTGCTGCCTTTCGGCTCTATGGCTCCATCTTTTTTGGCGCAGTCAAACTCATTGAAAAAATTGAAACTGAATTGCCCACGAAGGCACTAGTTCTTGACTTCAAAAACGTCATCTACATTGATGTTTCAGGAATGGATGCCATTCTGGAATTAGAACGGACATGCAAGTCGCAAGGAGTGAAGTTGATTATTTGTGGGTTAGCACATCAACCTCATGAGATGGCGGCGCGGGCAGGTTTATTTGAGCTTATGCCGGCAGACTGTATCTATCCAGATCTCGCACAAGGCATTACCGCAAGCGCTTAAATTTAAGTAATACAAAAACCGCCTTTTAATAAAGCCTCTGGCAAAAACCAGGCACGATACAGGCCAAAAAACCCTGCTACAAATAACAATAAAGCAGCTAAGTATCGCACCCAAACATATTGACCAAATTGGGTCAATGCTGCAGAAAATTTAGAAATCAATAACAAATTGGGTAGCGTTCCTAGGCCAAACGCTAACATCAAGCCAGCTCCGGTTAAGACATCGCCAGACAGGAAAGCTAGTGGCAAAACACTATAGACCAAACCACAGGGCACCAAACCCCACAACATGCCGCTAAACCAACGCGAAGATCCGCGTGTAAATCTTCCCAAATATTTCCCCCAATAAGTAGCCATTTGGGTGCCGAGCCATTTACCCAAAAATAAAGGGTTTGATGAATCCTGACGTAATAATCGTATCCCCATCAAGATCAAGATGATTGAAGTCAGGGCAAATAGAGGGCGTTGAATGGGCACCATATTTTGTTGCCAGACCACTACTCCAACCCAAGCTGCAAGCGCACCAAGAATGACATAGGTTGAGATGCGCCCCAAATGCATGATGAGTTGCAAATAAAAGAGTTGCGCTTTACTTTGCAACGGGATGACAGCTTGTGCCTGCCGATCCTCTCGACGCTCAATGGCTGCAGCAATTCCCCCACACATCAAGGCGCAATGCCAGCCACTGACTAAAGCGCCCAAAAAAATGGCAAGTAAGAGGCTAGTGGTTAACATTTCTTACTAATCAAGGCAAAGGTATGCAAATATTGCTCATATCCTAGTAGAATAAACCGGTCTGATAACTTGATCCAATATGAATTACACCAGCTCGGATGCCCCTAGTAGCAAATGCTCAGTCTGTGTACTGGGACAGTTTTGCCTACCGGTAGGTATTAGCTCGACCGATATTGCCAAGATCGATACCCTAGTTAAAGATCGGGTACGTCTTCAAAAAGGCGAAACGCTTTATCGCTATGGCGACCCCCTGAATGCGGTTTACAGCGTTCGTTTTGGCACTCTTAAAACAGAATATGGCCTCGAAGATGGTCGCCAACAAGTCATTGGCTTTCACTTGCCCGGGGAAATTCTGGGTCTTGACGGCATTGGAGAAGGTCAGTACCAATCTGAAGCTATTGCGCTAGAAGAAAGTGAAGTGTGCATTATTCGCTATGCCGCTTTTGAAGATTTAGCACGCCAGATTCCAGTACTACAACAACAATTCCACCGTATTCTCAGCCGAGAGCTCACTCAAGACCAACGGCATCTACTCTCTTTAGGCAGTTTGCGTGCTGAAGAGCGACTTGCCGCTTTTTTACTAAATCTTTCTCAACGACTTGCAGCGCGAGGTTACCAAGATAATGAGTTTGATTTACGGATGAGCCGAGTAGAAATTGGTAGCTATCTCGGCATTCAAATTGAGACAGTCAGCCGCATGCTGTCACGCTTTGCTGAGTCAGGTTTAATTCAAATTAAACAAAGACATATCAAACTTATAGATATGGATGGCCTATACGAATTGGCTGGAGTACCCAACCCAGAGCGCAGCATTCCGATCAAGCCAGTTACGGCTTAAGATCTTTAGATCAAGCCCTGATCAGAGTCTTTAGAGGTGCCTGGACAAATTCCAGGAAGTATATAGACAGTTAAAGCGCTGGAAATTGAACAGAAAATCCAGATTAAGAAAAATCCAATCGTATAAATTCCTTCATCAGAAATATTTGGGCGATGTCCAAAAAAAAGTAATTCTGATGGATGAATCAAACTAAATAGCAGGCCTTCAGCCAGAATAGAGACCAAAAATGATGGCCACATAATCCAGATGAAGAGTCGATATTTCATTTGGCAACCTGCTCCACTTTGACTTGCTCAACCTTTAAACCACGCTTGACTACGCCATCTCGCACTGGTTTATCAGCATACAAAGTGAAGGCTAAATAAATTGTGACAATGCAACCAATGGCGGCAACTGCCGGGCCACTAATAAGGAGCCAAGGCCATAACTGCTTAAACCAAGGTTTGCTAGCGGGTTGATTAGATGTGTTCATACATTCTTTACTCTACTATATTTTTAGCGGGGAATAATAAAGCTCGATTTTTCATCGCGTTTTCGGGTAATCATCTCATTACCAGATAACTCATGTGCTACAACATCAAAGTGAATTGGGTAATTTCCAGGCTCATTGACCCCAGTAGCAGTGCTCACTTTAATTGGCATAAGCAAATTACTTGCTGGACCAACCTCAATCTCAGTGACAACCTGACCACGAGAATCTAAAATTTTCAGATCTTCCAAGCCGGTTGCTTTAACTTGGACATTCATATTATTTTCAGAAGCATTCATGATCTGAATGCGATAAATATTTTCAATGCGCACCCCATCGACTTCACGTGCTAGAGCTCCGCGATCTCGCATCACATCTACGCGCAATGGATTACGAGTAGCAAGCGATACCAAGAATGCGCCAGCCAAAACGGTAATGAATGCAGCATAGATTAATACGCGAGGACGCAGAATATGCTTGATTGCACTTTGATTCGACTCCCTATCTTCGATAGCGCGTTCTGTGGTGTAGCGGATCAAACCTTTAGGATAGTTGACCTTTTCCATCACTTGATCGCAAGCATCAATGCAGGCGCCACAGCCAATACACATATATTGCAAGCCATCTCGAATATCAATTCCGGTAGGGCAAACTTGCACGCAAATACTGCAATCCACACAATCACCCAGACCTAAAGAAGAATGATCGGCTGATTTACTGCGACTTCCTCTTGGCTCACCCCGTACCTTGTCGTAAGTTACCAAGAAGGTATCCTTATCCACCATCACGCTTTGAAAGCGTGCGTATGGACACATGTATTTACACACTTGCTCCCGCATAAAACCAGCATTGCCCCAGGTAGCAAAGCTGTAGAAACACAGCCAAAATGTCTGCCAAGGGCCTAATGAAAAGTGTATTAAAGCTGAACCCAAAGTTGTAATGGGCGTAAAGTAGCCGATAAAGGTAAAGCCCGTCCAAAATGCGATGAGCAACCATAAGAAATGCTTAGTGATTTTGAGGCGCCACTTGCGAAAACTCCAAGGCCACTCTTCACCATCTAATCGAATCCGCGCAAATCGATCACCCTCTACTTTACGCTCGATCCACATAAAGATTTCGGTATAGACAGTTTGTGGGCAGGCATAACCACAAAATAATCGCCCTGCAATCGCCGTAAAGAGAAAAAGGGCAAGCGCCGACAGAATTAAAAGGAGGGTGAGATAAATCACATCCTGCGGCCATAAAACAATGCCGAAGATATAAAACTTACGTTGAATTAAATCGAAAAGAACTGCTTGTCGGCCATTCCAATCTATCCATGGGAGGCCATAAAAGAGCAACTGGGTAGCAAACACCAGGATAAAACGCCAACGGGCAAAAAGCCCGCTTACAGAGCGCGGGTAAATCTTTCGCCGGACCTCATAAAGAGATTCCTCTATGACATCAATGGGAATAGGCTTCCCAATCGGCGAATGATCTGACACTAGTTACTTTGCCTGAGTAGGTTTGTTATTGGATAGGCCCCAAACATAGGCAGTCAATAAGTGAATTTTCTCAGGGCTCAAAACTTTATCTTGGGCAGGCATCATAGCCATACGGCCCTTAGTTACCGTTTCTACAATGGCTGCCTCAGAGCCACCATATAACCAAGTTTTATCAGTCAAATTCGGTGCACCCAAAACAATATTGCCTTTTCCATCTGCCCCATGACATGCTGCGCAATTTGCCTTGTAGACATCAGCACCACGAGCAGCCTTCAGGTCATCAGAAGGTAAACCTGACAAGCTACGAACATAGTTGGCTACATCAACAATTTGCTTGCTATCCAATTGCGGGAATGGGGGCATCACACCTGCACGACCATTAAGCAATGTCGTTTTGATATTTTCTGGTGAACCGCCATATAGCCAGTCACCATCAGTTAAATTCGGGAAGCCTTTAGCACCACCAGCATCAGAACCATGGCACTGTGCACAAGAATTTAAGAATAAGCGCTGACCCATTTCACGAGCCTTTGGATCTGCAGCCACTTGCTCGATATCCATCTGCACATACTTTGCGTAGACAGGCTTTAACTCATCGTTCGCGGTAGTCATAGAATTCATAAGCGCACCATCGGTCGAATAACCGAGTACACCAGGATAGGATCCAAGGCCTGGAAACAATACTAGGTAGACAAGACCGAAGATGCAAGATAGCAAGAACATCCAAGCCCACCAACGTGGGAGTGGGTTATTTAGCTGACGGAAATTGCCATCCCAAACGTGACCAGTATCCGCTACGGCGCCATCGGCAGTATGGATGACCTTCGCTTTTCGCTGTGAAGCGAGAAGCCAGACACACCAAACAATACCGACTAATGAAACGAGCGCAATGAAAATACTCCAACCGCTGCTAAAAAAATCACTCATGATTTGTCCTTGCTAAATTCATCTGGAAGATCAAATGGAAGTTCGGCAGATTCTTCATTAGCCTTCTTTCTACCTGGTGACCAAGCCCACCAAACAATCCCAATAAAAACAACCAATCCAATGACTGTTGAAAATGCGGAGAGATAGGGGGCGATCTGTTCCATTTAATTTATATAGTGTTAATTAATATTCGCGCTTACTTTGCTACTACTTCGTCTACGGTGATGTAACGACGAGAGATGCCTAAACCTTGGAGGTAAGCAATCAAAGCATCCTCTTCCGTTTTACCTTCTAACTCCTTAGGAGCATTAGCAATCATTTCATCAGTGTATGGAATGCCTAAACGACGCATTGCAAGCATATGGGCTTGAATCGATGAAGTTTCAGCAGCATTTTTTGCTAACCATGGATAGCCAGGCATATTAGACTCAGGAACTACATCGCGAGGATTGCGCAAATGAATACGATGCCAATCATCGGAGTAACGAGCGCCAACACGGGCTAGATCCGGGCCAGTACGTTTGCTACCCCACAAGAATGGGTGGTCATATACAGACTCGCCAGCCAATGAGTAAGGTCCATAACGCTCTACTTCAGAGCGCAGGGTACGAATCTGCTGAGAGTGGCAACCAACACAACCCTCGCGCTGGTATACATCCCTACCGGCTAAACGTAAAGCGGTGTATGGCTCAATACCAGGGCTAGGTTCAGTAGTGGTGTGTTGAAAGAATAAAGGCACAATTTGCACCAAACCAGCAATCGATACCACCAAAATCGTAGCAATAATTAACCAGCCAACGTTCTTCTCAAGCGTTCCATGGGAAAAGAATTTATTTTCATTAGACATTTTCTTCTCCTCTTAGTGTTCAGCCACGGCCATCGGAATCGGCGCATTGACAAAAGTTTTACCTTGGACTGTTTTGAAGACGTTATAAGCCATCAAGAACATACCGCTGAGATAGCACAAGCCACCCAATAAACGAATTACATAGAATGGATAGGTTGCTTTGACTGACTCAACGAAGCTGTAAGTCAAAGTACCATCAGCTTCGAATGCTCTCCACATGAGACCTTGCATCACGCCAGCAATCCACATTGCAGCGATGTATAGAACAACGCCAATCGTAGCAATCCAGAAGTGCAGTTCAATCCAACGCACGTTGTACATTTCTTTCTGCCCCACTAAGCGTGGAATCAAGTAGTACAGAGAGCCAATCGTAATCATCGCAACCCAGCCCAAAGCACCTGAGTGCACGTGACCAATAGTCCAGTCTGTGTAATGTGACAAGCTATTCACAGTCTTAATAGACATCATGGAGCCTTCAAAGGTAGACATGCCGTAGAAAGAAAGTGCCACTACCAAGAATTTCAGAATAGGGTCTTGACGCAATTTGTACCAAGCACCTGACAGGGTCATAATGCCGTTGATCATGCCACCCCAAGAAGGTGCCAACAAAATTAATGAGAACACGGTACCTAAAGATTGAGTCCAGTCAGGTAATGCAGTGTGTTGCAAGTGATGAGGACCTGCCCACATATAAGTAAAGTTCAAAGCCCAAAAGTGAACAATCGATAAGCGATAGGAATAGATCGGGCGATCAGCCTGCTTAGGAATGAAGTAGTACATCATGCCCAAGAAGCTCGTAGTCAAGAAGAAGCCAACCGCATTATGGCCATACCACCCCTGCACCATCGCATCTTGCACACCAGCGTAAGCAGAATACGATTTCCACAATGTTGCAGGCATTTCAAGGTTATTGAAGATATGCAAAATAGCAATCGTCAAAATATAAGCACCGAAGAACCAGTTTGATACATAAATATGTTTTGTCTTGCGCTTCATGATGGTGCCAAAGAACACCACTGCATAGGCAACCCAAACCAGGGTAATGAGCACGTCAATTGGCCACTCTAATTCAGCGTACTCTTTAGAAGTGGAGTAACCCAGCGGCAAAGTGATTGCAGCTAAAACAATTACCAGTTGCCAGCCCCAAAACGTAAACGCTGCTAATTTGTCACAAAAGAGTC
>JACCDI010210228.1_pt1 | contig 16156 bp, 21 predicted proteins | sample 7442791 | NCBI WGS metagenome assembly JACCDI01 (sample SAMN15323434, study PRJNA562643) | freshwater metagenome | isolation source: river surface water | place: USA:Blue River Watershed | collected 2017-08-15 | reverse complement strand
TTCTGGCCGATCAGATGGCGACGCAAATCCTCGCCGCTTCTGTGGATATGGCACCATGATCCTGAAAGGGGGCGAGGCGGTTCGCTACTTCGCCAAGCCCGATCCTGCCAAGGCAGGGCTGTTGATCTACGGCTCTGACGCCATGCGTGTGGCCCTCCGGCGGCAAGATGTGATCCCCGCGCTGGTCGGCAAGGAGGGCGCGGCCGAGATGCGCCAGACCCGCATGTCGGGCGGTGACCTGCGCAAGGACCCGGCGCGCCTGATTGATGCGATCAAGGCGCAGGGGTTCTTCCCCGGCCCGCGCGTGGTCTTTGTCGAAGAGGCGACCGATGGCCTTGCCCCGCAATTCGACGCCGCGCTGAAGGAGTGGCGTCCTGGTGACGCGCAGATCATCGTCACGGCGGGGGAGTTGAAGGGCAAGACCGCGCCGTTGAAGGTTGTGTTCGAGAAGAACCTGAACACCTATGCCGTCGCGCTTTACGATGAACCGCCCAGCCGCGAAGAGATTGAATCCGCGCTGCAAAAGGCCGGTCTGACCCGGATTGAGCCTGCGGCGATGGCGGACCTGACCACGCTGGCCCGTGCGTTGGACCCCGGCGATTTCCGGCAGTTTCTGGAAAAGGTGGCGCTTTACAAACATGGCGACCCCACGCCGCTTGTCCCGCAGGATGTGGCGGCCCTCGCCCCGTCCAGCATCGAGGCCGGGGTGGATGACCTGATCATGGTCGCCGCGGATGGCAATGCCGGGCAGATCGGCCTTTTGGTGCGGCGGCTGGAAGGGCAGGGGACCAACCCCGTGACCATCTGCATCGCCGCCCTGCGCCATTTCCGGGGGTTGCAGGCGGCGATGGCCGACCCGGGCGGCGTGCAATCCGGGCTTGCGCGGTTTCGCGGCAATTTCAAGGTCAAGGACGCCATGACCCGGCAGGCGGGGATGTGGTCGCGCGATGGGATCGACCGGGCGGTCGCGGCGATCCTTGAAACCGACCTGACGCTGCGATCCGCCTCCCGCGCGCCGGGGATGGCGGTGATGGAGCGCACCTTGATCCGTCTGGCGATGATGGCACGGGCGCGATGACGGCGCTGGAACGGCTTCATGCCGAGTGTGCGGCGCTGGGAACGATCCTGTTCACGGTGACGGCGCATGATTTCGACGCAATGCTGTTCCGGCGGCTGTATTCCTCGCACCCCACCGAATACCCTGCCACGGGAACCAAGCCGATGGCGCGGGATGCGTGGTTCGACCTGTGCATCACGCGCGGGGAAACCTTTGTCGCCAACACGCCCGATGCCTTTGCCGCGCTGTTTTTCGACCATGCGCTGATCACCGCAATGGGGCTGGGCTCAGCGGTGAACATTCCCGTTTCGGATGGCGCGTTGGTGGTGGGCACGGTCAACCTGTTGGCAGATATCGGCCATTTCACACATGACCGGTTGGCGCGTTATCATGATGTGGTCCGTGGGCAGAGCCTTGGCTTGGTGCAAGCGCTGCGGGCATGAGCCGCGACGCCGGGTTGAGCCATTGCGGGAACGCCTCGCACAGATTGTTTCCCGTTTGGTGTGACACGGTGATGGACAACCCCCCTTGATCGGGATTAGGAAAAGCGCAAGGGGATGCGAAGCATGATGACAGCCTGTGCGAAATACCATCTTGGTCAGGTGGTCCGTCACCGGAAGCATCCGTTCCGCGGCGTCGTGTTCGATGTGGACCCGCGATTTTCCAATACCGAAGAATGGTATGACGCGATCCCAGAAGACAGCCGCCCGGCCAAGGATCAGCCCTTCTACCATCTCTTGGCCGAAAATGACCAAAGCTTCTACGTGGCTTACGTGTCGGAACAGAACCTTGTCCCGGATGATACCGGGGAACCGGTGGACCACCCCGATCTGGGTGACCTGTTCGGCGATTTTGCCGATGGCCGCTATCCGTTGCAGTTCCAACTGAACTGACGCAATCCGGCTAACACTTCCTTTACCTGACCGCCCCATGCTGCCTCCAAAGACGGAGGCGACATGAAACTGCAAGCAGAGCAGGACGAAACCGATCTCATCATCCGCGTGCAGGGGGATCGGATCGACGCCGCCGGGGCGGTGCCGTTCAAGGACCAGATCCTGCAACTGGCCGAAGGGGGCACGGGCCGGGTGGTGCTTGACCTCAGCCAGGTGGATTTTCTGGACAGCAGCGGTCTTGGTGCCTTGGTGGCGATCCGGCGGATGCTGGGCGGTCGCGCGCTGGATCTGCTGTCGCCCACGCCGCCGGTGGTGCGGGTGTTGCGGCTGACGCGGATGGACATGGTCTTTGCCATCCACCCCGCCGCCGGGTCACTGCATGGGGCCTGACTGCCGTTTTGACCACAGCTTTGCCGCCCAACCGGTGGAGGTGCGGGCCGTGTTGGCGCGCCTGCGCCGGGCCTCTGTGCTGCGCGGGGTGCCGCCCAATGCCGCCCAAAGCTGTGAGCTGGTGCTGGCGGAGGCGATGAACAACATCGTTGAACATGCCTATGCCGGTGCGCACGGCTGTTTGCGGCTGACGCTGTTGCGCGGCCGGCACCACCTTATCTGTCGCTTGCTGGACCGGGGGCGCCCCTTGCCGGGCTTGGCCTTGCCCTCCGCCCGACTGCCGGCGCAGGATGATTCGCCAGCCGAAGGCGGCTATGGCTGGTTCCTGATCCACAGCCTGTCACACCGTCTGCATTACCGGCGGACGGATGGATTGAACCGGTTGCTCATCGTCGTCGCCGCAAACAATCTGGCAGCATGAGGCGGATTGTTTCGAATTTCCCTGATGTGACGCAGAAAGACCGGAATCCGCCCCTAAATCTGCCCGGCCCCCAGCCGATACAGGAAGGGTAGCTCGCAATTGGCTGCACCCCGGCGTCGTTGGCGAAAGCCCCCACCCAGCCTGCGATGCCGGGGTTCCATTGCAAGCGTTGGACAGCGCCCTGTCGTCCCGATATTCAGGCGGCCTCCCTGACACAGGTTGCCCCATGTCCGACTTTGACCGCTCTGCCCTTTCCGCCCAGATCCACGCGCTTTGCCATGGCGAGACGGACACCGTCGCGCTGATGGCGACACTGGCCTGTGAGATCCATCATGGCCATCCGTTCTCGGACTGGACCGGCTTTTACCGGGTCGTCGCGCCCGACCTGCTGAAGATCGGGCCGTATCAAGGCGGGCATGGCTGTCTGGTGATCCCCTTTTCGCGCGGGGTCTGCGGGGCGGCGGCGCGGACGGGCAAGGTGCTGAACGTTCCGGATGTGGACGCCTTTCCCGACCATATCGCCTGTTCCTCGACCACCCGGTCGGAACTCGTGGTGCCGGTCTGGAACGGACAGGGGCGGCTTCTGGGCGTTCTCGATCTGGACAGCAACACCCCCGCCGCCTTCACGGCAGAGGATGAAGCCTGGATCGTGCCGCTGCTGGCCGAGATTTTCCGGGACGCGCAATGAACGGGTCATGCGCCTGCGGGGCCGTCACCTTTCGCGCCGAGGGCCCGCTGCGCCCGGTGATCGCCTGCCACTGTGAGACGTGCCGCAAGACGTCTGGCCATTTCTGGGCGGCCACCTCGGTGCCGCTGGACCGGTTCCATCTGACCCGCGACGAGGGTTTGGCGTGGTTTTCCGCCACCCCCATCGCGCGGCGGGGCTTTTGCAGCCGCTGCGGGTCATCCCTGTTCTGGCAACCCGAGGGCGGCACGACGATCTCCATCGCCGCAGGGGCGCTGGACGGGCCGACAGGGCTGCAGACCGCCTGCCATTGGTACATGTCCGAGTCGGGCGATTATTATCGGATTGCGGATGACCTGCCCCAATTCCCCACCGAGGGCTGAGCGGGTGGCAAAGCCGCGCGCCTTGGGATATTGAGGCGGCAGTCAAGGAAAAGGTGCGGACATGGCGACGATCACGCTTCTGGATGGGGGCATGGGGCAGGAACTTGTGGCGCGGTCGGGCGATGATCCGACGCCGCTCTGGGCCACGCGGGTGATGCTGGATCACCCCAACCTCGTGCGGGAAATCCACGACGATTACTTCGCCGCCGGGGCCACCGTCGCCACGACCAACACCTATGCCATCCACCATGACCGGCTGGAGGGCTTTGGTCTGGACCATCTGTTCCGCGACTTGCACGAAAAGGCGGTGCAGGCGGCGGTCGATGCGCGCAATGCCCATGGGTCGGGCCGGATTGCCGGATCGATGGGGCCGCTGGTGGCGACGTATCGGGCCGATGTGACGCAACCCTTGGATGTGGCGGTGCCGAAATACGCCGAAATCGCCGCGATCCTTGGCCCGCATGTCGATGTGATCCTGTGCGAAACCATGGCCTCTGTCCTGCAAGCCGAAGGTGCGGCCAAGGGCGCGCTGGCGGCGGGCAAGCCGGTCTGGCTGTCCGTCACTGTGGATGACGCCGATGGCACCCTGCTGCGGTCGGGCGAGCCTTTGGCCGATCTGCGCCGCGTGGTGGATGAGGTGAAGCCCGCCGCCGTGCTGGTCAACTGTTCGGTGCCCGAAGCGATGGCGGCGGCGATGGCCGTGGTGGCGACCTTTGGTGTCCCGTTCGGGGCCTATGCCAATGGCTTCACCCACATCGACCACGAATTCCTGAAGGATAAGCCGACGGTCAAGGAACTGACCCACCGCCACGATCTGACGCCCGCGAAATACGTGGACTTTGCCATGTCCTGGGTCGCCCAAGGGGCCACCATCGTTGGCGGCTGCTGTGAGGTCGGGCCTGCCCATATCCGCGCCGTGGCCGAGGCGCTGCGCGCTGCGGGGCATCAGGTCGCGTGAGAATCGAGTTTTCCTACGATCCGCCGCCCGGCCCTCCGGTCATCCTGCATCTGGATGACCGGCTGATCGTGGTGGACAAGCCTGCCGGTCTTTTGTCCGTGCCGGGAAAGCTGGAGGGGCGGGCGGATTGCCTGATCTCCCGCTTGCAGGCGATCTATCCTGACGCGCTGGTGGTGCATCGGCTGGATTGCGACACCTCGGGCCTGATCCTGTTTGCACGGGACAAGGCGGCGCAGGGCCATCTGGGGCAAGAGTTTGAACAGCGGCGGGCGAAGAAAAGCTACCTTGCCCGCGTGCAAGGGCGGGTTGCAGCAGACAGCGGCACGGTCGACCTGCCTCTGTCCGTCGATTGGCCAAACCGTCCGCGCCAGATGGTGAACCATCAGGACGGCAAGCATGCCCGCACCGATTGGCAGGTGATCTCGCGCAGCGAAACGGAAACCCGCATCCGCCTGTTTCCACTGACCGGGCGCAGCCATCAGTTGCGGGTGCATATGCTGGCCATCGGGCATCCGATCCTTGGCGATCAGATCTATGCGCCCGAAACGCTGGCCGATCATTCCCGCCTGATGCTGCACGCCGAAACGCTGGGGTTGCATCATCCGGGGACCGGGGAATGGGTGCAGTTCGCCGCCCCCTGTCCGTTCTAGGCCTTGCGCAAGCGCACCATGAAGAACCCGTCCATCCCGCCCTTGTCGGCCCAGTAATCGGGCCGCAGGCGCAGGCCGCCTTGGGCGGTCCACCACGTGTCATCAACGCCCGACAAGGCGATGCGTTCGACGGTCAGCCCCGGATGGCGGGACAAGGCGGCGTCCAACTGCGCCTCGCCTTCCTCAGGCAGCAGCGAGCAGGTGCAGAACACCAGCCGCCCGCCGGGGTTCAGCAGGGTCAGCGCATGGTCCAGCATCCGCGCTTGCAGGTTGGTCAACTCTGGCAGTTCTGACCCGTCCTTGACAAAGGGCAGGTCTGGGTGGCGGCGGATGGTGCCCGTGGCTGAACAGGGCGCATCCAGCAACACGGCATCAAAACCGCCTTCGGTAAAGCCAAAGGCATCGCCGGTTAGAACGCGCGCCGAAAGGTTCGTGCGCGCAAGGTTTTCTTGCAACCGTGCCAGACGGGGGCCAGAGATATCCAGCGCCGTGACCTCTGCCCCCGCAGCAGCCAGTTGTAGCGTCTTGCCCCCCGGCGCGGCGCAGAGGTCCAGCACCTTTTCGCCCCGTTGCGGGGCCAAAAGCTGCACTGCTAAAGCTGCAGCGGCATCCTGCACCCACCAACCGCCCTCTGCATACCCCGGCAAGGCGGAAATCTGCCCCGGATCGGTCAGACGCAGGCTGCCCGAAGGAAGCAATTCGCCCTCTGGGGCGTCAAAGCCGGCGCGCAGGGTTAGGTCCACCGGCGGGGTCTTGGCCTGCACCGATTCGATCAGCGATACCGCGTCGCGGCCGTGCAGATGCACCAAGGGTTGCCGCAGCCAGCGTGGCAGGCGTTGCGGCGGCAAAGCGGCCAGCGGATGTTCCGGCACTCGCCGCAGCACGGCATTCACAAGCCCGGCCATATGGCCGGTGCGATTGCCGCGCCGCACAATCTCGACCGCTGCATTCACCACGCCATGCGCGGCCCCGCCCATCGCAAGCTCTGTCACCGCCAGACGCAGGGTGTTCAACACCAGCCGAGGAGGCGCTTTGCGCAGATGTTTTTCCAGCAGTTTGTCCACGGGTTCGATCTGCCGCAGCGCAGCCGTTGCAAGTCGTTGCGCCCGTGCGCGGTCTGATGGACCAAGACCAGAAAGCGGCCCCTGCGGATCGGCCAGCACCTGTGCCAGAAGCCGCCCTTCGCCCAGCACCGCGCCCATCAGGCCCACCGCCGCCGCGCGTGCCGCCAAACCCTCTGCCGCCATCTTGGTCACCCCCGCGACGCCCTGCGCCCTTGTTGCGCTTGCAAGGGGGCGTATATCAAGCAGCAGGCACAAGGAACCCCAGCCATGACCGATCAGACCGAAGACCGCCCGCTGCCGCCCGAGGCCCTGCGCGCCTTGGCCGAGGCGGAAGAGCGCCGCAAAGCCGTGCGCGCGCTGGACCTGCCGCCGGAATTGGGCGGACGCGACGGGCCGGAGCCTGTGCGCTACGGCGATTGGGAGAAAAAGGGGCTGGCCATCGATTTCTGATGGCGCGGGTCAGCGCAGGGCAAAGCGGGCGCTGTCGCCTTTGCCCTTGTCCACGGTAAAGCGGATGTCGTCGCCCCGGCGTTCCACAAGCTGGCAGTTGAACGGGATCGGCGTGCCCGACCAATCCATTTCGCGGCAGAAATAGCCGTCCTGCCATTCCCACTTGCCGGTCACCGGCCATCCCATGGCATCGCCCGTGATGCTGCCATCGGCGCGGACGTTCAGGGTGATGCCCAAAAGCCCGATCCGCATGTCGCGCCCTTCGACGGCGGCGACGAAATCTTCGCGTGTGGTGATGCGCGCGTAGCCGTCGGCCCGCGCCGGCAGCGCGGTCAAGGACAGCAAAAGCACGAGGACTGCAAGAACCGGACGGAACATGGCGACACCTGACTGACCGATGGATACGGCGCAGGGTCCGAGACGGATCACCCGCGCCTTCAGAAACGAAGGATCGCGGGCAAAAGTTTCAAGATCGTCAAAGCCCCAAAACATCCATCATGTCATAATGGCCGGGCTTTTGCCCCTGCCCCCACAGCGCCGCGCGGATGGCGCCACGGGCAAAGATCGTGCGGTCGGTGGCCACGTGGCGCAGGATCACCCGTTCGCCATCGGCGGCAAAGATTACGTCATGTTCGCCCACGATATCCCCGCCCCGGATCGCGCTGAACCCGATCGTGCCGCGTTCCCGCGCGCCGGTGATGCCATCGCGGCCTGACACCATCGCCTCGTCCAGCGCCACGCCCCGGCCTTCGGCGGCGGCGCGGCCCAGCATCAACGCGGTTCCCGAAGGGGCGTCCACCTTCATGCGGTGATGCGCCTCGACCACCTCGATGTCCCAATCGGCATCCAAGGCGGCGGCGATCTTTTGCGTCATGCGCACCAGAAGATTGACGCCAAGGCTCATGTTGCCTGCGCGCACGATCACGGCATGGCGGGCGGCGGCCTCGATCTTGGCGATATGCGCGGCCTCCAGCCCCGTGGTGCCGATGACATGCACGGCGCGGGCCTGTGCAGCGAGGGCTGCGAATTCCACGGTGGCAGTGGGTGCGGTGAAGTCGATCACGGCCTGAGCGCGCGAAAATGCCTCCAGCGGGTCATCGGTCACGATCACGCCAAGCGGTGCGCCACCCATGCATTCCCCGATGTCACGCCCCACCCACGCATGGCCCGACCGTTCGACACAACCGACCAGACGCGCCTTGTCATGGGCGGTGATGCCCTTGACCAGCATCTGGCCCATCCGGCCCGAAGCCCCCGTGATGACGATACCCGGCAGATCGGTCATGGCACTCTCCCTGTCTTGTTGCGATTGCTTTAGCCGCTTGGCCCCGTCCGCGAAAGCCTGCCGTTGCACGGGCGCGGCAAAAGCCCTATGTGGGCGGCATGTCCAACAAACGTTCCTTTTCGGGCGATGGCCCGTCGCAGCGCCAGCTTCGTGTCGGTGAATTGATCCGCCGCACGCTGTCTGACGTGCTGAACCGGGCCGAGATCCACGATCCCGACCTGAACCGCATGTCCATCACCGTGGGTGAGGTGTCGGTCTCCAATGACCTGAAGGTGGCGACAGTCTATGTCATGCCGCTGATGGGCACGGTGCCGGTGGAAGACGCCATCGCGGCCTTGGCGCGCAACAAGTTTGAACTGCGCCACCGCGTTTCGGCGGAACTCACGCTGAAATACGCCCCCGACCTGCGTTTTCGCGCGGATGAGACCTTTGATCGTCTGGATGAGACGCGCCGCCTGTTTGCCGATGAAAAGGTGCAGCGCGACATCGCCCGCACCGACGAGGACGAAGGCGAAGAATGATCCGGCTGATCTGGGCAGCGGTGCTGACCCTGCTGCCCGGTGTCGTCCATGCCGAACGCCTCGTCCCCGGCGCGTGCCAGACCGTACAGCATGAGGCTCGCGATTACGCCGTCTGCACGGTGACGGCGGATCAGGATTTGCGGCTGTTCCATTCTGGCACGGATGGGCTTTTCGGCGGGTTCGCCGCGATCAATCAGGCGCTGGAACCGCAGGGCGAAAAGCTGGGCTTCGCCATGAACGCGGGCATGTATGCGCCGGATCGGTCGCCGCTGGGGCTCTATATCGAGAACGGTGTGGAATCGCAGGCCATTGTCACGGCAGAGGGGCCGGGCAATTTCGGCATGCGCCCGAATGGCGTGTTCTGTGCCGGGCCGGACGGGTTTTCCGTCACCGAATCGCGCGCCTTTGCCGCCGCGCCGAAACCCTGCCGCATCGCCACACAATCCGGGCCGATGCTGGTGATCGATGGCGCGCTGCATCCACGGTTTCTGGTGGACTCGGATTCGGTCTATATCCGCAACGGCGTGGGGGTCTCGGCAGATGGCCAGACCGCCTTTTTCGCCATCTCTGACAGCCGCGTGACCTTTCACCAATTCGCCCGCCTGTTCCGCGATGTGCTGAAGACGCCCAACGCACTCTATCTCGATGGCTCCATCTCGCGGCTCTACGCGCCCGATCTGGGGCGGCATGACCGGGGGCTGCCGCTGGGGCCGATCATCGGCACCGTCGTTCCGCGCGGTTGACGGCGGGGCCGTGCTTCTCTAGCAGGCAGGGCTTCGACGGCGGAGGCAGATATGGCGCGTGGCAAAAAGGGCAGGGCGGTTTCGGGTTGGCTTGTGGTGGACAAGCCCGCCGGGATCACCTCGACCGCCGTGGTCAACAAGGTGAAATGGGCGTTTCAGGCGCAAAAGGCCGGCCATGCGGGCACGCTGGACCCGGCGGCGACCGGCGTTCTGGCCGTAGCGCTGGGCGAGGCGACCAAGACCGTCGCCCATATCACCGACGCGCTGAAATGCTACCGCTTCATGGTGCGGCTGGGGGCTTCGACCACCACCGATGACGCTGAAGGCACCGTGTTGGACACGCGCGACGCACGCCCGACCAATGACGCGATCCTTGATGCGCTGGCGGCCTTCCGCGGCCAGATCGACCAAGTCCCGCCGCAGTTTTCCGCCGTCAAGGTCGATGGCGAACGCGCCTATGATCTGGCGCGTGAGGGCGAGCAGATGGATCTTGCCGCCCGCCCGCTGTGGGTGGACAGCCTGACCATGCTGGCGCGTCCCGATGCGGACCATGTCGAATTGGAAATGGTCTGCGGCAAGGGTGGCTATGTCCGCTCCATCGCGCGCGATCTGGGCGCGGCTTTGGGATGCCTTGGCCATGTGGCATGGCTGCGGCGGGAATGGTCCGGTCCCTTCGACGCGCATGAGGGGGTCAGTCTGGAAGACATCGACCGTCTGGCCCGGACGGATGACATCGACGCGCTCTTGCTGCCGCTGGAGCGTGGCCTTGCCGACTTGCCCGAACTGCCCGCCACACCCGAAGGCGCGGCGCGGCTCAAGAACGGCAATCCCGGCATGGTCATCGCGTCCGGCGTCGAATGGGGGACTGAGGCCTGGGCCTCGTACCAAGGTCGCGCGGTTGCCGTCGGGGTTTACCGCAGCGGCGAGTTGCACCCCAGCCGCGTGTTCAACTGACCTCCGGAACCGGGGTCCCCGCGCGCTAGACGCCCGACAGCTTTCCGAAACGTTCCGCCTCGGCGATCAGGGCGGCAAGGACGGGGGTCAGCGGGTCGCGCCGCGCGGCGATCAGGCCGACGAGGTGTTCAACCTCGGGCGTGACGATGGGGATGGCGCGCAATTGCCCGCCACCCGCGAACATCAGCGCAAGCTCGCGCGGCACGACAGAGGCCCACCGCCCGGTCAGCACATGCGCGGTCAGCGCGATGGTGGAGTTTGACTCGATCTGCGGCGCGGCGCGCGCCCCCGCCTCGGCCAGATGCTGGTTGACGATGCGGCGGTTCTGCATGTCACCGGTCAGCAGGCACAGCGGCTGCTCCGCCACCTCTGCCCAATCCACGCTTTCGCGGTCCGCCAAGGGCGACCCCTTGGCGCAGAGCAGGCGGTAAAACTCATGGTACAGCGGCACCTGCGCCACCCGTCCCAGCGGTTCATTGTCCAGATAGGTGATCCCGGCATCGAGATCGAGGTTTTCGATCCCGGCCAGAATCTCGGCACTGGTCCGCGACAACAGGGTGACCCGCACATTGGGGTGCTTTTGCGTGAAGGGCCCCGTCAGCCCCGCCACCATCGGCATCGCAGTGGGAATCACGCCGACCCGCAGGTTGCCCGACAGCCCCGCCCGGACGGAGCGCATCTCGTCCTTCATCGCGCGCATGTCGCCGACGATCCGCCGTCCCCAATCCAGTACGCGTTGACCTTCGGGGGTCAGGCCCTGAAACCGGCTGCCGCGAAACACCAGTTGCACGCCCAACTGATCCTCCAACTGCCGGATGGCGCTGGACAGGGTGGGTTGCGTCACACCGCACACCTCGGCCGCGCGGCCGAAGTGGCGTTCGTTGGCAAGGGCGATGAACATTTCCAGCTTGTCGATCATGTGACCCAGCCTGACCCCGTTCCGCGCTTGTCCGCAAGGGCTGCTGCGCTTAGCTGTAGGGTATGAAACGTTTCATCCCCTTTCTGAAGAAACCTCCCGTGGTGCCGGTGATCCGGCTGTCGGGCGCCATTGGCACCGGCGGGCGCAGCCTGAACGATGCCGCACTTGCCCCGCTGATCGAGCGCGCCTTTGCCAAGGGCAAGCCTGCGGCCGTGGCGCTGATCATCAACTCCCCCGGCGGATCGCCGGTGCAATCGTCGCTGATCGCGGCGCGCATCCGGCGGCTGGCGGAGGAAAAGGACATCCCCGTCCATGCCTTTGTCGAGGATGTGGCGGCATCCGGCGGCTATTGGCTGGCCTGCGCGGCGGATGACATCTGGGTGGACGCCTCCAGCATCACCGGGTCTATCGGGGTGATCTTCGCCTCGTTCGGTTTCCCCGAGTTGATGGCGCGGCAGGGGATCGAACGGCGGGTGGTGACGGCGGGCAAGTCGAAATCGCTGGCCGATCCCTTCCTGCCGCAAAAGCCCGAGGATGTGGACCGGCTGAAAGCGATCCAGCAACCGATCCACGACGCCTTCATCCAGCATGTCAAAGACCGGCGCGGCGCGCGACTGTCGGCGGCAGAGGATCTGTTCAACGCCGATGTCTTTGTCGGCCAACGGGCGGTGGATGTCGGGTTGGCGGATGGTCTGGCGCATCCGGTGCCCAAGCTGAAGGCGCTTTACGGCGACAAGGTGCGTCTTGTGCCATTGGGCATCCGGCGCGGCCTGTTCCAGCGTCTTGGCCTCGCGGCTGTCGATACCGTGGTCAACTCGGTCGAGGAGCGCGCCCTTTGGGGCCGTTACGGTCTGTGACATGCTGTTGAAAACCGCGATCCTGTTTCTGTTGGTCATGGCCGTCATCGGCTTCATCGGGTCCAAACTGTTTCCCGGCGCGGTGACTCGCCGGATCAAGTCTGGCCTGACGGGGGGAAAACCCCCTCGCTGTCCGTCCTGCGGGCGCTATCTCATCGGCAAGGGCGGTTGCGACTGCCGCAAGAAGGGATAGCACGATGCGGGCATTGGTGACGGGGGCGGGCGGCCGGTTGGGCCGCGCGATGGCGCTTTATCTGGCGCGGCGTGGGGCGGATGTGGCCGTGCATTACGCCGCATCACAGGACGGGGCCGAAGCGACAGCGGCAGAGATCCGCGCGCTGGGCCGTCAGGCGGTCACCCTGCATGCCGATCTGCTGGACGAATCCCAGACTGAAACCCTCATCCCCCGCGCCGTGGCGGGTTTGGGCGGGCCGCTGACGGTGTTGGTCAACAACGCCTCGATCTTCGAGCAGGACACGATCCAGACCGCAACGCGGCAGAGTTGGGACCGTCACATCGAATCGAACCTGCGCGCGCCCTATGTGCTGATCCAGCACTTCGCCCGGCAGGCCCCGCAGGCCGAAACGGACTCGCAGGGCGAACCCATGGCGCGGGCCTTGGTCGTGAACATGATCGACCAGCGGATCCACAAACTGACACCAGAGTTCTCCAGCTACACCATCGCCAAGATGGGCCTCTGGGCGCTGACCCGCACCGCCGCGCAGGGCCTGGCCCCGCATGTGCGCGTCAATGCGATCGGTCCCGGTCCGACGCTGCAAGGCGCGCACCAGACGCCCGCCGATTTCGCGCACGAGCGGGCGTCTACCCTGTTGGAACGCGGCGCAAATCCCGCCGACATCACCGCCGCCTTGGGATATTTTCTGGATGCGGCGGCCGTCACGGGGCAGATGTTGGCGGTGGATGGCGGGCAGCATCTGGTCTGGAAAACGCCCGATGGGGATGGGGTGGAATGACCCTTCGCTGAGCCTGCTCTCGAAAGTTGTCCACTCTGGCCGCCGCCTTCACGCCCGCGTTACAATTCCTTTGGAATTTCAGATATTTGCAGGGAGTGTAAAAAAATTCTTGCATGATATCATATGGTTGCAAAACTGCCTAAAAAATAGGCAGACCGACAAACCCCCCTTGAAACAAGGAAAAAGCCGCACTTCCGAAATGTTTTACGCAGACTTATCCACAGAAACCGTGGACAGCTTTGCTCTTGCCACGCCCGGTGCTTCGTAGCAGCCAAGCACGGGAATCGATGACTCTGATCCGGGGCTTTTGCCGTGACTTCTGACGACCCGACCGAGACCCACACTGATCCGCACACCGAAGCGCCGGTGGCGACCGGGCATGGGGTGATTTACGCCTATCTCAAGACCCTGGACTCCAGTCCCGGCGTCTACCGCATGCTCAACGCCAAGGCAGAGGTGCTCTATGTCGGCAAGGCGCGGAACCTGAAGGCGCGGGTGTCGAACTACTCGCGTCCCTCGCCACAGCATTCGGGGCGCATCGCGCGGATGATCTCGGAAACCGCATCGATGATGTTCCTGACGACCCGGACCGAGACCGAGGCGCTGCTGCTGGAACAGAACCTGATCAAGCAGTTGAAGCCGCGCTACAACGTGCTGCTGCGGGATGACAAATCGTTCCCGAACATCCTGATTGGGAAGGAACACGCCTACCCACAACTGAAAAAACATCGCGGCAAGCGGACGGAAAAGGGCAGCTATTTTGGCCCCTTTGCCAGTGCGGGGGCGGTAAATCGCACGCTAAACCAGTTGCAAAAGGTGTTCCTGTTGCGGAACTGCGCGGATTCGATGTTTGAAAGCCGCACGCGGCCTTGTCTATTGTTCCAGATCAAGCGCTGTTCCGCCCCTTGTGTGGGCCGGGTGACGCCGGAACAATACGCTGATCAGGTGGCGGATGCGGAACGGTTCCTTGAGGGGAAGTCGACGCAGGTTCAGGCCGAACTCGCCACCGAAATGGCGCTGGCGTCCGAACAGATGGAGTTTGAACGCGCGGCCGCCCTGCGCGACCGCATCCGTGCGCTGACCAATGTGCAACAGGCGCAAGGCATCAACCCGCGCGGCGTGACAGAGGCTGACGTGATCGCCCTGCATCTTGAAGGCGGGCAGGCCTGCGTGCAGGTGTTCTTCATCCGCGCCAACCAAAGCTGGGGCAATCGGGATTTCTATCCTCGGACGGGGTCAGGGGCAGAGGCGCCGGAGATCCTTGAGGCGTTCATTTCCCAGTTCTACGACGACAAGGAACCGCCGCGCCTGATCCTGTTATCGCATCCGGTGGATAACGAAGACCTGGTGGCACAATTGCTGGCCGACCGCGCCGGGCGCAAGGTCGAGCTTGCCGTCCCCCAACGCGGCGAAAAGGCGGAGCTGGTGGAAAACGCGGCCCGCAATGCGCGGGAATCGCTGGCGCGGCGCATGGCCGAAGGGGCGGCGCAATCCAAACTGCTGGCGGGTCTGGCCGAGGCGTTCGATCTGGACGCCCCCCCGCGCCGGATCGAGATTTACGACAACGCCCATATCCAGGGGTCAGATGCCGTGGGGGGTATGGTGGTTGCGGGGCCGGATGGTTTCATCAAGGGCCAGTATCGCAAGTTCAACATCAAGGGCGATGCGGGCAAGCAGGGTGATGACTTCGGCATGATGAAAGAGGTGCTGATGCGCCGCTTTGAACGCCTGCTGAAGGAAGACCCCGACCGCAAGTCCGATGCCTGGCCCGACCTTCTGCTGATCGACGGCGGCGCAGGCCAAGTGTCGGCAGTGGGCGAAATCATGGCAGAGCTTGGGGTGGACGACATCCCCTTTATCGGCGTGGCCAAGGGCATTGACCGCGATGCCGGCAAAGAGGAATTCCACCGCCCCGGAGAGCCGCCTTTCGCCCTGCAACGCAACGACCCGGTGCTGTATTTCGTGCAACGCCTGCGCGATGAGGCGCACCGTTGGGCCAATGGCGCGCATCGGGCGAAGCGTGCAAAGGCGGTGGGGGCGACACCTCTGGACGATATCCCCGGTGTGGGTGCCACCCGCAAACGCGCGTTGCTGGCGCATTTCGGATCGGCCAAGGCGGTGTCCCGTGCGGGCCTGTCAGACCTGATGGCGGTTGCGGGCATATCCGAGGCGATGGCGCAGGCCATCCACGACTATTTCCACGACCGCTAAGGGCTCAGCCGATCCAGACCCGTGCATGCGGCGGCAGGGCGATGTTGCCGTGATGCACCTGCACGGCGGCATCCGACAATTCATCATGCAGGCGCGTGGCCCCTTGGGCGCGCAGCCAGCCTTCGGGGATGTGCTGCCAGCTTTCGGTGAAGTTGAACAGGCAGACCAAGGCCCGCGTCGGTGCGGCGCGGCGGAAGGCAAAGATGCCGGGCGTGTCGCAGTGCAGGATTTGGGTCGGATGCGCCGCATGCAGCGCCGGGGTGGCGCGGCGGCGGGCAAGGATGTGCTGCACGCCGGTAAAGATGCGGCTGGCGTCAGTGTCGCCTGCATGGCGGCTGGCGGCGGCCTCCCAATCCATGCGCGGGCGATGCACCCAACGACTGTCATGGGCGTGTTCGGGCACATCGCGGTAGCCGTAGTCGTTCAAGAGCGCGAGTTCATCGCCCATGTAGATCAGGGGAATCCCGCCAAAGGCCGCGATCAGCGCATGGCCCATCAGGATGCGCTGCAAGGCCTGCTCGCGCCCTGTGGCATCGCCCTCGGCCAAGGCTTTCTCCAGACCGGCAAGGCTGGCGAAACTGCCCGAGATACGCTTGTCCCCCGTTGCGGGGTTTTCCTGAAACAGCGTGCCGCGTGCGAAACTGCCGGGGAAGGTGCCGTCGTAGAAATCCGACAGAAACGCCCGATGCGCGGGACCCGACAGGTTCAGCGCCCCGGCATCCTCATCCGTCACGGCCCAGC
>JACCDI010623601.1_pt1 | contig 16166 bp, 15 predicted proteins | sample 7442791 | NCBI WGS metagenome assembly JACCDI01 (sample SAMN15323434, study PRJNA562643) | freshwater metagenome | isolation source: river surface water | place: USA:Blue River Watershed | collected 2017-08-15 | reverse complement strand
CCTGCTGCATGTTGTGGGTAACAATCACCACAGTGAACTTTTCCTTGAGCTCCACAGCAAGGTCTTCAATGGCTGCGGTGGAAATAGGATCCAGAGCGGATGTCGGCTCGTCCATCAAGATCACATCCGGCTCTACGGCAATAGCCCTTGCAATACAAAGTCTTTGTTGCTGTCCACCGGATAACGATGAACCCGGTCTTTCTAGACGATCCTTAACTTCGTTCCAAAGGTTAGCTCCCTTGAGTGATCGTTCTACAAGTTCATCCGCTTCACTCTTAGACATCTTGTTGTTATTTAGCCTGAATCCCGAGAGAACGTTTTCCTTGATGGACATTGTCGGAAACGGGTTTGGTCTTTGGAAGACCATTCCGACCTGGCGTCTTACCTTCACAGGGTCAACGTCTTCACTGTAGATATTTTCGCCATCCATCAGAAGTTCACCTTCGACGTATGCTCCAGGGATAACCTCGTGCATGCGGTTGAGGGTTCTAATCAGGGTCGACTTGCCACAACCCGAGGGGCCAATAAATGCAGTAATCGCCCTTGGCTCAATCACCATGCTGATGTCTTCGACGGCTTTGAATTTGCCGTAGTAGACATCCAGTGACTTCAGTTCAATGCGCTTGGCCATTTACGATCCCTTCGGTGAGAAGAACTTAGAAACTAATCGTGCTATCAGGTTCAGCACCATGACAATCAGCATCAGGGTGAGGGCGCCTGCCCAGCTGCGATCCAGATAAGACTGAGTGTCGATTCCCTGGTTGGCAAACGATGTGAAAACAAATACCGGCAAAGTCATCATCTTGTCGCTGAATGGGTTGTAGTTCATTGACGTTGTGAAACCGGCAGCCAACAGCAGTGGCGCCGTTTCACCAATCACACGCGCAATCGCGATGATTACACCCGTTGCTATACCCGCCAGAGCGGTTGGAATTACTACTTTGACAATTGTGAGCCACTTCGGAACACCTAAAGCGTAGGAAGCTTCTCGCAGCTCATTTGGAACAATCTTCAACATCTCTTCGGTTGCTCTCACGACAACCGGAATCATCAGCACCGAAAGCGCAATCGCTCCCGCAAAGCCATTGATAGCGGCTGCAGGACCCAGCAAGACCAAGAAGAGAGTAAAGGCAAACAAGCCCGCCACGATCGAAGGAATGCCAGTCATCACATCAACGAAGAATGTGACTGCCCTGGCAAGTTTGCCTCGGCCGTATTCGACCAGATAAATCGCGGTCATGATTCCTACCGGCACGGAAATCAAGCTTGCAATCAGCGTCAACTCCAAAGTGCCAACGATTGCATGTAGTGCTCCACCACCTGGTCCAACAACATTTCTCATCGACATTGTGAAGAAGTCGATATCTAGTCTCGCAAGTCCATTAGTAACTACAGTCCATGCAAGGGAGACCAGTGGAATAACGGCAAGTGTGAAAGCACTTGTAACAAGAGCGGTAACGAACCTGTCAGCTGCCTTCCTGCGTCCCTCAACTACACGAGAGATCAAAACCGAGGAAACCAGAAACAGAACAAATCCACCCACCGCCGTTGAAACAATGTTTGGTCCCCACTCAGAACCAGAACTTGAAAGAGTGTTAGCGGCTAGCGATAAAGCAAATGAACCAACCAAAGCGGTGGGAGTGAACCAGCGGGGTAGTGAAGCGGATGCCTGCAGACCAGAGGTGATAATTGCCATTAGTTTGCCCCCGAGAATTCTGCTCTACGGCTGATGATGTAGCGGGCAATCATGTTGACAACCATGGTTATCACAAACAGCATGAGGCCAGTGCCAATAAGCAAACTTCTGTAGTCTCCGCCTGATTCAGGGAAGTCAAGCGCGATGTTGGCTGCAATGGTGTTGGAGTTTTGTGAAGTCAGAAGTGCAAAGCTAATTATGGATGCAGGGGACAGAACCATAGCTACCGCCATTGTTTCTCCCAGTGCCCTACCGAGCCCCAGCATCATGGCCGATATGATTCCTGGTCGACCAAACGGAATAACTGCCATTCGAATCATTTCCCAGCGCGTTGCACCTAGGGCAAGTGCCGCTTCCTCATGCAGCTTTGGTGTCTGCAGAAAAACTTCTCGGATAATTGCCGCCATGATTGGCAAAATCATGATTGCTAGCACTATGCCAACGGTCAGCATGGTTCGACCAGTTGCTGACACCTGTCCTTCAAATAATGGAATCCAGCCAAGGTTTTGGTTCAGCCAAAGATATGTGGGATTTAAGAATGGAGCCAAGACCAAGATCCCCCAAAGTCCGTAAACCACCGAAGGAATAGCTGCAAGAAGATCGATGATGTAGCCAAGGGTTTGAGCGAAGCGTCTTGGTGCATAGTGAGAAATGTAAAGAGCAATTCCAATAGCTAGGGGGGTTGCAATTAGTAGTGCAATGACCGCGCCATAGAGCGTTCCAAAGACATAGGGTGCGACGTAAGCCAGCGGACCATCTGGGGCTTGAGCTCCGAGTTCAGCTTCGGGCGATAGCGCTGGCAAAGCTTGGATAAAAAGAAAAAAGGCCACCGCTGCCAGGGTGACCAAAATAGAAGCGCCAGCAAATGTTGCCAGCTTGGAGAAAATAAAGTCTCCGAGACGAATTTGGGATTTGCCACGATTGGCCATTGTGGTCATTTCCCCTCCGTCTTTTCTAATTAGAAGATTAGCCCGAGCCCGGTTGCCCGAGCTCGGGCTAATCCTATGGTTTTTCGTTATTGAATTTGGTCGATGATGGCCTGAGCCTTCTGGCGCAAAGCGTCAGTAATCGGCGCAGATCCAGCCGCTTCGGCCGCTACTCGCTGTCCCTCAACAGAAACAATGAAGGATGCGTAAGCCTTGACCAGAGCAGCCTTGGAGTCATCTGCATAGTCCATGCAGCCTTGCAGGTAGGAGATAAGTACTACCGGGTAAACACCTGACTCCTTTGTGTCACGTGCCAGGTCGTAAGCCAGTGTTGTTTCTGGGCGACCGGACTTCAAAGGAGACACATCCACGATTGCAGCAGCAGCTTCAGCGCTGTAAGGAACGAACGCGTCACCAACTCCTACCGCAACGGTTCCTAAGTTGCCCGCACGGGAGGCGTCTGCATAACCAATGGTTCCCTGGCCACCTTCAACAGCGGAGATCACACCGGAAGTTCCCTGGCCACCCTCGCCACCAAACTCTGCTGGCCAAGCCTCGATTGAACCAACATTCTCGCCATTTAGAACCCAGCTGTTTGGTGCAGCTTTGGCTAGCCAGTCAGTGAAGTTACCAGTTGTACCCGATTCATCTGAACGGTGAACTGCGGTGATAGTGAGGTTTGGAAGTGAAACTCCAGGGTTAGAAGCAGCAATTGCTGGGTCGTTCCACTTAGTAATTTCACCGGTAAAGATTTGGGCAATTGTGTCGGCAGTCATGTTGAGCGAAGTGATGCCTTCTAGGTTGAACACAACTGCGATTGGAGAAATCCAAATTGGGAACTCAAACACTGGCCCATCTGCAGGGGAGCAGTTTGGGTGTGGAGTAGCAAGCTCTTCGTCTTTGAAAGAGGAATCTGAGCCGGTGAAGAATGTCAGCCCTTGCTCAAACTGATCGCGTCCAGTTCCGGAACCGGTTGGGTTGTAGTTAATGGTGACTCCTGGGTTTGCTGTCTGGAAAGCAGCGACCCAAGCTTCCTGGCCAGCTGCCATCGATGATGCGCCTGACCCGTCTAGGGTTCCGGTGAGTTGATCGGTCGATTCAGTAGGTGCTGCCTCTTCATTAGCTGCACAACCAGCTAGTAGCAGAGCGCTTGTGGCGAACACTGCACTTAGTTTGAGCATTTTTGCCATGGTTTCCTCTCTTTTGGGGGCAGGAGGAACCTAAGAAACTAAGGGTAAGGGGGTCTGTACACCTAGTTAACGCAAGGTTAACAAACCTGTTAATTTGCTGGCAAGCCTGCGTTAACTCTCTCAAACGAGACGAATTTGGGCTTTTCACCAAGAGTCAACCTAAGTACTACAAACTCTCCTGGCTCGAGGCTATTTGCCCCAAGGACGTAATCTCGAATTTCCGTCACAGCTCGAGTAGCCAGTGTTTTTGTAATGGTTGGAAGTGCTGGTCGATGTGAGCAGATTAGAGCAGACATTGCCGAGTCAAAAACTGACTCCACAGCATTGATCGTTTTCCTTGGGCTCAAGGCACTAGTGAGTTCCGTTAGTTGCGATCTTTGAATAACTTTTTTCTTTGTTGCCGCGGCGTATGGTTCTATCGTCTGCTCACATCGCGCCCATGGGCTAGTGACTAGACGTTTTGGGCCATAGCAATTCAAGAGACCCACTAACCGTTTTGCTTGAAGTTTCCCCTCAGGAAGCAGTGGGCGCTTCGCCTCTGCTCCTTTCCAATCTGATCTGGGAGTTGCCTTGGCATGTCTCAGGATAATCAGGGCTCGAGTCTCGAGCTCTTTTTTCTTATAAAGTTTTCCAACCTCTTCCAAAAGCTTCTGGTCGTGTTGATAAGTCAGCACTGCTAGAGCTTCGGATATTTCCATCCACTTGACTTTTGCAATTTCCTCGTTGGGCTGAAAAACAGATTTTTTCCAGGCTTTCGGCTTGAGCTTAGAGGACCAGTAGTGAACTTCTTTCTCCTCACCTGTTCCAACCTGATAATTGATTATTGAAAGTTTTCTACCAAGCTTTAACCGTATTTTGGTTTCTTCCAGCACCTCACGTACCGCGGTTTCAGGCAGAAGTTCACCTGGGTCTTGCTTACCTTTCGGAAATGACCAGTCTTGATATTTTTCGCGTCGAACAAGGAGAACTTCGAAGTTGCCATCTTTTTCACGCCAGCAAACTACGCCGGCCGCATAAATTGTCATTAGCGAATTCTCTTTTTGGAAAGCGCTTGGAACATCATTTGATCTTGCAGGTCTGCCAATTTCTCGCCCGATGCAGCAGTTGATTTGCGCAGCCAGGTGCCATCAGCTTGCAAATGCCATGATGCAATTTCATCGCTGAAACCCAGATTCAAAATTGTTCTAAGCTGCTCGATTTGATCAGGTTGCACAATCTTTACCAAGGTCTCGACCCTTCGGTCTAGATTGCGGTGCATCATGTCGGCAGAGCCGATAAAGACGTCTGGATTTCCGCTGTTTTCAAAGTAGAAGATTCGAGAGTGCTCGAGGTATCGCCCTAGGACTGATCGAACGCGAATAGTTTCACTTAGACCCTTGATGCCTGGCTTTAGTGCGCACATTCCTCGCACCAGAACATCGACAGGGACACCGGCCTGCGAGGCAAGGTAGAGCTGGTCAATGATTCTCTCGTCAACCAGGGAGTTTAGTTTTAGTGCGACTCTGGCGGGCTTCCCTGCCTTGTGATTGTCGATTTCACGTTGGATTCGCTCAGAGAGACCCTCGCGCACTCCACCAGGAGAAGTCAGCATCGCTTTGTATTTTGGTTCTGATGCATAACCCGAGAGCAGATTAAAGAGTTTGGTCAGGTCTTCACCTACTTCGGCCCTTGCCGTGAGCAGACCGAGGTCCTCGTAGTAGCGCGCAGTCTTGGGGTTATAGTTGCCTGTTCCAACGTGGCAATAGCGACGAAGCTGGTCTCCCTCTTGCCTTATTACAAGTGAGAGCTTGCAGTGGGTTTTTAGTCCAACCAGACCATAAACAACGTGCACTCCTGCACTTTCAAGCTTTCGCGCCCAGCTGATGTTGTTTTGTTCGTCAAATCGAGCCTTGATTTCAACCAGAGCTAGAACTTGCTTGCCAGCCTCAGCAGCCTCGATCAGTGCATCCATGATTGGAGAGTCACCGGAAGTTCGGTAGAGAGTTTGCTTGATAGCCAAGACCTGTGGATCTTGAGCCGCCTGCTCCAAAAATGCTTGGACGCTAGTAGAAAAAGATTCATATGGGTGATGAACTAATACTTCTCGCTCTCGAAGTGCGGCAAAAATGTCGGCCGCCTCATCTTCGTCTGCTTCCAGGTAGGGATTGGTAGTTATCTGATGTGGTTCGAATTTGAGCTCAGGTCTTTTCAGCCTGTAGAACGAGTTCAAACTTCGGAGGTCAAGCGGCTCTGGCAAAGAATAAACTTCGCTGATTTCGATGTCCAACTCCCGCTGAAGTAGGTTCAAAACCTTCTCATCTATATCTTGAGCAACCTCGAGCCTCACTGGTGGACCAAAGCGCCTACGAAGAAGCTCTTTCTCTAGCTGAATTAGAAGATTCTCACCTTCTTCTTCATCGACCTCTAGATCTTCGTTTCTAGTCACGCGGAATGTGTGGTGCTGAATAACCTCCATTCCCGGGAAAAGTTCGCCCAAGAACTCACCCATGACATCTTCAAGTGGGATGTATCGATTGGTGGAGTCAGGAACCGAAACAAATCTGGGCAATAGTGGTGGGACCTTGACTCTGGCAAAGTGCTCACCCTTTGTCTTGGGATTTCTAAGAACAACGGCCAGGTTTAGGGAAAGACCTGAGATATAAGGGAACGGGTGAGCCGGGTCGACCGCAAGTGGCGTCAGCACAGGAAAAACCTGCATTGTGAAGTAGTCGTGGAGCTTTTTCTTTTCATCCTCAGTGAGTGAGGAAATATGCACCAAGTTAATGTCAGCTTCTGCAAGCTTAGGAAGTAGCTCATTTATGAAGAGAGCAGAGTGCCGCTGCTGCAGAACTCTTGTCCGTTCTGAAATCTTTTGCAAAACCTGCTGTGGACTCAGGCCAGAAGGCGAGGTGACAGCAATTCCGGTTGCTATGCGTCGCTTAAGTGACGCAACTCTAACCATAAAAAATTCATCCAAGTTAGAAGCAAAGATTGAAAGATAGTTGATGCGCTCCAACAGTGGGGTGGTTGGATCTTCGGCGAGTTCAAGCACCCGCTGGTTGAAATCTAGCCAGCTGAGCTCTCTTTCAAGAAATCGATCTTCTGGCAGTTCAGGATTTACAGCAGGCGTGAAGATTGTCGTCGTCTCATCAGCCATGGCAATATCTTCCCACTAATTCGAGGGCTTTGGTTAAAGGTTAATTTTCTGAACTACCGCTTGGATCTAGTCGATAGCCGACGTTGCGCACAGTTCCAATGAGCCCCTCAAACTCGCCCAGTTTTGCCCGCAGACGTCGGATGTGAACATCGACTGTGCGGGTTCCACCAAAATAGTCGTATCCCCAGACTTCACTTAGCAGCTGTTCTCGACTGAAGACCTGATTTGGATGCTCGTGGAGGTATCTAAGAAGTTCAAATTCTTTAAAAGTCAGATCAAGAGTTTTGCCGTTGATTTTTGCAGTAAAAGTTCCAATGTCAATCGAAAGTCCAGTATTTGGTTCAACTGGAGAAATTTGGTTAGTCGGGCGACTGAGCATTCGAATTCGTGCATCAACCTCGGCAAGTGATGCCCCATCTAGAACAAAATCCTGACTTCCCCAATCACCACTAACTGCAGGCAACCCGCCTTCTGATACAACAAGAAGTAATGGAGTTTGCCAATTCGCCGCTTGCAAAATTCTGGAGACTGCTCGTGCTTCAACTAGGTTCGCGCGACAATCAAGAACAATCAGATCGTGTCTTGGGGCCGCCGCCAAAGACTGCGGTTCAAAGTCAACGAGGTGGAGCTGATGCCCGAGCACTTCAAGTGGTGGGAGCGGATTTTCGCGCTGGGGGGAGATACAGAGGATTCTTGCCATGGCCCGCCTTACGCTTGGCAAAATGATAGTGGCATCGACAAAGGCGTTGGATAGAGTCTTGGCATGAGCAATCAGTGGTTCCAAATCACCGCAATTTGGGCGGGAGTCTTTGTCGCCGGACTGCTGGCATTTACGAATCTCGCCGGCGAAACCAGATTTGCAGCCTTTGGGGCAATCGCGGCAGCTGCGATTGCGATCGTGAGCCTGGAACACCTGGTCTCTTCAAAATCCAAAGACACAGTAAGGCAACAGATTTATGTTTCTGCTGGAACCATCCTGCTTCTGGGGCTGTTCACTCTCCTAAGCCTGATTGGTTAGACTGACAGCATGCTTTTGGCTATCGAACTGGTTTTCACTGGACTACTAATCCTTGCCTCACTTGCAATTGCAGGCGTCTCCGCACTCGTGCTTTACAAACTCTTCAAGGGCCAGCGCTAAGTTGTTCGTCCTGCCGGATGATCTTCCAATCGAACTTACTCCATTTGCATTTCTAATCGGCAACTGGAAAGGCTCTGGCGTTGTTTCATATGCAGATTCTGGCGAAAGTGAATTTCTGCAGAGCATAAAGTTTGCACCGGTTGCCAATGGAAGACTTCAATACGAGTCTTATGTAACTGACCTAAAAGGAAACCCAATTTCTTCAGAGCATGGCTATTGGATGCTCTCTCGTCCGAGTAACCAATCTGATGCCGGACCTGGCCTTCTACCTGGCAAAGGCGAAAGCGCCATAACTGTTAGAGAAGATCTAGAGCTATGGCGCAATCAAGCAGGTGGCTTCGACATTGAAGCGGTGATCATTCAGCCCACTGGTGTTGCCGAACTTTACTTTGGACAGATCAAAGGCGCACGAATTGACATTGCAACCGACGCTGTTCTTCGCTCACCTAATGCAAAGGAATATGCGTCGGGACAAAGAATGTGGGGACTCGTTGAAGGTGCTCTGCTGTGGGCTTGGGACATGGCAGCTTTAGGCAACCCTCTAAAGTCACACGCATCTGCAAGATTGGTTCGCCAAGATGCCTGAGCACTTCGGGAATCCCTTGCTTGAACAGCGCAAGCTGCTGGCAGGAGAGGCCTATGTCGAAAGAGATGATCAGAGCGTAGTTCGAGTGTCTGGAGAGGATGCCAAATCTTGGCTGCACTCACTATTGACTCAAGACATTTTGAATCTCGGTGAAGGTGAATCAACCGAGGCACTGCTCCTGACCCCCCAGGGCCACATCGAACACCAGCTTAAGGTTGTCATTTCGGAAGGCGGCGTTCTTCTTATTGTTGATTCCACCCGAGCTGATTCACTCATTAGCTGGCTTGAGAAAATGCGCTTTCGAACCAAAGTTGAGATATCCAAATCCCCACTGAAGACCTACGGACTATTCGTAAAAGTCCCCGGCCTCTTGTGGCACGACAGTTTTTCAATACCAAGTTCTTTTTCCGTCAGCTACAACCCGACCCGACCTCAGTTCAATTACTACGAGCTAGTTTCCGATCAGGCTCCGAACTTGGAACCAGCGGGACTGATGGCTCTGCGCGCACTGCGAATAGCTGCGGGCAGACCAGAGATTTTTGATGTTGATGAAAAGTCTCTACCACATGAATTCGATTGGCTCCAGTCAGCGGTTCACCTCAGCAAGGGCTGCTACCGAGGACAGGAAAGTGTTTCAAAAATTCACAACCTCGGGCACCCTCCACGCAGGTTGGTGATTCTAAATCTTGAATCCGGAGACGATCTCCCCAGTCGCGATGACCTCGTCTTTTATCAAGACAAACAGGTTGGAAAAGTCCTGTCATCCGCTCTCCACTATGAACTTGGTTCTGTGGCACTTGCGCTGGTTGCCCGCAACACTCCCTATCTTGATTTGCTGGTTGAAATAGCTGGACGCAAAGTCAGCGCCAATCAACAAGTGCTGGTTCCAGCTGACGCCGGCAAGGCGGCTAACCTTCCGAGGCCAAGTGCGTTCAAGCTCTCTGGAAAGCGCGGTTAGTAGCTGAGTAAGCTGAAGCTATGACTTACCACCTCATTCTCCTCCGTCACGGCAATTCGATCTGGAACCAAAAGAATCTCTTCACTGGTTGGGTCGATGTCGATCTAACTGATCAGGGTCGAGCGGAAGCGAAAAGAGCCGGGGAACTGCTTGGCGAGTCAGGGCTTAAGCCCGATGTGCTTTTTACCTCAGTTCTCAAGCGTGCAATTAACACCGCACACATCGCTTTGGACCAGATAGACAGAAACTGGATTCCAACCTTTCGCTCTTGGCGCCTTAACGAGCGTCACTATGGAGCGTTGCAGGGACTAGACAAGGCAGAGACTCTCGAAAAATACGGCCCCGAGCAGTTTCAGCTTTGGAGAAGAAGCTATGACACCCCGCCGCCTCCAATCTCTGATGATGCCGAGTATTCGCAGGCCGGAGACGATCGCTACGCAGATCTTGGAGAGCAACTACCTCGCACTGAGTGTCTAAAGGATGTTCTTGAAAGAATGCTGCCCTATTGGGAGTCAGATATTTCTCAGCAGCTAAGGCAGTCGAAGACAGTCCTGGTCACCGCACACGGCAATTCGCTTCGTGCCCTTGTTAAGCACCTCGATGGGATCAGCGATGCCGATATCGCAGAGCTGAATATTCCAACCGGCATTCCGCTTCACTACAGACTTAATAATCAACTCAAACCAGAAAACCCTGGCGGAGAATATTTAGATCCAGCAGCTGCGGCAGCCGGGGCGGCAGCGGTCGCGAATCAGGGCAAGAAGTAACTACCACTCTCCGGTTTGCAAGAAGCTAACCTTTGAGCTGATGTCAACAACGTGGTCGGCAAATCTCTCGAAGTAACGCGATGCCAAAGTGACGTCAACTGTATACATAGCGTTTTCTGACCATGTCGGTGCAAGCACGACATCAAAAACTTTGCGGTGCAGAAGATCTACAGCCTCATCGCGTGCCTGAATTTCTCGTGCTAAATCAACATCTGGGTTTTGCAAGAGCGCAACAGCTTTGTCAGCGAGCTCGAGATCAATTTTTGCCATTTCCGCAAAAGTAGAGCGCAACGATTCTGGAATCGCGCTGCCTGGGAAGCGGTAGCGGGCAATTGCAGCTAGGTGAGAAGCTAGAGAACCCATGCGCTCAAGCGATGCACTCATTCGAAGAGCTGAAACTAGAATTCGGAGATCCTTGGCCACCGGAGACTGAGTAGCCAGGATCTTGATAACTAGCTCATCGAGGTCCAAAGCTTTCCGCTCGTTGCTATCCGATAAGGCAAGGGCTTCATCAGCCAGTGCAACATCAGAATTCAAAAAAGCGCCAGTGCCCTTTTTCATGATTACCCTGGCCCCTTCGGCCAGCTCAACCAGGCGGGACTGCACCTCTTGCAGCTCTTGCTCGAATATCTTGCGCATTCTTCCTCGTTCCTAAACCCCCACAGCCAATCAAGGCAAGTGAAACAGTGGCTTAATTTCAACCAAACCGGCGGAAAACTGGGCCATCTGCAGGCAAATTTACTCCTAACCTTATCCATGATGGTCGTTAACCTAGTGAACGGAGAAGACGTGGGGCTTTTTAATAGCAAACGCTCAAGCTCCGCTCAGCCCGTGACTGATGCGGTCGAACTGCTGGCCGCTCAGCTAATAGACGTTGTCGCTAGTGCTGGGGTAATCCTTGACCAGTCAAATTTAGTTTTTCGTGCATCCCCTGGCGCCAGTCAGTTGGGGCTAGTTAGTAGCGGCAAGTTAGTGCATTCAGAGCTCAAAGCTTTGGTTGACAGCGCGAGAAAATCTTCAACCGCGGTTGAGATTGAGACCGAAATTGAAACTGGTTTGAATAAAGATCAGACCTTTGTTCACGCCAAAGCAGTTCAGTTTGGTGATCGATACGTGATGCTGCTGGTCGACGACCTAACTGAAGCCAAGAAACTAGAAGATACCCGTCGCGACTTTGTTGCCAACGTTTCCCACGAACTAAAGACTCCAATCGGAGCCATTAGTCTGCTTGCCGAGGCTCTCAGTGGTGCTACCGACGATCCAGCAGCCATTACAAAGTTTGCTGAGAGTCTTCAAAAAGAATCACAGCGACTTGCGAACATTGTGCAGGAACTAATTCAGCTCTCGCGAGTTCAGGGCGCTAATTTGTCGGAGACTAGCGACCTCGTTGATCTCAACACGATTATTGCAGATGCGGTTGATCGTAATCAGCTTCTTGCAAACCAAAACAACATTCGCCTTGCCAGCACCGCTGACCTTTCGATCAAGTTGCACGGCGACTACGAAATGCTTGTGACGGCTGTGCGCAATCTGATTGAAAATGCCATTGTTTACTCAGAGCCCGGGGGACAGGTTGGCGTTGGGGTTAAGTCCCTGGCTAATGTTGCGGAGATTTCTGTGACTGACTCTGGAATTGGTATCCCAGAGAGTGAACAGGAGCGAATTTTTGAGCGTTTTTATCGTGTGGACCCCTCCCGCTCAAGGCAAACCGGTGGAACAGGTTTAGGTCTTTCAATCGTCAAACATGCCGCTTCTCAACATAAAGGCGAAATCAAGATTTTTTCCAAAGTAGGCGTAGGTTCAACGTTCACTCTGCGCCTTCCAATCAATGCGAATGAGGAAAAATGACTCGAGTACTGGTAGTAGAAGACGAACCAAATCTGCGCGAACCGCTTGTCTATCTCCTCGAAAAAGAGGGATACCAGGTTCTCGAAGCAGCCGACGGCAATGCAGCGATTGAGAATTTTCAAAAGCACTCGCCCGATCTAATACTTCTCGATCTGATGCTTCCTGGAATTTCAGGCAACGAAGTCTGCAGACTGATTCGCCTAGAGAGCCAAGTTCCAATCATCATGATTACTGCCAAGGACACTGAGATTGACAAAGTGGTTGGCCTTGAAATCGGGGCAGATGACTATGTCACCAAGCCTTACTCAACCAGAGAGCTGCTTGCCCGAATGAAGGCTGTGCTGAGGCGCGGAGCTGAGTCACCGGTTTCCGAAAGCGGTTTGTTGAAGGCTGGACCGGTCGTTATGGATCTCGATCGTCACACAGTGTCAGTCAACGGCGAACCGATTCAAATGCCGCTGAAAGAGTTTGAGCTGCTAGAACTGTTGATCGAGAATGTCAACCGAGTGCTAACGCGTGGGCAAATTATTGATCGAGTTTGGGGAAGTAATTACTTTGGTGATACAAAGACGCTTGATGTTCACGTAAAAAGAGTTCGCTCAAAAATTGAAGAGGACCCATCCAGACCCCGTCACTTGATTACTGTGCGCGGCTTGGGTTACAAATTTGAGACCTAGTCAATAAACGAACGGTATTCCTCGAGTGTTCCATCCAAGATAGGAACCAAAATCTCGGTTGGATCTCCGCCAGCTCTGATGTAGACAGGGTGCATAGAACCTGGCATCTCAGTTAGCAACAGTCTTTTTCCTTCGGTTCCGTTGTATCCAAGGTCAAACTTTCCTTCAGGAGAGATTGTGATATCCGTGAGCACTACTTTGCCCTCCGAGTCCATTGTCTCCAGTTGAGCCGAAACGGTGCCGTCAGTTGAGTTGATAAAGGATCCAATCAAAACTGCGTTGCCATCCGCGTCAGCCACAAACAAAACGTTTCTAGCCTTCAGCTCAGGCAAATCAACCTGCACGCCATCACTGGGGGAATAAGGGTCAAGCGAAGCTACTTCGCGGTGAAGCGAGCAGCCAGCAAGAGCAAAAACAGTGATTAGAGCAGCGATTGCCGCAATGATTTTCTTGGTTTTCAACGGTCCTCCAGGGGCCTAACACCCTTAGTTTACCCTAGGAACCAAGCCATCACTGTGGTAAAATTGGGGATTTGGAGCCGAAAGAATTCTATGAAGTTTGAAGTTGGCGAAACTGTCGTTTACCCCCACCACGGAGCAGCAGAGATTATTGAAGTCTCTGAAAAGAAGATCCGCGGGGTAAAGCAGAAGTACCTGAAGCTAAAGGTTGCTCAAGGTGACCTAATTATCCAGGTGCCAGCTGCCAACGTTGAGATGGTCGGCGTTCGAGATGTCATCGATAAAAAGGGTGTCAAGCAGGTTTTCGATGTCCTTCGAGCAGAGTTTGTCGAAGAGCCAACCAACTGGTCCAGACGCTACAAAGCAAACCTGGAAAAACTAGCCAGTGGTGACGTTGTCAAGGTCTCCGAGGTCGTTCGAGACCTGTGGCGCCGAGACCAAGACCGAGGACTATCAGCTGGTGAGAAGCGAATGCTCGCCAAGGCTCGTCAGATTTTGATTTCCGAGCTAGCACTAGCTCGCAAGGTGGATGAAGAAAAAGCGTCTGCTGAACTAGACAAGGTATTGGCCAGCTAGCTCATGTCAGTTGCGGTGGTATTAGTTGCCGCCGGTAAAGGGACAAGACTCGGTGCCGGACAGCCAAAAGCAGCTACAACAGTTGCGGGTAAATCACTTCTCGAGCTATCCCTACTTCACATTTCCGAATTCAATCCAGATCAACTTGTTGTCGTAGCACCCAGTGAACTGCTGGGTGAGTTCAATCGATTAACGGCAAAGTTCTTTGATGATTTCAAGGTCGTGGTTGGCGGCGAAACCAGACAAGACTCGGTTGCCAATGGAATGGCTGAGGTCACAACTGATTATGTGCTTGTGCACGATGCAGCCAGAGCCTTCACGCCAAAAGAAGTTTTTGAGAGAGTTGCAGCTGCGCTAAAGCACGCAGAAAGCGTTGTTCCTGCAATTAATCCTGCTGACACCATCAAGGAAGTTTCTGATAGCTGGGTGGATCACACACTCGATCGCTCAAAGCTGAGAATGATTCAGACTCCGCAGGGTTTCCGTGTCAAAACTCTGCGCGAAAGCTTTGCCAAAGCTGAATCCACCTTCACCGATGAGGCAGGGCTTCTCGAGTCACTAGGAATCAAGACTGCTGTGGTTGATGGTCACGAGCATGCCTTCAAGATCACCTATCCATCGGACCTTGAGCGGGCTAGGGCGATCTTTGCCGATGTCAGAAGTGGTATTGGAGCCGATGCTCACCACTTCGGTAGCGATGGCACATTGATGCTCGGATGCCTTGAATGGCCAGAGCTGCCAAGGCTTGAAGGTCACTCCGATGGCGACTCCGTAGCTCACGCGATTGTTGACGCTTTGCTGTCAGCTGCCAATCTCGGAGATATCGGTTCGAACTTTGGAACCGATCGCAACGAATACGCAGGTGCCTCGGGTGAGAGGTTTATCAAAGAGAGCTTGCAACTGCTTGCTCAAAACGGTTTTACTCCAGTGAACGTGGCGGTTCAGGTAATCGCAGAAAAGCCAAAGATTGCTCCTCGCCGAACTGAGCTTGAACACCACCTGAGCGAGGTTGTTGGCGCTCCTGTGTCAGTACTCGCTACCACCACTGATGGACTTGGATTCCTAGCTGATTCACGCGGCATTGCCGCGGTGGCAACCGCCCTCGTTAGAACCCAAAGCTAGGCTTTTTACCATGAAGCTGTTTGACACCCAGGCGGGTGAACTGCGGGAGTTTAAGCCAATCCAGGCTGGCCAAGTTGGCATTTATGTTTGTGGTCCAACTGTTCAATCCGCTCCCCACATCGGACACCTTCGCTCAGCTTTGGTTTACGACCTGCTGACTCGCTGGCTTGAAAACAGAGGTTTGAAGGTCACGCTGATCAGAAACGTCACTGACATCGATGACAAGGTTTTAGAAAAAGCTAAAGAGCAGAACTTGAACTGGTGGGAAGTTGCCTACCAAAATGAGCAGCTGTTTAGTCAGGACTATGCCCGATTGGGTCTGGCTTCTCCAAAGCTTGAACCCAGGGCAACCGGCCACATCCCGCAGATGATTTCTCTGATTGAAAAGTTGATTGAAAAGGGTCACGCCTATCGCTCAGAAAACAGCTCTGATGTTTATTTTGATACCGGTAGTTGGCCAAGCTATGGCGAGCTCACACATCAAGACCTGGCCGACGTTGAGTCCGAGGAAACTCACCCAGGTAAAAAGGCACAAACCGACTTTGCGCTTTGGAAGACAACCAAGGCCGGTGAACCTGAGAGCGCCAGCTGGCCTTCGCCATTTGGCGCTGGGAGACCAGGTTGGCACATCGAGTGCTCAGCGATGGCCACCCACTACCTCGGATCAAACTTTGACATTCATGGCGGGGGATTGGATCTTCGCTTCCCACACCACGAAAACGAGCTAGCTCAGTCAAAAGCAGCCGGTGATAAATTTGCGAACTACTGGATTCACAACGGCCTCGTCAACGTCGCAGGCCAGAAGATGTCCAAATCGCTTGGCAACACCGTATCCAGTCAAGACCTCTTTGCATTGGCATCACCAGCAGCAGTTCGCTATTACCTATCTAGCGCTCACTACCGCTCAGTTCTTGATTATCAGCCAGCCGTCTTGGCAGAAGCTGAGGCAGCGCTAGAGAGACTGCACTCATTTTTGAAAAGAGCAGAGCGAGAGCTTAGACAAACCCAGTTTTCTCAAATGGATGAAAAAGCTGATTTGCCAGCAGAGTTTGTTTCAGAAATGGATGATGACCTAAACATTCCAGCGG
>JACCDI011370764.1_pt1 | contig 16178 bp, 11 predicted proteins | sample 7442791 | NCBI WGS metagenome assembly JACCDI01 (sample SAMN15323434, study PRJNA562643) | freshwater metagenome | isolation source: river surface water | place: USA:Blue River Watershed | collected 2017-08-15 | reverse complement strand
CCAAGAAATCTTGAAGCAAGCACAGTATGCTCCGGTTTCTGTAGCGCATCAAGTAGCAATCATTTATGCTTCTACAAAAGGATTGATGGATACTGTTCCTCCTCAATTCTTAACTTTTGTCTCGATTCCAATTATCATTTCGAATACCAATCAGTCCAATTATGGATTTTGGTTAACCATTGGTTCTATCATGACCTGGATTTCCATCACTGATTTGGGAATCGGATTGGCATTAACGCGGCAGTTAATTAAAGTTCAGACGATATTTCTAGGTGATCAACTATTGGAAAAACGGAATATCCTGTTGAGCACATCATTTGTGTTTTTTCTTTTTGCAGGTATCGTCTTTTTTGTTTGTTCGATATTCTTATACCCTTTATCAATTAAATGGTTTCATATTTCATCTATTGATGGTCAAACGTATTTTTACACCTACTTTCTTGCTGCATTTGCAGGCGCTATTTCACTGCCCCTTTCAATTTATGGTGGAATATTAGAAGCCAACCAAAAAATGGTATTACATCGAAATGTTGCAACCGTTGCTTCTCTTTTTAATATCTTTTTCTCGGTATTAAGTATTTATTTTTATAGAGATGTGCAGTTTTTGGCTTTGTCTTTATTGTTGACGGTATTATTAAAATCTCTAATACTTTATTTCTACGCCCATAAAAATTATAAATTTTCGATAAATTTCTCCTCGTTCTCAAAACATGAGTTTCAGGGATTATTGAAATTTGGAGGCAACTTTCAACTTGCAAAGTTGGCCAATACGGTTGCGTCCAATACAGATAATTTATTTATAGGCTCATATCTTGGTTTGGGTTTCGTCCCGATTTATGTATTTACATCAAAACTTTTTCAAACTTTTTCCGTCGTAATTGTAAGTAAAATTCCAGGGGTTTTATTTCCCGGATTAGCTGAAATTTTTGATCAAGAAGGCCAAAAAAAAATACAATTTATCTTCACCTGCTTAATTAAATTATTATTTAGAATTGGATTGTTTGGATCCGTTTTGATATTCTTATTCAATCATGTTTTTGTTCGTTTATGGGTCGGAGAATTTAATTACGGGGGTGATTGTTTAAACTGGGTTTTAGTTTATTTGTTATTTTATGAAACTATTTATCGAGGTACAGCTGCGCTTGTTATGGTTTATGGCGATATGGCGAATTGGGCGTATGTTTCACTTATTGAGGCAATTTTGAACATAGTCCTCAGTATTTTGTTTGTTCGAGATTTTGGATTAGTGGGTATTGCTTTTGCGACCGCAGTTAGCAGAACATTTACAACCGGTGCATATCTGATTTATTATTTTAAACAAAAAGGCTTAATTAGTAAATCGTTGATCAATGTTGTCTTGGATGTTTTCTTGAAGTCTATTCCAACAATCGCATTTTTATTCTTGTATAAATTGTTTTTCGTTAACCATACCTGGCTATGGTTAATAGCAGGTGGTATGTTGGGAGTACTGATAAATATTATAACATTTGATTTATTAACTATTTGGCGATTTAAACATGAAGGTTGGAGGAATATTTTGTCCAAGGTGTTGTATAACGGAAATTAAGAGATGCAATTAAAATTGATTCGATTTATTGTTTTGCTACTAGAATGGATAACCGTTCATTTTATATCCATTCATTTAAGGCCAAGAAAATTTTCAAAACGTGTTCTTAAATCTGATTATGAGTCATACGGCAAATATAAAAGTGAATGGTGTATTCTATTGCAAGGTCCGATTATTTCAAAACACTCTTTTACTTTGCAAACACTCGTTTTATATCGCTATGTTTATCCAAATGCCAGAATTATTTTATCAACATGGCGTGAACAATTAAAGAAGTTGGATCAAAATAAATTGGTAGAGTTAAAAGTTGACCTGCTTCTAAATACCAAACCTGAATATGTAGGAGTTTCAAACATTAATTTACAATTGGTTTCTACAAGTGCTGGCTTAAATTTTGCATCTGATCACGGGGTAAAATATGTGTTAAAAACACGAACAGACCAGCGTGTCTGTAAGTCTTTAGACTTTTTCGGTCAAATGCATAATCTCCAAATAAATTTCCCTATCTCAAATGATAAAATGGAGAATCGCTTGATTATAGCTAGTACGAACTCTTTTAAATCGCGCCTATATGGGGTTACTGATATGTATATGTTTGGGAATATTTCCGATATGAAATTATTTTGGCAAATTCCTACAGAGGAGAAAAGCGAAATGTTACCTCAAGTGAATACAGATCCAGTTTATTTTATTTCAAATAGACAGGCTGAGGGGTATTTAGTTAATCATTTTTTTGAATCTATTGGCTTTTCCCCTAGTTGGGCCTCAGAAGATAGCCATTATTTCTTAGCTCAATTTTTCTGTGTTGTAGACAAAGAGCAACTAGATTTATTTTGGTTAAAGTATGAAAGATTCATTGAGTCATTTGCTTTTTTCAGACAGAATGATGCAAAGAATTGGGAGAGATTTGAATTTGCTGATTGGTTGAAAGCCTACATTTTGTATCGAAAAATAGAAAAATGATCGGCCAATGGTTTAAAAATATGGTAATGATAATGCTTTCAGGGTTACTCTTGATTGATATTATTGGCGGCTATGCGCTCGCTCAGGGTGAGCAAACCTCTGTTATGGTTATTTATAAGGGTTTATTAGCGGCATCAATTAGTTTCTATTTGGTGCGGATAAAATCTTTTTGGTATTTTATTGTACCAACTTTACTTTTTACTGTTCTCTTTGTTTTAGCCTCAATCGAGAGTGGTTCAACCGATAATTTAGGGGAAAAGTTGGCACTTTTTTTTAGGTTCATCTTTAACTGCGTGGTGTTTATTTTTCTTGTTTCGGAACTGAAAGCGAATAGAAAATTTGGCAGTAAGGTTTTTTTATTTATTTATTTCAGTTTTGCTATTTTGGCAGGATCGATCATGTTGGGAGCTTTTGGATTTGGTAATAGCACCTACAGTGATGCGGAAGTGGGATCGAAAGGGTATTTTGAGGGGGGGAATGATATAGGTGTTGCCTATTTAGTGCTTGGCTCCTTCTTGTTATATGGGCTTTATCTGCAAAAGAGATTCTTGATTATTCGTTTATGTTTCATTTTACTTCAATTAACCATCGCTTTATTAGCATCAACCAAATTGGTTATTTTGGGTTCATTAATCAATGTGCTCTATGTATTGTGGAGTTTTGTAAGAATTAATATTTGGATTAAATATTTGTATTTAGGTCTCGTTGTAGCAATTCTTCTAAGTGGATTGTACTGGGGAATACAATCGAGTGGCTTGTTGGATAGGTTGTTAACGAATTTTGATAAGGGGGATATCCTTTTTGTAATTCTGTCTGGAAGAGATAATACGGTATTGGAGGGCTTTGCCAACTTCTTAAAATCAAATTTGATTACAAAATTTTTCGGATTCCCGCAGATTCAAAATTCTGAGATGGATGGTTTTGATATCCTCTTCAATTTCGGTTTTATGGGTGTGCTATATTTTCTTTCTTTGGCAATTTTACTTTACAGAAGATTGAATAAATTGATTGCTATGGGATTTTCAAATGCAAAATTTGGTCGATTTATCTTCATATTTTGTAGTACTTTAGGTTTAATCGCCGGTCACACCTTGTTTTCAACACAAGGTGGACTTTTTCTTTTCGCTGTTATTGCGATGAGTTATCATCAGCCATTTTTCAATGTCCAGAAATAAGGTGGGAAAACCGAAAATTGCTTTTTTATTGCCTCAATTAATTAAGTCGGCTCCTATTATTTACAATAAAAACTTGGTAGCGCATTTGCAGGAAGAATTCAATATCACTGTTTTTTATTTCCAAGGAGACGATAAGGTAGGTTTCACATGCAAAACCGAATTGATTGACTATCAAAAAGGTTTTAGTTTTGATGGTTTTGATTTGGTTCAAAGCTTTGGTTATCGACCAGATGTCTATTTAGCCCGAAATCGAAAACGCATAAAGGCCAAATTGGTATCTACCTTACACAGTTTTATTTTTTTTGATTTACGCTCGCAGTATGGGTATTTAGCGTCTATTGTATTCGGAACATGGTGGCTTTGTAATCTCTTGAAATTTGATCAAATAGTTTGTTTGACACAAGAAATGAAGAATTATTATGGGTCTTTTTTGCCAAAGCAAAAATTGAAGGTCATTCATTCAAGTCATGTGGTCATTAATCAGACTGCGGCAAAAAATGCCAAAATCACAGATCAGATTGTGAACTTTAAGTCGAACAAGGTTCTATTGGGTATAATAGCGAATTTGACTTATCAAAAAGGGATTGACCACGTTATCAAAGCAATCGCCGTCTCAGAGCAATATAAACTCCTTATCATCGGTGAGGGAAGGTACCGTAAAACTTTAGAAAAGTTGGTAGCTAATTATGGTTGTGAATCAAAATGTTTATTTTTGGGTCACATGGAGGACGCTCATCAATTCATGCCTTTATTGGATATCTATGTCATGTCTTCCTATCAGGAAGGATTTGGGCTTGTTGGATTAGAGGCAGCACATTTTAAGATTCCAGTTGTATGCAACGATATTCCCGTTTTTCGAGAAATCTTCACGAATGGAGTCGTTGAGTTTTACCAATCGAATTCCACAAAATCACTTCTTCAGACACTAGATGAGGTTTCAACAAACGTAAAAGATTCCGGAATTAAACTGAATGAGTATTGTTCTCGAAAATATAGCATTGAAAAGATGACAAAACAATATAGCGAACTATACAACACCGTAATTAAATGAAAATTAAGCTTTTTGTGCCCTATTTTAATGAACAAATGTTAGCCCGAATTAATATTTTGTCTTCCGTTAAATGGGTTGATGAGTTTCATTTGACAGAAGCAAATTTTACGCATCAAGGAAAATTTAAAGACTATAATTTTGATTATAATTCTTACGGTGTTTTGACTGACAAGCTTTATTACCATGCGGTCGATTTTGAAAAAGATTTTTTATTTAATCGAAAATATATTCCGCATGTTGGTGGAAAATATAAACCTGCTTGGCACCCAAACATTTTCTTTAATACCTCTTGGTATAATGAAGGAGTTCAACGTAATCGATCATGTGATCAATCATTGATTGAAGATGATGACATCATAATTCTTTCAGATATTGATGAAGTTATCGATCCACGGAAATCAGATATGATAATTGATGCGGTTGAAAAACATAAAATTATCACAATAAGATTAAATTTTTCGCTCCTTTATTTTAACCTTTTTTCGAAAAGTTGGAGTGGTCCCAGTGATTATAGTTATCGAATATTTGTTATGAAAGGGGCAGAATTCAAAAAGAGGAATTTTGATTATGATAGCTTACGAAAATCTGGAGAAAGAAGTCAATTAATGGACGAGGTCTATTGTTTGCCTGAAATTTGTGGATTTCATCATTCATGGATAGGGAATAAAGATTCAATTAAATCAAAATTGCAAGCATATTCACATATAGAACATCGCGTTTTCAACGATGATCAATACATTGAAAATTGTCTTCGCAATGGCAAATCCTTATTTGACAATCACGAGTTGTATATAGATAATTCAATTGAGCTTTTAGATGAAATCGAAATAAATCGCGCTCAATACGAAGAATTTTTCTTTGTATAAAGGATGAATATCACCGCCTCCATCGTTCTTTACGATTCTAATTCAACGACTATTCTAGCCTTGGTGAAGGATTTACTTATACAGGGTGTTGAACACGTTTACCTTGTTGATAATTCTTCTATAAATAATCAAGCTGCCTATCCTACAAATGGGCAAATTGAATATCTACATAATCCATCAAACCCTGGATTTGGCGCGGCGCATAACCTCGCTATAGAACTTGCACAAAAAGCTCAACCTAAATATCATTTTATTGTAAATCCGGATATTCAGCTAGGTGAGGATGTGATCCATTCCATGGTGAATTTTATGAGTAAGGATTTGAAAATTGGAATGATGATGCCTCAAATTTTAAATTTAGATGGGTCTATTCAATTCTTGCCGAAATTATTTCCAAGTCCGTTGAGTATTTTGAAACGTAAATTTAAGTTTCCTTTTCATTCCCAACAGGCGTTTGTAAATACTTATGAATTAAGGATTTCGCCAAGTTCCCAAATATATCAAGGCCCTATCATCTCGGGTTGCTTTGCCCTTTTGAATCTTACAGCTGTTCGTGAAGTGGGTTGTTTCGACGAATCATTTTTTATGTATTTTGAGGATTTTGACCTTTCACGTCGAATGAACAAAAGTTATAAGACGGTCTATTATCCGTTGGCTCATGTAATTCATGGGTATGATTCAGGGGCCAATAAAAATTTCACACTTCTCGGGCATTTTGTTAAATCTGCCATTCAATATTTTACTAAATGGGGATGGTTTATAGATAAAGAACGAGATCAACTCAATCAACAAACCTTATCCCAATTTCAACAGTGAAAATAGCAATCAGCGGGTCAAGTGGTTTTTTGGGTGTAAATCTTATTGAACACCTGAAAGGTATTATATCCATCTTTGCGTTAAAGCGAGATGAAATTATAGTAGATAACTTAGTTGATGTGCAAGCAGTTATCAATCTTGCGGGCTTTGCACATGATCTTCAGGTTGCCGCAGATCCAAGTTATTATTACCAAGTTAATACAGATTACAGTAACCGCTTGTTCGATGCCTTTTTAGCCTCGGATGCTAACGTATTTATTACCATTAGTTCGGTGAAAGCTGTGGCAGACGCCACGCTGGAAATACTGACGGAAGATAGTAGCCCTAATCCACAAACCCATTATGGGAAAAGTAAGTTGATGGCTGAATATTATATTCAAACGAAAAGAATTCCTTCAGGAAAAAGAGTCTACATACTTAGACCTTGTATGATTCATGGTCCCGGGAATAAGGGGAACCTAAATCTATTATATAAAATAGCCAAATGGGGATTGCCGTGGCCACTCGCCGCATTTGAGAATAAACGATCCTTTTGCAGTGTTGAAAACATTTGCTTCGTGATCAGGGAATTACTTTCACGTGTAGATATTCCTTCAGGAATTTATCATATTGCGGATGATGAAGCCTTATCAACGAACCAAGTTATTCAAATCATGGGTGAATCGTTGGGTAAACAGCCAATGTTTTGGAAGGTGCCTCAAAGTATTATTCGAGTAATCGCACGTTTGGGCGATTTTACCCGTCTGCCCCTTAATTCGGAAAGATTATCCAAACTGACCGAGACTTACGTAGTTTCAAATAAGAAAATTATTAATGCAATGGGGAAAAGCCTTCCTGTAAGTGCACAAGATGGATTGAAATATACATTTCAATCATTCAATAAATGAGTTTGAATTGTGTTGAATATGGCAGCAAACAGTTGCAATATGTTGGCTACTCCACCGTCACCGACTTCGCCAAATTACGTGGCTTATCTACATCCAAGCCGCGTAGCACCCCAATGTAATAAGACAATAATTGTGTGGGCAGAACGCTAATAAGCGGGGCCAACAATTCATCCACCTCCGGCACGACCATCACATGGTCTGCCATATCGCGAATCAGCGTATCCCCCTCGGAAATCACCGCAATAACCATCCCTTTGCGCGCCTTGATTTCCTGAATATTACTCACAATCTTCTCGTAGTAGGCATCTTTGGTCGCGATAAACAATACCGGTAAGTTTTCGTCTACCAAAGCAATCGGTCCATGTTTCATCTCCGCCGCAGGATATCCCTCCGCATGGATATAGGAAATCTCCTTAAGTTTCAACGCTCCTTCTAAGGCAACAGGGAAGTTGTATCCACGGCCTAAGAACAAGAAATCGCGTGCGTCTGCATAATGTTTAGCTACTTCTTTGATGGCTTCATGTGTCGCCAACGTTGTCTTTACCTTCTCAGGGATCAAAGCTAATTCCGCAATCAATCGATCGTATTCAGCAGTAGCCAGGGTGCCTTTGGCCTTTCCTATTTTCATCGCCATCATCGCTAGGACGGTCAATTGAGCGGTAAATGCTTTGGTACTCGCAACACCGATTTCCGGTCCTGCATGCGTATAGGCACCTGCGTGTGAAATACGCGCAATCGATGATCCCACCGCATTTACCACCCCAAATATAAAGGCTCCTTGTTCCTTGGCGCGCTCGATAGCCACAAGGGTATCCGCCGTTTCGCCACTTTGAGAGATCGCAATGATGATGTCGCCTGGCCCAATCACCGGATTGCGGTAACGGAATTCCGAGGCATATTCCACCTCCACCGGGATGCGGCAAAGGGTCTCAATCATGTATTCAGCAACTAAACCGGCATGCCAACTCGTTCCGCAAGCTACGATCACGATTCTTTTGGCCTGGGCAAAAACAGATAAATGTTGCTCCACACCCGCTAGGGTTAATGTCATGTTATCGCTGTCCAAACGACCCCGTAAACAATCCGTCAAAGATGCCGGTTGGTCGAAAATCTCCTTCAACATGAAATGGTCGTAACCGCCCTTTTCGATTTGGGCTAATTCCATGTCCAATTGTTGGATATAGGGAGTAATGGGTTCATTTCCGAGGTTCTTTAAGATGATTTCATCTTCGGAAATGATCGCCAACTCATAGTCGTTCACGTAAATTACTTTCTTCGTGTATTCGATAATCGGGGAGGCATCCGATGCCAAAAAGTGTTCGCCATCGCCCACGCCAATCACCAAAGGGCTGCCTTTACGCGCTGCAATCAATCGATTCGGAAATCCTTCCTCCATGACGATAATTACGTAAGCGCCCACCACACGTTTCAAAGCGATACGCATGGCCTCTTCCAAGGAATAGTTATTGCTCTTTTGAATTTCCTCGATGAAATTGACCAAAACCTCTGTGTCTGTCGCACTTTCAAACGTATAGCCCTTTTGGATGAGCTCTTGCTTCAAGGAAGCATAGTTTTCAATGATTCCGTTGTGGACCAACGTAATTTTACCTGAATTCGATTTGTGTGGATGTGCATTTACATCGGATGGTTCGCCGTGCGTTGCCCAACGCGTATGGCCAATGCCCACTGTTGCGGTTTTGGTGATGTCATCAGTCCAAGCTTCTAGCTCCGCAACACGTCCTTTTTTCTTGAAATTCGTGATTTCTTTGCCATATAAGGCAATCCCTGCGCTGTCGTAACCGCGGTATTCTAGTCGCTTTAGACCTTTAAGAATAATAGGGTAAGCGGCTTGAGAGCCGATGTAGGCGACGATTCCACACATAGGATGCTTGTTTTAGGGCTGTAATTGAGTACAAATATCTTGAAATAACAGTGGAAATGCAAGGATAGCGGATGCGCCGGGGGGTAAACGCTGCCGGGGTCAACGACCCCGGCAGCGTTACGCAAAGAACCACTATTTCGCCAGTTTCACTACCTAAAACCTGATAATTTTTACATTTTTAGGGCATTTTATGCGTATTTCTGAGCCATTTCAGCTAATTTTAAGTCACAGGTTGTTGGGGTCCTGACCCCGACAACCTGAACAAAACCCTTTAGATTCATGAAGAAACTTATATTATTCCTATTTGCGGCGTTAAGCTTTCAAGCCCTTTCAGCACAAGATTTACGTATCGAACCCCTCAACTGGTGGGTAGGGATGAAAAACCCTAAATTACAGCTTCTGATCCACGGAAAGGACTTAAGTGGTAGTGAAGTCATAGCTAAAAAACCGGGTTTAAAGATTGTGAAAGTGCACAATGCGGATAGTCCGAACTACCTGTTCATTGATTGCGAAATATCGAAAAACGCGCTGGCGGGGTCATATCCGATTGATATCAAAAAAGGAAACAAAATCCTCCACCACATCGACTACAAACTCGATTCAAGAACCCCAAATTCCGCGAATCGACCATCTTATTCGACCAAAGACGTTATTTACCTCATCACACCTGATCGTTTCGCCAATGGCGATCCTAGCAACGATGCTGCGCCGGGCTACCGTGAACCCAATCCTGCCCGCAACGAGATGTACGGTCGGCATGGGGGTGACCTAAAAGGCATCATTGACCGTTTGCCTTACATCCATGACATGGGATTTACCGCGATTTGGAACATGCCAGTTATGGCAAACGACCAAGCGAAAGAGAGTTACCATGGGTATGCCATCACGGATCATTATTTGATAGATCCACGTTTTGGCACCAATAAACAATACCAAGAATTAGCGGATAAGGCGGCGCAAAAGGGTATTAAGCTCATTATGGATGTCGTGCTGAACCATTGCGGCGATGGCCACTGGTGGATGAAGGATTTCCCTTTCAAAGATTGGATCAATTTCGACGGAAAATTTGTGTCGACAACGCACCGTCGGGAAACAGTTCAAGATCCACATGTTTCACAATTTGATGCCAAAATGCAATCAGAAGGGTGGTTTGTTCCCGCGATGCCGGATTTGAATCAAAAGAATCCTTTTATGGCGAATTATTTAATCCAAAATACGATTTGGTGGATTGAATATGCGCATTTGGGTGGAATTCGTATCGATACCTATCCTTATTCTGAAAAGCATTTTGAGGCGAGATGGTCGGATGCCGTGTTAGCTGAATATCCGAATTTGAATATGGTAGGCGAGGAGTGGTCATCGAACCCGATTATTACTTCATATTGGCAAAAGGGGAAAGTAAACCGAGATGGTTTTAAATCATCCTTGCCAGCATTGATGGATTTTCCTTTGCAAAATGCCGTTTCGGAGGCGATGAATGAGAATGATCAAGATTGGGGCAAGGGTTTGAATAAGATCTATTCGGTTATTTCGAATGATTTGGTTTATGCAAATCCAGACAATTTGGTTGTTTTTGGAGACAACCATGACATGTCACGTTTTTACTCGCAGGTCAAGCATGACCAAGCCTTATTCCGGATGGGTATGACTTATTTATTGACGACACGTGGAATTCCGCAGATTTTTTACGGAACCGAAATCTTAATGTCAAATCCCAAAAGCAATGAACATGGCGAAATTCGAGGTGATTTTTATGGCGGTTGGCCTGGTGATGCCAAAGATGCCGTGACACAACGCGGTTTTACAGCCGATGAAAAAAGTACGCAGGATTTCTTTAAAAAATTATTGAATTGGCGGAAGAATAATGCTGTGATTCATGAAGGGAAATTGACGCATTTTGGTCCTGAAAATGGGGTTTATGTCTATTTCCGTCATTCGGCTAAGGGAAAGGTTATGGTCGTAATGAACAAGAACGCAACCAGCAAGACGCTTAGCATGGGAAATTATGCGGAGTTAATTAAACCCGGAGCTACATTGAACGATGTGATCAATCAAACAACACAAGTGCTTGGAAATAGTTTGGAAGTTCCGGCTAAAACGGCTTTGGTGTTTGAGGTTCGATAATTTTACAATCGTACGCTAAGCTTCGCGGAAGCCTTGGCATTGTATAACTTATAATTTTTAATTGACATTTGATTTTTAATTAGAAGCCCTTATCTTGTCGGGAGAAAGCCCTGCAAAGGCCCTAGTTCTAATGAATATCAAATGAATTTAAGTCGCCTATGCCAGGCCTTAGTATGCTTATTGCTGCTCGTTTCTTTCCGAAGCCTGTCTAACGATTCGTATTATCCGCTCAAATTTAAACGAGACTTACGGTATCAGGATCCTCAATTTATGTGGTCTACATGGGATCGTGTTTTCAAAGAAGATGGTGGATTCTTTTCCAATGCCAATGTGGCGGATTTGGAACGTATTCTTGAATCACAATGGGCGGATGCCCGGAGAAAAAATAACCTTGATTTAATGATTAAGGCCGCGATTCCACTCGCAATGGTCTACCACAATCAAGCGAAATTTACGCACGGCTTACCCTTTTTGGAGTTTCTTTTTGAACATCAAAAACAAGTTCCTATCTATTATTGGCGACATGTGCTCATTAAACTAGAAGAGGAATACCGAGGGAAAAATGAAATTGAAAAGGCAATTCCCATTCGTCGACTGCGCATCAAATTAGGTTACATCAAAACCTTCTGGGAAATCTACCGGGAGTGTGGTCTTTTTGAAGATGCATTACGCGATTTTTTGCAATTTCAGCCTGTTCCACCCCGTGGGGATTATCGTAGGCTTTTTTATCTGCAACGCCTGGGTTGGATTTACACCGATTTGAAAAAATTCAAAAAGGCCCGTGAAGTATATGCACAAGGGTTTAGGGAAGTTGCAGAAGTACGAGCGGCAGCAAAGGGAATTTATTTGCCGCGGGAGTTACGCTATTGGGAGGGCTTATTTAAGGGAAATATGGCGCAATGTGATATTGAGTTGGGTCATTATAAGCATGTTATACCCATGTTGCGATTTGACATTCAATCCAGTATCGATAATCCTGATAATCAAATCGGGAAGGAAATTTTGCTAGCTCGAGCCTTACTCCATTTCAAGCAATTTGATGCTGCCAAATATTACATGGATCATGCGCGTAATTTGATGGCACAAAAAGTAATTATGCCCGTGAAGTTAATGATGCTGGACGTCTATGCTGATTTTTATGCCGTTCAAAAGCAATATGATTCCGCATTTTATTTTAACAGAGCTTTGCATGCCTATCGGGATACGGTAAACGCACATATTAATCGGAATAAGTCAATTTTACTTTTAGGCCAACTCGAATTAGCCAAACACCGAGAAGAATCCCTCAAGAATAAACATCAAGTGGAAGTCTATTCAGAGTCATCCAAATTGCAAGAGTTTAAGATCAAATTGCTCAGCCTTATCCTAGGTGCAATTATTTTTGGATCCATCTTGTTATATGTCAATTTTCGTCAGAAAGGGTTATTGAATCAGAATCGAATTCAATTGGATTTGGAGCATGAGCGTAATGCCGTTTTGTTGAAAGAATTGCATCACCGCGTAAAGAATAATTTACAAGTGATTTACAGTTTATTGAATTTACAAAAGCGTCGTACCAAAAACACGGAGTCCGTTGATTTGATTACAGCCCTCCAAAATCGCATTCAAACCATTGCCTTGGTTCATAATAATTTGTTCCAAACCGATGAAATGGAATATGTCCAGTTGGATAGCTACGTCCGAACCTTGGTCGAGCATTTGCAACAGATGTATGCCCAGGAGGATGTTAATCCGGTACAGATTTACTTTGAAATTCAGGAATCCATCAAGTTGCGATTTGAACGTATCGGGACATTGGGTTTGATAATCAATGAAATTGTTTCGAATGCATTTAAATATGCTTTTGTTGAGTCAAAACAAGGGATTTTACGGATAGAGATTCAAAACGAAGGTTCCCTGATTCGCGTGATTATTGAGGATAATGGACCTGGTTTGGTGGAGGACATTAATCGAAATTCAAATTTAGGGATGCGGCTTATTCGAATATTGAGTGAGCAAATGGGGGCGACCTATACCCTGCATCAAAGCCAAGGCATCAAGCATTTAATTACTTTTAACCTGTAATCAGTATGGAAGAAAAACGGGTATTAATCTTAGAAGATGAGATTGTCGTTGCCTTGGATATCAAGGAAATTTTAGAGAGTTTAGGCTATCACTGTTCGGTTTTTCATGCGTATGATTCCGCATTGGAATCGCTTGCTAATTTCCAGCCGCATTTAATTATCTGCGATATTAATATTGGCGATGGACCATCCGGCATTGATTTTGTTAAGCAAGCACAAAGTCGGACAACGGGACTTGCCGTGATTTACTTAACCGCATTTAGTGATCGCAAAATGGTGGAATTGGCTGGGAAAACGCACCCGGTCAATTATATTTTGAAGCCCTGGAGTGATCATCAAATTCGAGTGTCCGTTGAAATGGCATTTGATCAAATGGCCGCTGGAAGCATAAAAAGTCAGAAACTCGCCGAACTCACGCAATCAGAATTGAAAATTCTCGAATTAATTGCACAAAATAAGAAGAGTAAGGAGATTGCCGACTTATTATTTATTTCTGAAAAGACGGTCAAAAATCACCGCTACCATATCAGCAAGAAGTTGAATTTATCGACAGAAAATAACAGTTTACTTACGTTTGCCTTAAGTCATTTTGGGTATAAAAATGAGGCCTAGGTCTCATTGTAGGAGTCGCGCGGAGATTGTTCCTTTGTAGAGCAATAACCCTAGTTCTATACAATACGCGATTACCTAACCCTAATACCTTCAATTTATGCGAAGCCCTCTGCTAGGAATAGTGGGGGGCTTTATTATTTTGTATAAGTGCGATTGGTGATTTTGTTTGTGAACACTAACAAATTAATATGTTTTATATGTATTTAATCTAATTTAGATTGAGTTTGCGTAGGTGAGGGGGTATTTTTATGACTTACCTTTTAAATAAAATCCTTATGAAAAAATTAATTATTGTGTCTTTATGTTGTTTTCTTTTCAGTTCGTGTAGCATATATAATCATTATTCAGTTGATCAATTGAAAAGTCGTTACGCCAAAAAAATGAATAATAACCGAACGGATAAATTCAAAGAAGTAGCTTCAGGCAAAAGCTTTGAAATTAAGAGAAATGAATTATTTGAAAAAACTCCTATTTTCTTCAGTGAATCTGAAATCACTAGGCCGCATACGATTTCTAGTTTTTCAACATGGGATTACGTGAACAAGCGAATTATTTTATTCCCACTTGTATTGTTTTCGAAAGGGCATATCTTAAATCAAAGTCTTCGGAAGGCAGCATTAATTAATGCTTCTCTTAAAGGTGATGGAGCGATTGTTAGCGTCAATCCTTATCAATATCAAATTGTAAAATTTACAGATGGTAAAGAGTCCACTATATTAAATACATCGGAGGTTTTAGATAAAGCTTCTATCAAGAAAGCTCAAAAAGAGTTGGAGCAAAAACTAAAGGAAGAAAAAAAGAAATTCAAAAAGGGAGCGAAATAATTCTCCCTTTTTCTGTAAAGAAAATTGGGTTTAAATTTCAAAAAAGATATAAATTATAAACTCAGAAAAACCAATATGATTCTTCGCTTATTTAGCACAGTTCTTTTTATTTCAATGTTTTCGAGTTCTACTAATGCAATCTCTGAATTTGAATGGTTTGATTTGGTACATGATCGTGATGTCCGGATTAATTTGGTAAACAATTATTTTGAAGTAAAACAATCTGGTGGTACATGGTTGAAAAAGAATAAATTGACTTTTAAAGGTGTTTTGTTATCTGATTTACCCCCTTACTGTAAAGCAAGCCATTTCAATTTCAAAAATAAGCTTTTGATTTCCTTACCAGGGACTGGTCAAGTCTATCAATTCGACTCAACAAAAAATGTTTTGGAACGCCTGGACAAAACCTTCTTCCGAGGCTATAATTTTCATGCATTACAATTTGTGAGAAATGATACATTATTTAGTTTAGGAGGAGAAGGTTTTTGGAGAAGTAATAGTATTTTGAGTTTCTTCGATTTCAAGAATAAGGAATGGGAGGAAATAAAAACGAAAGGAGATCTTCCACGAGGGGTTTTGAATTTTTCAGCGGGAATACTTCCGAATCAAAGGACTGTTTTGGCTGTAGAAGCCTTTCATCAAGGCGACTATCAAGTTCGTAACATTGGGTACTATGCCTTGGATTTATTAAGTCTAACGTGGGAAAAGAAGGGCGATGTTGATTTGTTTGAATTAAAAAAACTAGGTCAGACGAATGCCAACTTCGTTCAAATAGGCAATCTAATGTTTCTGAATGATCCCCAAATCGGTTTTTATGTTGATGCTGAGACGAATAAGATTTACAGATATATTGGCCCGAAAAAGCTATTTTTCTTAATCGAATCTGAATTGTTTCTTCGCGGTAATCAAATTATTTCCAAACAAAATGATAAGAATAGTCCTGGGAATAATTTCAAGATAGATTCCATGTCAATGGCTACTTTGAGAAGAGATTCTCAATTCATTGGAAGCTTTTACGAAGAAGTACCAATGTTTAAGAGCTTAGAGCGTTGGCTAATCGGAATTAGTTTATGCCTTCTTATTAGCCTTGGTTTGAATTTTCGCTTTCTTTTAAAGAAAAATACGATTGTCGGTGATATAGGTTTGGCCAACATTCCAGTTGGGGGCTCTGCCTTTATCGAGCTATTTAAAGTCCACGGCGAAGACTATTTAGTTAGCACGGAGGAGATATCGATAATACTTGGTTGCGAGAAGAAGGCATTTGATACGCAAAGGCAATACCGGGCACAGTTTATCAATGCAATGAATCAATATTTTGCGGATCAATATCAAATTGAAGAAGCCGTTT
>JACCDI012064066.1_pt1 | contig 16180 bp, 16 predicted proteins | sample 7442791 | NCBI WGS metagenome assembly JACCDI01 (sample SAMN15323434, study PRJNA562643) | freshwater metagenome | isolation source: river surface water | place: USA:Blue River Watershed | collected 2017-08-15 | reverse complement strand
TATTGAAATGGGTCAAAAAAGCTAATTTATTTAAGGCTATGGCGTATATTGTGACACGCCTATGAAGATTTTTAGTCCCGCATTATCAAGACTGGCTCGCCTTCGCTACTGGCGAATAGAGCACTGGGTAGATAACCCAGAAGCGGCGCAGCGCGAAGTACTTCAGGATTTAATTACCCATGGACAATACACCCAGTTTGGGCGCAAATATCAATTTGCTGAAATATTCAATATTAGAAAGTTTAAGGAAAAAGTACCTATTCATGAGTATGAGGACCTCAAGCCCTATATTGATCAAATACTGGCGGGTGAACAATCGGTATTATGGAATACCCCTGTGGAGTGGTTTGCCAAGAGTAGCGGCACCACCAATGATAAAAGCAAATTCATCCCTATCACCAAGGAAAGCATTGAAGACAATCACTTTCAGGGATCTAAGGATGTGCTAACCATTTACTATCATGCCTTACCCAATAGCGATTTATTAACCGGAAAAAGTTTGGTGATTGGAGGAAGCCATCAAGTTCATCCCATTAAAGAGGGTGTTCAATATGGTGATTTAAGTGCAGTGCTATTACAAAACTCTCCTTTCTGGGCCAGCTTAATTCGCACCCCCGAATTATCTATTGCTTTAATGGATGAGTGGGAGGCAAAAATTGAAAGTCTGGCACAAAATACCATTTTAGAAGACGTAACTTCTATTGCGGGCGTTCCAACCTGGACTTTAGTATTACTAAAAAGAATTTTAGAAATTACGGGTAAGCAAAACATTAAAGAGGTTTGGCCCAATTTTGAATTATACATTCACGGAGGTGTATCATTCACCCCTTATAAAGAACAATTTAAAAAAGTAATTGGACCCGACTGTAACTACATAGAAATATACAATGCATCTGAAGGATTTTTTGCTGCACAGGATCGAATTAGCGAAGAAGGAATGCTATTGTTTTTGCATCATGGCATTTTTTATGAATTCATGCCCATTGAAGAATATGGAAAACCACAACCACAAACCATTGGTTTAGATAAAGTAGAACTTGGAAAAAATTATGCAATTGTAATTAGTACGAACGGAGGACTTTGGCGTTATTTAGTAGGTGACACCATTCAATTTACAAGTCTAAGACCGTATCGTGTAAAAGTTTCTGGTCGCTTAAAACAATACATTAATGCTTTTGGAGAAGAAGTGATTGCAGACAATACCGACAAAGCGATAAGCCTTGCCTGTGCTGAGTTTGGAGTGACCATGAAAGAATATACGGCAGCACCTGTTTATATGTCAGACAGCTCAAGTGGTGCGCACGAATGGCTTATTGAATTTGAAACCAATCCCAGCGATATGGAAGCCTTTACGATTGCATTGGATAAAAATTTACAAGCAGCTAATAGCGATTACGAAGCCAAGCGACATAAAAACATTGCACTTGCTCTTCCTAAAATTACCCCCGTAAAAAAGGGTTGTTTTCATGAGTGGTTAAAAAGAAAGGGGAAACTAGGTGGACAACATAAAGTGCCGCGTTTATCTAACGAGCGTAGGTTCATTGAGGAGATAAAAGACATTCACCTTACATTATAAATTTCAAAAAAATAAACAATGACAGAGGTGTTAGGATGGGTTGCTACAGCGGTAGTAGTTGGATCATTTGCTATTCAGGATGTAAAAAAATTAAGAATTGCCAATACACTTGGAAGCTTGCTTTGGATCGTATATGGTTTTTTAAAACAGGATAATCCCGTTATCTTTGTAAACATATGTATTGTATTCATGCATACTTATTGGTTTATAAAAAATAGAAAACAATGAAATTATTAGAAGGAAAAGTAGCTATTGTAACCGGTGCTGCCAGAGGAATTGGAGCAGCCATTGCTTTAAAATTAGCAGCGCATGGAGCACATATTGCTTTTACTTATGTTAGTGATAGCAGTGCAGACAAAGCGAACCAACTGGTTGCTGAAATAGAAAAGTTGGGCGTTAAAGCAAAAGCCTATAAAACCAATGCTGGTGATTTTGCAGCTTGCGAATCGCTTGTAAACGATGTAGTAGAAAGTTTTGGCACCATTGATATATGTGTAAACAACGCCGGTATTTCCAAAGACAATTTATTGTTGCGCATGACCCCAGAACAATGGGATGATGTGATGGAAACCAACCTTAAGAGTGTGTTTAATATGACTAAACTGGTAATACGCCCAATGATGAAGGCAAGAAGCGGTAGTATTATTAATATGAGTTCTATAATTGGTATTCGTGGTAATGCTGGGCAAAGTAGCTATGCGGCAAGTAAGGCGGGTATTATTGGATTTACCAAGTCTATTGCAGCAGAAGTAGGTAGCAGAAATATTCGTTGCAATGCGATTGCACCTGGTTTCATTGAAACCGATATGACCCATTATTTAAATGAAGGAGAAGCAGGTAAGGCTTTCTTGGATAAAATTCCTTTGGGCAGATTTGGAAAAGCAGATGAAATTGCGAACACCACTTTGTTCTTAGCAAGTGAAATGAGTAGTTATGTTACTGGACAAGTGATTAGCGCTTGTGGTGGTTTAAACATTTAATACATAATTCGCTCCTTGGATGGAGCGGCGCATAAAAAAAGGGTCAACAAATGTTGATCCTTTTTTGTTTCTTGTTTAAAAGAGGAACAAATTAAATTCTTGCGTCAATTTCTTTTTTCAAATCTGCATAAATGCTTTCCACGGTTCCCTCTCCTTTTACAGCAACCACTTTATTGAATTGCGCGTAATAAGTAGCTACTGCGGTGGTTTTATCATGATACTCTTGAATTCTAGCACGAATAATGGTTTCATTGGTATCATCACTTCTGCCTGAAGTGGCTCCGCGGCCCAACAATCTTTTTACCAACTCTGCTTCGCCCACTTCTAAAGCAAGTACCACATTTATTTCACTTGACTTTTGCTTTAACAATGCATCCAAGGCAATACACTGTGCGGTAGTTCTTGGAAACCCATCAAATAAAAAACCTTTCGCTTCGGGATGTGCACTCATAAAATTGTCCACCATGCCAATAACTACTTCATCTGGAACCAACTGACCCGCGTCCATTAAAGTTTTTGCCTTAAGGCCTAATGGAGTTTGGTTGGTTATCTCCGATCTTAATAAGTTGCCAGTAGACAAGTGTTGCAAACCAAATGCTGCAATAATGTTTTCACTTTGTGTTCCTTTGCCACTTCCCGGAGGGCCAAATAAAATTAAATTAAACATGCGGTAGAGTTGTGTCCAAAGATACTGAACTCGGCTAAATTTTAGTACAGATCCCACTTAAAAAACTAAACTAAAGTTTCGAATAGTTGTTAGTATTTTTATGACTCAAACCAATGCCATGTTTAAACTACTTTGTTTGCTAACATTTATAAGTGTTACTGCCTGCGGTCAAACAAACAGCAACAACAGTACCAAGCATCAAAAAGACAGTACTCTAAAAAACAATAAAATGGAAAATAGCTCCAATCCTTATTATCAGCCCAATCAAAAAGAGTCCGTGGTGGTTCCAGATAGCGTCTGGAAGAACATCCTCTCGCCAGAAGTATATTATGTAGCAAGGCAAAAAGGAACTGAAAGGCCTTTTACCAGCCCTTTTGAAGAAAGTAAAGAAGTGGGCACTTACCACTGTGCTGCTTGCGGAAATGCACTTTTTAAAAGTAACGCCAAATTTAACAGCGGTTGTGGATGGCCAAGTTTTTTTGAACCCATTACAAAGTCGGCCATAATTTACACACCCGATAATACCCACGGTATGCAACGTACCGAAGTGCAATGTGGAAAGTGTAAATCCCACTTAGGACACGTTTTTGAAGATGGTCCGCCTCCTACGGGGTTGAGATATTGCATTAACGGGGTGGTATTAACCATTGAAAAAGGATAAGGGTGCAAAAAAAGGTTTGTATATCGCCCCTTGACTGGGGACTGGGACATGCTACAAGATGTATTCCATTAATTGAAGCACTTAACGCACTTGATTACAAAATATATATTGCAACAAGTGGTCCTCAAGAAGCTATTTTAAAACAAGCCATCCCTTATGCGCATTTTTTACCTCTTGCGGGTTATCAAATTCGTTATACCAAAAACAAATATTTATTATTCTATGCCTTGCTTTGGCAATTGCCAAAAATGCTATTTCATATTTGGCAAGAACATCAATGGTTAAAAAAGGCACAACAAACCTATCAATTTGATATCGTGATTTCGGACAATCGATTTGGTTTTTTTCATAAAAAAATTGCTTCTGTGTTTATTACGCATCAACTGTATTTACAAACACCTTTTGTTTGGACCAGTCGTTTGTATCAAAAAATATTATATCGCTGGTTAAAAAATTTTACTAGTTGCTGGATCCCGGATATTCAATCTGCGCCTGGTTTATCGGGCACACTTGCACATCCAACTAAAATGCCGACTACTCCCTTTTGGTATATGGGCGTTTTATCTAGATGGAATAGCGTTGACAAGATTAAAGAAGAGGATGCAGAAAACGAGATAACATTTTTAGCCATTGTTTCTGGTCCCGAGCCGCAAAGATCCCTTTTCGAAAAACAAATTTGGGAACAAGGAAATGCACTCGGAAAAAAATTTGTACTAGTAGCTGGACTTCCTGGTCAATCATGGTACAAGAAGATGAGTGCTTGTGGTATTTGTTATCATCACTTAGATAGTCATGACTTGGCAACACAAATTAAAAAAGCGAAATATATCATTTGTCGAGGAGGCTATACCAGTCTAATGGAATTGATCGGGTTTCAAAAAAAATTAATCTTAGTACCCACTCCTGGTCAAACGGAACAGGTGTATTTAGCATCACATTGGAGGAAGCTTAAGTGGGCCGTAAGTATAGATGCGGAACGCTTTCAATTAAGTAATGTATTAGAATTAGCCCATAACAGTCCAATGGAACAACCCGCCTCCACGGCTTTTTCTATAGAAGCACTTGCAGCCAACTTAAAGACCTTAAATTTGTAGCATGGGGGTTCAAAAAAAGAATATTGAAGACATTGTTCATGCGACTAGCAGCCCTATGATAATTGATGTGCGCAGCCCGAAAGAATTTAATCATGCACATATTCCTGGCGCCCTTTCCCTTCCTCTTTTTGATGACGAACAAAGAGCCATTGTAGGAACTACTTATAAAAAACAAAGTAGAGAAGACGCCATTAAAATTGCACTTCCTTTTTTTGGAGATAAGATGTTGAACATGGTAAAGCAGGTGGAAAAATGGGTACGCGCATTTGAAGAAAAAAATCCGGGCGTTCCACCCAATATTTGTGTGCACTGTTGGAGAGGCGGAATGAGAAGTGCAGCAGTAGCCTGGTTACTTGACTTATATGGATTTAAGGTTTTTCAACTGGTGGGTGGCTACAAAGCCTATCGCAACTGGATCATAGCGCAATACAGTATTCAAAGACCTATTAGTGTAGTGGGTGGTTACACAGGATCGGGTAAGACAGAAATATTGCATGCGCTCAAAGCAGCGGGTCAACAAGTGGTTGACCTAGAGGGGCTGGCAAATCATAAAGGTTCTTCTTTTGGTGCACTAGGACAAGCTCCACAACCCAGCCAAGAAATGTTTGAAAATTTATTAGGACAAGCACTGTATAATTGTAAGGAAAGTGCTACGCCCATTTGGATAGAAGATGAAAGTCAAAGAATAGGCACCGTGATGATACCTTCTATATTTTTTGATTTAATGCGCAAAAGTCCCTGTTATTTTATAGACATTCCTTTTGAAGAAAGATTAGATTTTATAACAACACAATATGGTGGTTTTGAAAAAGAAGCACTCATCGCCGCAACACTTCGTGTGCAAAAAAGATTAGGGGGCTTGGAAACAAAAAACGCAATTGCACTCATTGAAGCAAACTATATCAAAGAGGCTTTTGCCATCTTATTAAAGTACTACGATAAATGGTATGCAAAATTTTCACAGGCCGACACCAAACCTAAACAACAAATTTTACCTTTGAGCTCCCCACAAGTGGACCCCCAAGAAAACGCAAAATTATTACTTAACTATACCCCTGCTTTATAATATGCAAGCCTTTTTAGCCTGGTGGTTATTCACCGTTCGCGGTTGGAAAATTAAGGGACAATACCCCTACCATCTTAAGAAATCGATCTTAGTTGTGGCCCCTCATACCCACAGCCTAGATTTTTTTCTAGGCCTTGCTATTCGTAAACATTTACATATTGAGTTTGTGCACTTTTTGGGCAAAAAAGAGCTTTTTTGGGGCATTTTTGGGGTTATTTTGAGGAAATTGGGTGGTTTTCCGGTAGAAAGAGGCAAAAATTCAAATCAGGTTGACCAGGTGGTTAACCTATATAATAGCAAGGAAAGCTTCCATATTGCCCTGTCTCCCGAGGGAACCAGGAAAAAAGTGAGTAGGCTCAAAACCGGGTTTTACCATATTGCCAAAAACGCCCAAATACCCATTCTGTTAATTGGCCTAGATGTAGCCAACAAAACCGTAGTCATCAACGAGCCCTTTTTGACGGGGGATAGCGAAAAGGCCGATAAACAAAAAATTGTTGCCTTTTTCAAGGGCATGATGGGAATAATACCCGCATACAGTATCACAGAAAATATAGAAGGTTAAACTTATGTTTATTTAAAACATTTGTTTTGTAACCCTGTTTAGTATTAGTATTTTTGTTTTAGCCATCGGCTACTTTTATTCAATTAAAATAAAAAGAATCAGTATGAAAAGTAAAATTTTTTTAGCGCTTGCCATTGTAAGTTTAGGTGCTTATTCTTGCGTAAGTCCTAAGAAATTACAAGAGAGCGAAGCGAAGGTTGCACAATTAAACGGCGCTTATGCAGAATTACAAGGAAAATTCCGTGATGCAGAAGATGCGCTTAAGAAAACAAAAAATGATGTAGAAAAAGCTACAGATAAATCAAAGTCTCTTCAATCTACTATTGATGATTTAAACAAACAAGTTGATTTCTTAAGAAACAATAACAATGTTGTACTAAGTCAATTAAAAGACCTTTCTGTAGTAACAGGTGCACAAGCAGAAAGCATAAAAGCCTCTTTAGAAAACATTGGTGCTAAAGATTTATACATTCAAGGTTTACAGAGCTCTATTGCACGCAAAGACTCTATCAACATGAACTTAGTAATGAATTTGAAAGGTGCTATCGGCGATTTAAGCGATGGTGACATTAATGTTAAAGTAGACAAGGGTGTTGTATATGTGGACATCTCAGATAAATTATTATTCAAAAGCGGAAGCTTTGAAGTAACGCCAAAGGCTAAAACTGTTTTGGGTAAAGTTGCTAAAGTATTAGCGGCTCAACCACAAATTGAATTTATGGTAGAAGGTCATACTGATACTAAACAATTATTAGGTACTAACAACGTGTTAGAAGACAACTGGGATTTGTCTGTAAAGCGTGCAACAACCGTAGTACGTATTTTACAAGAAACTTATGGTTTAGATCCTAAGCGTATGACTGCTGCTGGTAGATCTGAATATGTTCCTGTAGCGGATAACAATAGCGCAGATAGCAGAGCTAAAAACAGAAGAACAAGAATCGTGATCTTACCTCAATTAGATCAATTCTTTAAATTACTTGAAAAAAAGTAAGACCGTTTTAGTTTTATAGAAAAGTATCAAACCCCACCCCTTAAAAGGTGGGGTTTTTGTTTATCTTCGCTCCATGCAACAAGCGTATTTGAACGGACTCAACGAAAGACAAAGAGAAGCGGTATTACATTTGAATGGGCCCCTTATGATTATTGCGGGAGCGGGCAGTGGTAAAACAAAAGTGTTAACGTCTCGTATTGCGCATTTAATGAACAGCGGGGTAGATTCTTTTAATATTTTAGCACTCACTTTTACCAACAAGGCTGCAGCAGAAATGAAGGAGCGTGTTGAGAAAGCCTTAGGCAATACAGAAGCTAGAAACTTATATATTGGCACTTTCCATAGCGTGTTTGCGCGTATTTTAAGAGCAGAGGGGTCTAAATTAGGCTATCCACAAAGCTTTACCATTTATGACTCCGACGATTCTAAGTCGGTTTTAAAACAGGTCATCAACGATATGGGCTTGGACGACAAACTGTACAAACCCAATATTGTTTTAAATAGAATTTCCAGTGCCAAGAATGCCTTGGTAGGTCCAGGCGAATACGCAATGGATACTTTTTTAAAGCAAGAAGATGCTAGAAGCAATCGTCCTCAAATTGCTGAAATTTACGCGAGTTATGTAGCACGTTGTTTTAAAAGCGGCGCTATGGACTTTGATGATTTGCTATTTAAGATGCATGAACTTTTGCGCGACTTTCCAGACGTATTGCATAAGTACCAACACAAGTTTAAATACATTTTAATTGATGAGTATCAGGATACCAATCCGGTACAGTATCAGATTGCCAAATTGTTGGCAGCCGTACACGAAAACTTATGTGTGGTGGGAGATGATGCTCAAAGTATTTATAGTTTCCGAGGTGCCACGATTGAAAATATTTTACAGTTTCAAAAAGATTATGACGATGTGAAAATGGTGAAGCTGGAACAAAATTATAGAAGTAGTAAATCCATCATTGAGGTAGCCAATCAGGTTATCAAAAACAATAAGGGACAAATTCCAAAAGACTTATGGACCGACAACGAAGAGGGTGATAAAATTAAGTTGGTGCGCACCATGACCGATAACGAAGAAGGAAAATTTGTTGCCGATGCTATTCAAGAAAATAAATTAAGAAATCATTTTTACAATAAAGACTTCGCTATTTTATATCGCACCAATGCGCAATCCAGATCCTTTGAGGAAAGCTTAAGACGCACGGGCATTGCTTATAAGATATATGGTGGGCTTAGCTTCTATCAAAGAAAGGAGGTAAAAGATTTTATTGCTTATCTACGTTTGATTGCCAATACCAAGGACGAAGAAGCATTAAAAAGAATTATCAATTACCCCGTTAGGGGTATTGGTAAAACCACAGTGGAAAAATGTTTGGTTTTAGCGGGAGAAAACAATATAACTTTTTTTGAAGTACTAGAAAAAGCAAAGGGTTTTGGATTTAAGGCGGGTACGCTTACTGCCATTGAAGAGTTTGTGACCATGATTAAATATTTCCAAAATCAATTAACCAAACACAACGCATCGGATGTTGCAGTGCAGGTGGGTAAACATACCAATATTGTAAAAGAATTGTTTAACGATAAAAGTACAGAAGGTTTAGCGCGTTATGAAAACGTACAGGAATTGTTAAACTCAATTAAGGAGTGGACAGAAAGTCCTAGCAACGAGGATGGCGAGTTGGGAGATAAAAGCTTGGGCTCCTACTTACAACAAATTACCTTGATCACAGATGCGGACAATGATTCTGAAAATGAAGACACCGTTAAGTTGATGACCGTGCACGCTGCTAAGGGTTTGGAATTTGATTGTGTATTTGTGGTAGGTTTAGAAGAAACCTTGTTCCCAAGTGGAATGAGTGTAAATACAAGAGAAGAGTTAGAAGAAGAAAGAAGATTGTTTTATGTGGCCATCACAAGGGCTAAAAAACATTTGTGGTTAAGCTATGCCAATTCAAGGTATCGCTTTGGTCAACTGGTACAAAATGATTCAAGCCGCTTTATTGATGAAATGCCTGAGGACCAATTGGACAAATCCAATGTGGGTGGTGGGGCAAGAAATCAAAGTAGCGGATGGGGATCCGCTTATGATAGAATGCATGGAGGAAATAGCCGTGGATGGCAGGAACAAAGACCTAGTAAACCAACGGCTTCTACATCTGGAACCGGGACTAGCCCCGCTAGCCCAAGCAAACCCAGCTATATGCCGGTTGTGCCACCTAACACTTTAAATAAAAACCATATTCCTTCCCTTAATTTTGTGGCCGCCGACCCTTCTGCTTTAGAGGCGGGCATGAAAGTGGAGCATCAGAAGTTTGGATTTGGGGTTATAAAGGAAATTGAGGGTTCGGCGCACAACCCCATTGCCCTCATTCTTTTTGATAACAACGGAGAAAAGAAGATTATGTTGAATTATGCCAAACTGAGTATTCAGCCCTAGCGTTTTTCGATATCGGTAAAATAATAAGAACTTAGATGGGGCCAAGAGGCCTGCGCTGCTATTTTGATTATTTTTGTAACAGGAACAATAAACACTATTTTATGATTACTACAGGAAATACCATTGTGAGCATTTATACGGAGATGACTCCCAACCCAGAAACAATGAAATTTGTTGCGAACAAATTATTGTATCCAGGAAAAAGCATTGATGTTGCTGAAGAAAGTCTTGCTGGTCCCTCTCCTTTAGCAAAAGAATTGTTCAGTTTTCCTTTTATTAAAAGTGTTTTCATTGCTAGCAATTTTATCACCCTTACAAAGAGTGCTGAAACAGAAGATTGGCAGGATGTAATTCCTACCATCAAAACTTTCTTGAAAGAGTATTTAGAGAATGGCGGTGTGGTAGTAAATGAAGAAGAGGTTGCCAAGATGAAACAAGAGGCCACTAACACGGTACACGCAGATGATGATGATGTGGTAAAGCGTGTAAAAGAATTATTAGAGAACTATGTTAAGCCTGCAGTTGAAATGGACGGCGGTGCGATACAATTTAAAAGTTATAACGACGGTATTGTAAACTTGATGTTACAAGGATCTTGTAGCGGTTGTCCTTCAAGTATGGTTACCTTAAAAGCGGGTATTGAAGGAATGATGAAGCGTATGATACCTGAAGTAAAAGAAGTAGTAGCAGAAGCAGAGTAAGATTTAAGATGGGATAGAAATACAAAAAAGGCCTCACGAATTGTGAGGCTTTTTTATTTATAATTTTCCGTACAAAGAAAGTATTTCGAAAAGCTTACAGCTTTCCGTAAAGCGCTCTCAGCTTGTCTCTGGTCATTATTTTTTCCCAATCCTTTCCTAATGCATTTTCCCATAAAGGTTTCATGCCCAAAGAAACATCAATCATTGCATCAAATTGTGCTTCGGTTAGGTTGGCACAAATGCCTGTTGGAATATCAATATTGTTTTTGGCCACCATGTATTTAAACTCTTTCACCCCTGCTGGATAATATTCTTCCAAATGATTCATAACAATACAATTTCCAATACCATGCTTTGTACCCAATAAAAAGCTTAAGCCATAGCTCACCGCATGTGCAACGCCCACTTGACTATACGCAATACTCATTCCACCTGCATAAGAAGCCATCATTAATTGATCATCACTTTCGTCATCCCAAGTATCTTTTTCAACAAACACTTTACGACAAAGCTCTAGTGCTTTTTCGCCATAGCTTTTACTAAACTCGTTTAAGAAAGTTCCTTCTAAGCTTTCAATACAGTGTATATAACAATCCATACCCGTATAAAAACGTTGGTTTGCTGGCGCATTTTTAGTTAATTCCGGATCTAATACTATTTGATCAAATGGAGTGAAATCTGAATTCATGCCCAACTTACGAACAGGTCCTGTTAATACGGTGGTGCGGCTAACTTCGGCACCTGTACCACTTAAGGTTGGGATACCTACTTTATATACACCCGCTTGCTTTACTAAATCCCAACCCTGATAATCGGCAGAAGAACCCGGATTGGTCATCATTAAAGCAACTGCTTTCGCAAGATCCATGGCGGATCCGCCACCAATTCCAATCACACCACTTATTTCACCAAACTCTGCTTTTAATTCAGCAGCCAAGGCGTCTACTTGTTTTGTTTTAGGCTCATGTGTTACATCTACATAAACAATTTTATCTTTTCCTCTTAGTGGTACTCGAGATGCCAATGGCTTTCCAATAAAAAAATGATCTAAGAAAAAGATCATTGGAAAATCCCCCTTTCTACGAGGTGCTAATATTTCATCTAATTGATTAAAGGAGCCACGACCATATACTACATAGTCGACCATCTTAAAATTACGGAACTGCATAATTTATTTTTTATTGAACTAATTTCTTTTGTAATTCTTCCAAAGATACGCCTTTTGTTTCTGGCACTTTCCATAAAATCCACACTAATTGTATGGCCATCATGACTGCAAAAAAAGCGAATATAGGCCATGGATTTTCTTTGAAAATTCCAAATTCACTATCTAAGAATACCGGTGTAATTAAAGTAATGAGGGCTGCAAAAATCCAGTGGATACTCGCGCCAAACGCCTGACCCTTCGCCCGAATTTGTGTAGGGAATATTTCAGAAATTAATACCCATATCACGGCACCTTGTCCTATAGCGTGTGCTGCAATAAATAACAACAAGAAGCTTAACATAAACTCAGGAGCACTATGCGCTACAAAACCATAAGCCACCATTGTCAAACTTATAATATATCCAAAAGAGCCAATGATTAATAAGGTTTTGCGACCAATGCGGTCAATAAGCCAAAGTCCAACGAAAGTGAACACCAAATTCATCATGCCCAAAGAAATAGAGCTTAATAAGGAATTGTTTTTAGCAAAGCCCGCTTCTTCTAAAATACGCGGTGCATAATATAACAAGAAGTTAATCCCTGAAGCTTGGTTAAAGAAGGCTACAAAAAAGGCTAAGGAAATAATTTTAGTATGGTGCTTGGTAAATAAGGTTGCTGTACCAAATGATTTTTCTTGCTCGTTAGAGGTTTTGATTTCTTGAATGGTTTCTTCAATATTTTCTACACCTACAATAGCTAAATTTTTTCTTGCGTTAGCTTCGTCATTTTTTTCTGACAATAACCATCTTGGGCTTTCTGGCAATCCCAATGTCATCACCGTATACACCGTAGAAGGGATTAACAATACCGCCAACATATAACGCCAGTCGTTTACGCCACCCACACCTTGTAAAAAATAGTTAGATAAATAAGCAATTAAAATTCCAAACACAATATTAAACTGGTACATACCTACTAGCTTTCCACGATTGTTCTTATTAGAAATTTCTGAAATATACGTAGGTGCCGCAACGGAGGAAACTCCAATTGCAATACCGCCAATGAGTCTAAAGAAAGAAAAAGTATACGGATCTTGTGCTAGCGCCGATCCAATGGCGGAGGCAATAAACATAACCCCCAACCAAATCAATACTTTTTTACGACCGTATTTCTCTGTGGGTGCGCCCGCAAATACAGAACCGATTACCGTACCCCACAAGGCCATGGACATAATAAAGAATCCATGAAACAATGGTGTAGTATGCCATAATTCCTGAATAGGTTTATCGGCACCCGAAATCACCACCATGTCAAATCCAAAAATAAATCCTGCTAATGCAGCTACCACGGTAGATTGAAATAGTTTTCCTTTATTCATTTTTTAAATTTTGTAGCAGGTGCTTTAATTACACCTGCCATTTATAAACATTATTATAAAAGCTTTGCTGCTTTAATTAAATCTTCGGGGGTATCAATTTCTACACCCATATATTCAGTGACCACCATACGCAAGGGAACGCCATTTTCTAAATAACGAAGGCACTCTATTTTTTCAGCGGCTTCTAGTGGTGACATGGGCCAGTTGGTAAAATCAATTAAGGCTTGCTTTTTAAACGCATACACGCCAATGTGTTCATAATAAGTAATGGCTAGGTCGGTTGCCCTTGGGTAGGGTATCACACTGCGTGAAAAAAACAAAGCATTCCAATTTTTGTCCACTGCTACTTTTACATAATTTGGATCTTCAATAAGTGTGGGATTGGTTAATACCTGCATTAATGAAGAAACTTGTACCGTAGTGTCGGAGAACGCATCAATAACTTTTTGAAGGGGTTCTTTTTTTACAAAAGGTTCATCACCTTGTACATTTACCACAATATCAATGTCTAAATCAACAATAGCTTCTGCAATGCGGTCGGATCCGCTTTCGTGGGAACGCTTACTCATAATAGCTTTGCCGCCGTGATTTACAATTTCATCAAAAATGATTTCACTATCAGTAACTACATACACTTCATCAAATAGGCCGGTGGCCTTGGTATTATCATAGGTATGACGAATAACCGTTTTGTCCCCCAAGGGTTGCATCAATTTTGCAGGAAATCGAGTTGCTGCATAACGGGCAGGAATAAATGCGCCAATTTTAGCCATGAATAAAAATGCTTTTAATAGTCAGATTTGATGGATTTATCAAACGGTGCTTTTAATTGATAAGACAGGGATTGATCTTTTGTATTGTCTAACACATCTAAGCCATATACAATTTGATCCATAGGTGTGTCATTATAAGTACCTAATAAACGATCCCAAAAAGAAAATATATTTCCATAATTACTGTCCGTTTGTGGACGCGTAATATGATGATGTACTCTGTGCATATTAGGGGATACGATAATGTAGCCAAAGGTTTTATCGAACCAATTTGGAATTCGAATATTGGCATGGTTAAATTGGGTAAGCACCACACTTAAACTTTGATACAACATCACCATCCACATAGGCGTACCTAAAATGAAAACCGCTAAAATGGCAAAAACGGCTCTTACCACCGATTCTCCCGGATGGTGTCTATTGCCCGTTGTTGTGTCTACATGTGTATCTGCGTGATGGACCATATGAAACTTCCAGAGGAATTTTATCTTATGTTCTATCATGTGTACCAAATAGGCACCTATAAAATCTAAGAGTAATAAACCAGCAATGGCTTCTAACCAAGGAGAAAGTTGTACCAAATGTAGTAAGCCAAAATTTTGTGCTACCGTCCAATCACTCGCCTTTACCATAATTAATGCAAAAGCAAAATTAATTACGATGGTCGTAAAGGTAAAAAACAGGTTGATGCCTGCATGTCTATACTTACTGTACTTAAAATTAAATAAAGGGGCCGCTATTTCTACCAACCAAAAAAAAGTGATACCACCAGCCAACAACAATGCACGATGTAAACTTGGTATAGTTGAAAAATAGTCTTGAATGGTTTGAAGCATGCGTTTGTTTTTAGTACCTAAATGTAAATAAAAAACCCGATGTTCTTATGCAGAAATCATCGGGTCGTTGTTTTATAGGTACGGATTAACTATTCAACATTAAAGGCATTACCAACATTAATAAGTCCTCGCCCGGCGCTTGTTCTGATGGTTTAATTAAACCCGCCTTACTTGGTGTTGACAATTCTAAATATACATCATCGGTGTCAGCGGCATTCAGCATTTCAATTAAGAATTTGGCATTAAATGCAATTTGAATGTCCTCCCCTTGGTATTCACAACTCATGCGCTCGTTTCCTTCAAAACTAAAGTCAATATCCTGAGCAGCCATTTGTAATTCGTTTCCAGTAATATTTAAAGCGACCTGATTGGTGCTTTTATTACTAAATACATTTACGCGACGCAAAGCATTTTGAAAATCGTGCTTGTTCACCGTTAAGCGGAACGGATTATCAGTTGGAATTACCACTTTATAATCAGGGAAACGCGCATCAATCAAACGACAAATTAATTGTGTAGATCCGTGATCTACAAATAAGTGGTTGTTGTTGAAACTAATGGTAATAGGATCGTCGTTATCTGGCAATGCATTCTTTAATAAGTTTAAAGGCTTCTTAGGCACAATGAAACTTGCATTTTGCGTTGCTTTTGCATCGGTTCTTTTATATCTCACTAAACGGTGTGCGTCTGTAGCTACAAACTGCACGCTGTCTTTTGATAATTCAAAAAACACACCCGTCATTGCAGGTCTTAAATCGTCACCACTTACTGCAAACAAGGTTTTGTTGATCGCAGTTAAAAGACCCGTACTAGTCATCTTAAATCCAGTGGTATCGTCGGCTGTAGGCTCTTTTGGAAAGTTGTCTGGGTTTTCGCCCATCACCTTATACTTACCATTATCGCTGGTAATTTCTACCGCGTAGTTTTTATCAATATTAAAAGTTAAAGGCTGGTCTGCAATGTTTTTTAAAGAATCAATTAAGATTTTTGCAGGAATACAAACACGACCATTCGCTTTACTTTCCACTTCCATTTGAACACGCATTACGGTTTCTAAGTCCGTTGCTACAATGTTTAATTTTTTATCTTCTATTTCGAATAAAAAATCTTCTAAAATAGGCAATACGGTATTGGTATTAATAACACCAGAAATTTGTTGAAGGTGTTTTAAAAGAGAGGAAGAAGAAACAATAAATTTCATAGAATTTTTGTTGTTTGGCTTTTGAAAAAATCGCGTTTTTTAACTAGAGCAAACCTAATGTAAATTGTTAAGATTAAAAAGCTATTTTAGCACTACTTATTGAC
>JACCDI010173137.1_pt1 | contig 16180 bp, 14 predicted proteins | sample 7442791 | NCBI WGS metagenome assembly JACCDI01 (sample SAMN15323434, study PRJNA562643) | freshwater metagenome | isolation source: river surface water | place: USA:Blue River Watershed | collected 2017-08-15 | reverse complement strand
CCTTTACAATCTCGGCCTTTCCTACAACGGTACTAAAGAGCTACAAAAGGCTCGTGCTACTTTTGAGAACTGCTCAAAACGCCAAGACTATCGATGCTCTTCCGAGTTAGCTTATTTTCTCTCTCGGGAGGGAAAAACAGATGAAGCTCGTGAAATGTGGAAGAGCGCCGTAGATAAAGGTTGGGGAGACGCGGCTTTGGCATTGGGTGTGAGCTATAACATTAAAAAGGACTTCGATTCCGCAATCAAATGGTGGAAGAAAGCCGCTGAACTTGGGGAAACGCAGGCTCAAACTTACATTTCTGACGCATACCTTAATGATTTAAAGGATTATGAAAAAGCATTGACGTGGGCGAAGCAAATGTTAGAGGACAAGGTTCCTGGCGCAGACCAAAGAATTGGATATATCTATAACTTGCAAGGTAAAAAGGATGAGGCCAAGCAATACTTAACAAATTGTGGAAACGCTGGGAATGTATCTTGCATGTCCATGTTGAGTCTTATTTATTACGACGAGAAAGATAGTCCAAAGGCCGTTATCTGGGCCAAGCGCGCCGCAAAAGAAAACTTTGCTCCTTCCTACAATCTTCTAACCAGAATTTATATGTGGCTCGACTACGACCTGGCCCAGGCAAAGATCTGGGCACAGAAATCTGCATCTACTGGGGATTTGGAGGGAATCTTCACTATGGGGGGACTTTTTGCATTGGTCGATAATGACATCAAGGCCTCATGTCTTCAGTATTCACAAGTGATTGCTAAAGCCAACGCAATGTTTAAAAACAATACTGACACCCCTGACACAACTGATTGGCTGGCAAAAGCAAATGAGCAATATCAGAAACGCGATTGCAAGACTATATTGAGTTAATTGAATTCAGGTAGTGGAGTTTAGCTTTTGAACTATCCCAACCAACTCATCAATCACATTGATAGGAATTCCCCCTCCCATATTTTGCATGAGATCTGATCGCATTTCTTCTGCTGAACTCCAATAGCTCTCCCAATACTGTTTGAGCTTTCCCTCTTGGCCATAGATAGATTCGGCGGTGAATCCAGCTACTTGCCCGAGAGTGCTTTTCCAGATTTCGCTTTCTTGAAGTAGTGCGAGCGCATCATGGGACAAGCGAAGTTTCTTGATCACAGTTATTCCCTTTAAATCCTCGCCCATGGTGATGAATCTGCGTGCCCTTGTTGCTTTACGAACCGCAGCTGTCGTTCCTTCCCATTCGCATTCGATGCATTGCATCTGTGCGCTTCTATCTTCGGGAGTGCAGCCGGCCATTACATAGATATCTGGATCTGGTTCGCTTGCGGGCATACCGTAGAGAATTTTGCGCAGGCCGGTGCTGGAGAAACATCCTGGGCAATACTTTTCGTCCATGGTTCAAAGGTAGCCACTCCGGCTGACATCTCCTGGTTTTGTCACCCCTCTCCCCTAGTCTCGGGATATGAGCCAATCACCTGCCAATAAGTTCATCGCTGCCATCGTCATCGTTACTGCTCCATTTGCGATGGGTGCCTTTTTTCTAGCGTGGTCGCCTGCTGCGCAATATGAGAATTCGGATCCGAAGCACGACGGGTATGTGCAGCCGCGGGATATTTCAGGTTTGGTTGAGCGAACTCAGAAGTCGACCGTCACTGTCTATTGCGACAGTAAGAAGGGTGCCTCACAGGGAACGGCGTGGGCGATTGATCTTAAGAACGGTCAAGATAAGAGGTACCCAACGTCGCTCATTACAAATCATCACGTGATTGAAGATTGTATTGATGGTGGGTCAGTCACTATCGCTGAACTCTTTGAGAAAGAGATTCGCGCAACGATCATTAAGTGGGATAAGAAGAATGATTTAGCCGTATTGGCAACGGATCTGAAATTGGAGCCTCTCGAGCTTTCTGACGCTACGCCTTGGCCAGGGTATTGGGTGATGGCATTTGGCAGCGCAAGTGGATTTGAAGGATCAGTTGCATTCGGGTCGGTGCTGAATTTAACCGTGGATGAGGTTCTGATGACCGCCAATATCTCGGGTGGGAATAGTGGTGGGCCGCTTGTCGATAACGAAGGCAAGGTTGTAGGCACGACGAGCTGGAGCAGCACGAAGGAGCAGTACAACGGTGCGATGTCTCTGAATGCGATGTGTCGCAAGATCATCGAGTGTGATGGGAAGTATTACTGGGATTACGAGGAGTGAGATTGAGTTTGAAAAGACGTAAACAGCTTCGCAATTAGATATACCCGTCGTTTAGTGAGTAATGGCTCCCGTAAGGTTTTCAACGAAGATAAAGAGCGCCATAGCGACGACAAACCAGCCAAATGCAATATTCAATTTCTCAGATTTCACCTTGGATGAGAAGAGTGATCCGATCACCGAACCGACTGAGGCTCCCAGGATTGAGAGCAGAATGATTCTGAAGTCGAAATCTATTTTTGAATTCAAAGAGACAAGTGAGCCATCATTAAACTTCAAGGCAAAGCCTGCAAATGCTCCAAGTGCCTTCATGATGACAACCAGCAAGGAAGTGGCGATTGCATCTTTGATTGCTAGTCCGCCAAATAGAACCAGGGCGGGTACGACCATAAACCCGCCACCGGCTCCAACGATTCCAGTGATAAAACCGACCAGGGCGCCATCAAGAATTAAGCGATGGGTTCTTGGTTTATGGCCATTTGTTAAGGCGGAGTTTTCGCCGCGGCGAATCATGGCAAATCCAGTGACAGCCATAATGATCGAGAATGCGAAGAGGAGAATTTCTCCGGGTAAGTGTGCGCCAACTTGTCCACCAACAAATGCACTGAGCATTCCAGAAATTCCAAAAATGAATCCAGTGCGCCACTGAATGTGTCCACGCATTCCGTGTCGTACCAGTGCAAAAGCAGATGCGGCAGCAACAACCAGAAGGCTAGATGCAATCGCCTCTACTGGAGGCATATGCTCCGCGTAGATAAATAGCGGAGTTGTCATGATCGATCCGCCTGCACCGAGCAGGCCGACGACCAATCCGATAACTACGCTGAGCGAGAGAACTAGCACCTAGATCAAATCCGATTAGATGTGATGGCTAGAGTCGGTGGAGCGGATACCCTGGTGGTGATAAATCTCTAAGGTCTTTCTAAATGGAATGACACCGTACTGGTCGGCTAATTTCTGCCATTCATTAGATAGTTCGGCTACAAGATCTGGGTTAGCGCTGGCAAGATTCTTCAACTCATTTCTATCTGTTGTTAAGTCGTAGAGCTCCCAATCCCAGTCATATTGGCGAACGAGCTTCCACTTTCCGCGGATGATCGCCGCATTACCAATGTGCTCCCACCAAAGTTGAGAATTTTCGCTCTCTGAGCTCTTAAGCGCAGGAAGCATGCTGCCACCGGCAAGTGGCTCTAGCTGGTTGCCATTGAGCGTTGCTGGATAAGTAACTCCAAGTGCTTCGTAGAGCGTAGGTGCAACGTTGACCAATTGGTAAGTACTTGTATTGACCTTTCCAGTTGTCAGATTTCCTGCTGGCCAATGGAAGATAAATGGTGACATCACTCCACCTTCGTGGGTGTATCGCTTATAGAGTCTAAATGGAGTGTTAGAGACGTTTGCCCAGCCGACGCCATAGCTTGCGTAGGTATCTTCGCCGCCAGGCATTACATCTGGGTCGTTACCCAAAGTTACTTTGCGACCATCGCGGGTTCGGGTGCTCATGAGATTTGTTGCGCGGCGGAATTCAGCGATTTCATCCAGTGGAAGTGTCTCTGCGCAAGCGCCATTATCTGAAAGGAAGATGATGATGGTGTCTTCCCATTCCTTATTTGCTTCAACTTGGTCAAGAATCTGGCCAATTGCGGTATCCATCTCGGTGATCATCGCTGCATAAACTTCCATGCGGCGTAGTTGCCACTCTTTATCTGTCTCTTCTTCCCATGGAAGAACACGGGCATCGCGAGGGCTGAGCTCTGTCTCCTGCGGAATGATTCCTAGAGCTTTCTGTCGCTCAAGTCGCTTGGCTCTGATGACATCCCAGCCTTCATCAAAAACTCCGGCGTAAGATTTAATGGTTGCTTCGCGTGCGTGTAACGGCCAGTGTGGCGCAGTAAATGGGACGTAGAGGAAGTAAGGCTTATCTGCTGGCTTCTCACGTAAGAACTTCACCGCTTCATTAGCGATGGCATCTGTGTAGAAGAAGTCAGGATTCTTATCAGCCTCTGTCTCAACATTTTCCATTCCGCGAGTCAAAGTTCCGGGACGGAAATATGTGGCACAGCCATCGAGAGTTCCGAAGAAGGTATCGAAGCCACGTTCTGTTGGCCAAGCACCGTTTGGCTTATTGGGACTGTTGGTGAGGTGCCACTTTCCTGTAATCGCGGTGATGTAGCCATTTGATTTCAAAACTTCTGCAATGGTTGCACACTTATTATTAAGGTTTCCTGTGTATCCACCTTCGGCGCCGTTATTGCCTGTCAAAATTCCAATACCGGTTTGGTGTGGGTGAATGCCTGTGAGTAGTGAAGCGCGGCTTGGGCTGCAACGAGGGGTGTTGTGGAAATTTGAGAGCTTTACGCCAGCGTTTGCCAGGCGATCTAAGTTAGGGGTACGTATTTCGCCGCCATATCCACCAATATCTGAGTATCCGAGATCATCTGCTAAAAAAATAATTACATTGGTGGATCTGCTAGCCATGGTGGTATCCCTCTCGTCGGTTTGAACTACTGAATTGCCAGGTAGGCATTCATTACTAAATTCTTATTGTCGTAAATTTCCATAATCTGCCTAAATGGAATTACGCCATTCTCAGTTGCGATTTTTTCCCATTTCGCTGCAAGATCTTTCACAACATCAGGGTGCTTAGCACTTACGTCGTGAATTTCACTTCTATCTGTATCGATGTCGTAGAGCTCCCATGGGCAGTCATATTGACGGACTAACTTCCACTGACCGCTGCGAATTGCAGCATTGCCGCAGTGTTCCCACCACAGAGTTGGGTTTGCGACATCTGCACCTTTCCAGGTTTGGAACATGCTCTGGCCAACTAGTGGTGGCAAAGCTTTTCCTGCGCGCTCTGCCGGGTAATTTGCCCCCAGGAGTTCGAGAATTGTTGGCACCACATCTGTTAATTGGAAAGGTTGATGAAAGATTTCACCGTTTCGCAAATTGCCCTTAGGCCAGTGCGCGATAAATGGTGCGGCTACCCCACCTTCATGAGCCCACAATTTAAATAATCTAAATGGAGTATTAGAAAGATTCGCCCATCCGCGACCGTAGCTCAGATAAGTATCTTCTCCCCCAGGCATAACAAGTGGGTCATTACCGATACGTACATCGCGGCCATCTTTAGTCTTATGGCGCAAAATATCCGTGCGCTGCTTCCAATACTGAAGTTCAACAAGTGGCATTGGATCTGCCGAGGCACCGTTATCAGAGATAAATAAAATAACGGTATCTTCCCAATCACCGTTCTCTTTTATCTGATCCAAAATTCGGCCGATAGCTTGATCCATCTCGGTAACCATCGCTGCATAGACCGCCATGCGACGGACTTGCCACTCTTGAAATGCTTCATCTTCCCAACTTGGAACACCAGGATCGCGTGGGCTTAGCTCTAAATAGGAAGGAAGAATTCCCAGCCCTTGCTGACGAGCAAGGCGGGTATCGCGCAGCGCATCCCAGCCAGCTTCATATACGCCGTCATACTCTTTGATTGTATTTTCGCGAGCATGCAGTGGCCAATGTGGGGCGGTAAATGGAACATAGAGGAAGTAGGGCTTATCCGGATTGCTAGCCTTATGCGACTTTAAGAAATCAACTGATTCATCGGCGATTACATCTGTGTAGAAGAAATCTTCGCGATCTGCTTCATGTTCAATATTTTCAGTTCCACGAGTCAAAGTTCCTGGCTGGTAATAAGTTCCGCAACCAGTCATGGTGCCGTAGAAAGAATCGAACCCACGCGCCAGTGGCCAGGCATCATCAGGAATGTGATTGCTCGGAGTCAAATGCCATTTGCCGCGGATTGCTGTGGTAAATCCTTCCTGCTTCAAAATCTCAGCAAGAGTGATACAGCGATCATTGAGCTTGCCGGTGTATCCGCCATGTTCTGAATCATCTTTGGCAAGGATTCCCATACCAGTTTGGTGTGGATGCAGCCCAGTCAGCAGCGATGCTCGACTTGGGCTACAGCGCGGAGTGTTATGAAAATTACTCATACGAATTCCGTTATTGGCCAAGAGATCAAGATTAGGAGTCTTGATTTCCCCGCCGTAACAACCTAAATCTGAGTACCCCAAATCATCTGCCAAGAAGATAACGACGTTGGTCATGACTTAACTGCTCCTGCTGTAAGTCCGGCGACAATCTGTCGGCTAGCCACTGCGGTAATAAGAATGATTGGAATTGCAGCGGCAAAACCAGCTGCTGACATTTCACCAAATGTAATTTGGAAATCCTGAACCAGTGATGCGATACCTACTGTCAGAGGCGCTGAGTCACCACCTGTGGTCATAATCAAGCCCATCAAGAATTCATTCCAGGCCATGATTGCAACGTAGATTGATACTGCGCCAAGGCCCGGTCTGGCAAGTGGCAGTAATACTGAGAAGAAGGTGCGCTTTTCAGATGCTCCATCCATCAAAGGTGCTTCGCGCAGTTCTTCAGAGATTTGATCGAAGTAAGACTTAATCATCAAGATTGCAAAGGGCAGATTAAATACCGTATTGATCATAATCAAACCAGTTACCGAACCGAGCATGTTGAGATTAGTCAAAGTGACATAAATGCCAGGAACAAGAGTTACTGGAGGCACAATCGGCAGGAAAGCAGCCATGATGAACACAGGGATTGTTGCCCACTTTGGTGGCTTTAGTTTGGAGAGTGAATATCCAGAACTCGCACCAATTGCCAGCGTTAATAAGACGGTGCCGAGGGTGATAATTAAGCTGTTACCCACTTGGCGAGGAAAGTTTTGGGTTGGTTGCAGCAAGGTGCGGAAGTTATCGAGCGAAAATTCAAAATCAAATCCAGAATTAATAATTGACTTATTTGGCAGGAAGGCCAAAATCACCGTCCACACAATAGGAATCAGCGTAATTAAAACTGCCAACAATAGGGTGAGCTCGAGTAAGAGATTGACTTTCTTCTTCTGTACGGAAGTCTTATTTCTCATGACTGAGCCCTCTTCTTCTTTCTTACAAAGTATGAAGCCGCAACAATTGCACCTAAAACTGCGACGATACAAAGGCTAAGTGCACTGGCATAACCAAAATCGAGAATCTCAACAAATATCTTTCTAATATGGAGGCTGATTAGTGAAGTAGCTCCATCGGGTCCGCCCTTGGTAAGTAGATACATCTCATCAAATGCCTTGATGCTCATGATTGTTCTTAGTAGCGCAATTACCGCAATGGTTGGAATGAGAATAGGCAGGATGACTCTGCGAACAATCTGTCGCTCGGTTGCGCCATCTACTCGCGCAGCTTCGAGTATCTCTTGATTAATGCCGTTAAGTCCGGCGTAAATAAAGAGGAAAACAACTGGAGTCCAGTGCCACACATCTACAACTACAACAGATATGAATGCGCCAGTTTTACTGTCGAGCCAAATCTGAGGTTCCCGTCCTATGGATTGCAAAATCTTATTGACGAGCCCAACTGTTGGGTCAAGGATCAAGAGCCACATCACGCTTACGACAACTGGCGCAACAACAGATGGCCAGATAAAGATGTTACGAGCCGCATTCTTAAATATCCTGGAGCTTTGCACCATGATTGCGCCCGCAATTCCAAGAATTAGGGTAAAGAGAACGCAGAGCACCGAGAACAAAATGGTGACTTTGATGGCATTGATGGCTAGTGGGTCTTCAGGAATCTTTCTGAAATTATCCAGCCCATTAAATTCTGAGAGGAACTCGCCATCAAAGACTTCTGTGCGCATAAATGACATGCGAAATAGTTGATAGAGCGGATAAACCGCAAAGATACCTAAAAAGACCACGAACGGTAGAAGGGCAATAACAGCACTTGCCCCTCTTCCCGAGAAGGGCGTAGAGAATTTGCGCTTACTTTGCACTACAGCTTTGCTCAAATCTCTACGCCCCTTTTGTCCCGTGGATTACTGCTTGATTACTTCTTCAATGTCCAGCCTGGAGGGCACTTTGGATCAACGCCAATTCGCGTGACCTTGAGCTCTCTCTTGGCCTTGGTGCAAGTAATTGTCGTCGCTCTTGATTCATTCATTGAATAATCAAAACCACTGACAATCTTCTTGAGATCTGCATCAAGTGCTCTGATACCAGCAGATGGAGTGATGTTTCCAGCAGCGATTGCAGCCAATCGAACTTCGGTTGCTGCAAGCATTGGAGCTGAGAATAGGTAGCGCACATTTGACGTCACATATTTCATACCCTTTTGGTAAACATCAAGGTAATCGCGTTGCACAGATGTGAGGTTTGCATCAGCAATAACATCTGTACGTGTTGGGATTCCACCGTATTCGGCAAATTTGGTTTGTGCCTTCTTGGAAAGAATCCAGTTGATGTAGCTAAGTGAAGCCTTCTCACGCTCTGCTGAAAGACCTGTTGGAACTGAGAGAGCAAATGTTCCAGAGACGATTCCTGGGTTACATGTTGCACATCCCTTTGGCATTACAGCGAAACCAATCTTTCCTGCAACCTTTGAAAGTGCAGGGTTGTTCATCTGGTTAGCAGCTGCAAAGACAGTGTGAGCTTGTGCTGCGTCACCAGCAAGCATCAGAGCAATAACCTGAGCCTGACCGATTGTGTTGGTAGCTGTTGGGCCATACTTCACAAGGTTTCGCATAGTTGTTGCAGCTGCAACACCTGCCTTGGACTTGAGAACTGGGTTCCAGTCTTCGCCCTCTTTATTGAAGTACTTGCCACCGTAAGAAGCCAAGATATGTGTGTAGTCGTAAGTAACGCTTGAACCACTTGCAGCTGCCTGTGTACGCATTACATATGGATACTTGACCAAGTTTGCGTCTTTGATTTTTGCCGCATTTGCAAGCACTTCATCCCAAGTTGTTGGAACTTTGAGATCTAGCTTCTCATAGATGTCCTTGCGGTATAGGAAGACGTTTGTATTTCCGTTTAGAGGCATACTCATGACATCACCGTTTGGATCGCTGAACTTCTTAGCAGCATTCCAATAAATGAAGTTTCCGTATGAACCAATATTTGGATCAAGCTTGAAGTTTGGATCTACCTGCTTAAAAGGCTTGACCCACTTATTTGCAGCAAATTCATGCGCAAAAAGTTCATCATATTGATAGACATCGTATGTTCTATTTGATGCCTGGATATCAGCAACGAGTGCTGGACGCATTTCAGGATATGGCAATACGCGCACATCAACCTGAACACCAGTTTCTTTGGTGTAATCGAGAATCAGTTTCTTATACGCCTCAACCCAAGGAGATTGATTTGTCTGGATCGTTATCTTTGTTACTTCAGCGTTGGCGATAGAAGTTGGTAGCAATGTAGCTAGAATTGCAATAAACGCAGTTCCGGCGACGCCCACCTTCCGCCATTTCATATCTTTCATCATTGCTATCCTTCTTTCGTTTTGCATCTTTACTTTGTTCACAGTGAACCAAGTAGGTCCTTATTTGTTTCTACATCACTGACACATCGGAATCCGATATGTGCAGTGAAGCCATGTGGAGAATGTGATGTTCTTGCTGAAAGTCGATATCTGTTGCAGTAAGAATCGTGACAGAGAAATGATCCACCTTTAATCACTTTATCTTCGCCCCATGAATCTGTGCACCATTCCCAGACGTTGCCGCAGACGTTGTAGAGTCCAAATCCATTTGGTTGAAAAGATTTCACAGGAGCTGTCGCTAAATATCCATCTTCTGCTGAATTGAATTCAGGAAAATCTCCTTGCCAGATATTGCACATGAATTTTCCATCGACCATTAACTCGTCGCCCCATGCATATAAGGAATTTTCTCTGCCGCCACGGGCAGCTTTCTCCCATTCGGCCTCAGTAGGTAGACGCTTGCCATTCCATTCGGCGAAAGCGTTTGCATCATTCCAAGAGATATGAACAACGGGATGATCTGGAAGTTCTGCGCTAGTTGATTGCGGGCCTTGGGGGTTTCTCCAATTGGCCCCTTTTACTCCGACCCACCAAGGAGTTGTTGAAGATCTTCCAAGCAAGAATTCGTTTTCGAGTTCACTGGCGAGGTACTCAGGAACGAAGGACCAACCGGTAATTTCGGCCTCAGTTTGATAGCCAGTTGCTTCCACGAATTCTGCAAAGTCGCCATTGGAAACAGTTGCCGCATCGATCCAAAATTCAGCGACTTCAACGGTGCGCTTGGGACCTTCGGAATCTGCGGGGTAAGCGATTGCGCTATTTGTGCCCATGGAAAATGGCCCAGCAGGTACCTTGACCATGCCTTTTAAAGTTGGGGATTCGGATTGAGAGAAAACTGGAGTTTCTAGGCGTGAAATTGCCACATTTAAGGTTGATACAGCTGGACTGCAGCACCCGTTTGACATGCTCCCCCTTAAATAATCGCAGTTAACTAAACTTATTGCCCTTTATGGGGCTTAAACAAGGGTCCAACTTGGACTTATCATTTAATTAGTTAAGTGACTATACAAAAAATAATCACTCTTTAGGGGTATGTCAAGGCTCTTCTGCACGCTATTATTTCGGCGAGTCGAGAGGTCGGCTCCTTAGGAAATCAAGGTCCCCGGATGGAACTAGCGAGATCTCGCCCTCTCAACCGAGAAGATATAGGGATCTTAGAGCAATCTGGGCTCCGTCGTCACAACCTAGGCATCATTTTTAGGGCTATCCGCGATGCAGGCCCTATCTCCCGCGCCCAGTTAGCCCAGATTACTGGCATGACAAAGCCGGGAGTCACCAACATAGTCGATGAGCTCCTGGAGCGAGGGCTTCTTAATCAAGGTGAGGAGTCGCTACGCAAAAGCAGAGGGCGGCCTGGCGTCCTACTCACAATCAACTCTCAGGCAACATCAATCATAGTTTTGGAGTTAAGAGCTTTTCACACTGCCGTTGTTGCATTTGACTTACTGGGGCAAGAGTTTTATCGAGAGCGCGCCACAACGCTATATAACCTAACTCCTAAAGAACGAGTTGAGGAAGTTCAACCAATGTTAGATCGTGCCATTCAATCGGCGAATCGACAATCTTCTCGTATCGCAAAAGTCATTGTGGTGGTACCGGGCATTATTGATCGAGACTTTAAAATTACCTCATCTTCTCTAAACTGGGAACAGCTAGAGCTATTACAACATCTCAAGAACGTGGTTCCAGAGAAAGTTGTCATCGAATTAAATACAGTGGCAAAACTAGCCGCCCTTGCAGAGTACACAAATCTTGTCGAGATGAAAAAAACATCTCAACAACTATTGCACGTCGAACTTGGAATTACAGCCGGCATCGCTCTTGTGCAAAATGGAGAAATTCAAGAGGGTGCAAATCAATCGATGGGCAATATTGCTCATATTTCAATTAATCAATATGGAAAATTATGTCGATGCGGAAAAATTGGCTGTATCGAGACTGAAATTGGTTTCAAAGCACTGATTGAACATACCTGCCCAGACCTGGTGAGGGACTGGAGCAAAGATAGCGAATTTTATCTAAATCAAATCCTTGAAAGAGCTGGCAATGGGAATAAAGAGGTTCTAGACGGAATTGAGGTAATTGCCGAATCAATCGCGACAACTCTTGCCTTTCTGATTCCTGTTTTAGATCCAGACCGAGTAATTCTGGGTGGCTATCCAGTTCGAATTGCCAGCTTGTTGATGCCAAGAGTTAAGTATTTTTTAGAGAGAAAAAATAAGAATGCTGGCACATTCTCCCTTGAAGTATCTGCTCTTGATACTGATGCTGCACTTTTCGGAGGCTGCATCTTGGCGCAGGAAGAACTCTTTAACGAACCTCACTCAATTTCTTAATTACTGAGTTTGTGATGGATTGAGGGATTCCCAAGAAGAGCGCGCTGAAAAAGGCGTTTCGTAAGTTGGCTGATTAACATATTGAGTGTATTGGAAATCAAGTACTGCTCCAGCTCCTGCGCCGAGTTCCAGGGAGAACCACTTATTATCGATCTCAATCTTCTGAACTTCCCCATCCTCGGTAGATATGGAAACCGAGTCGAATCTGTTCTCGCCAAAGTTCCCTGCCTGCATCGTTAAAATTCTAGATTCGCTCTGACTGAGGTTTATAACTTGCACCCGGATGAGATTTGCGGTGAGCTTGTCAACCATCGCTGCCACGTTATCTGGAAGACCGGATCTTTTTTTCTCTCCATCAAAATATCTAACTTTCGCAAACTGCAATCCCCCATGAGAGATATGCATCGGTGCACCACTGAGCAATTGAAATAAACCTTCGAAATAGATGGGATTAAATTCCTGCCAGGCATGGATGCTGTATCCCGGGATGCGCAGATCGAGACCAACTTCAACATCGGCAGTTTCAGGATCATAGGTTGGCCAATTTTTCGGGTCGCCTGTATTTGAGCGCATCTTCTTCAATTGATTTTCTATAAGTTCTAGATTGCATTTCAAGATTTCATCTGGGTAACTTGGAAAATTACCCAGAATAAACTCAAACCAGGCCAGAGTGTTTCCTATGTAGTGTTTAGTGTTTCTACCTGTGTTTTTATCGCGCCCGGAAACTTGCGGCAGGACAACTTCATCGCGATCTTTTTCGTGCGGCAGAGCCTTAATTCGATCCAAATCCTCTTGCGCCATCGATGCTGTCCAAAGATAAATCATATGGCGAGCCGTAGGTGGTCGATAATCAGCCCATCCGCTATCTAAGTGTCGGTGCGGCACTGTTAACTGACCGTCGATTTCTTTACGCAGAGACCAAATCAGATCAAATTGGGATCGCGGTAATTCGAAATACTTATGGTCACCCGTTAAGAGGACAGCATTCATCGCAGAATTCGTCAGTGGCTCGATGATTGTCATGTAGCCATGCGGCCAACGCCAACCGTAATAACCGCCCCACCATTTACCGCCGTTAAATTCACCGATTTTTCCAGAAGTGCCTATATTGTCGGGAACAATGCCTTTATTTTCCTGACAACGGTCCATCCAAGCAGATATGTATTCGATTACAGTGGCTTTAAGCGACTCATCATGTGAATACATGTAAGCATGGGCCAGCAAAGATGTGGAATTCAAATTGAGGGGAACATCGCCACGATTCATACGCTCGTTCATCTTATTGATTAGGTCTTCATATATCTCAGGATCAGACCAGTTACACAGCATGGACGAGAAATCTGTCTTGATTACATCTTCATATGGAGCGGGGTAAGCATCGAGCACGGTTCGATGTGTCTCCCAGTCCTCTTTAGTAACAAAATGGCGCGGTCCTTTACTTCCGGTTAGTGGAGAGCGCATTAATTTTCGAACCGGGTCATAATTGTTGGCTTCTGAATCCGCGCCGGTGTAAAAGCTTGCAAATCTTGCGGCACGCTGGCGATCAATGAGAGATTCGGGTTTTGTTAAACCAAAGAAATAGTGGAATAAATAGCCTTCGCCGTGATGCATCCAGTCGTAATAGCCATCAAACTCTCGATAAATTTGCCCGTACTCTGTCCATTGAATAGTGATTGCATCCCACATTTTTTGTGCGAGCTCGTAAACCTCCTCTGAACCTCCAATGCTGTACAGCAGTGCGAGGTACATGAAGCCTTCATAGGGATCGTCAGAACCATCCATCCCAGGCCATTTATCGTGCCAAATGAGCGAGCCATCGCTGCGGGTATAGCGGGCTACGAACTCCGGGGCTGCGGCATTGAGTTTGTCGATGATTTCTCGCTCTAAGAGTGCCCACTCTGGAACCTTTGCGTGGTTTTTGATCGCGACGTGTGGGTGACTTGGCGAACTCATTCCAAAATGGTATCTCATGGAAAATCTGCACTTCACGACACACTTACTAATCTATTCATGCCCTACTCTCAACGCATGAACTTCCGCAGCGCTTCACCCGTAGTCGGTATCGCGCTGGTGTTGGTCTATGTCGTGGGTTCGGGGCTATGGGTCAATACGGGAGATGGTTGGTATCGCAGCCTTAATAAGCCATCGTTGCAGCCGCCGGATTTCATATTTGGATTGATCTGGCCATATAACTTTATTGTTTTGGGAATTGCCGCTGTCGTTGTAAGTCAACGTGCGAGTAAGCCAGTTGTGGCTACATATATGGCTTTCTTTGCGCTGTCGGTGGTGGCGGCGCTTGCATGGGCGTATCAGTTCTATCGGCCGCATGATCTGGTTGCGGCATCGATAGCACTGACGGGAACTGTGGTGCTGACGGTTCCGATGGTTGTTATTTTGTTTACCGTTTCGGTGCCTATGGCAATTTCGGTGTTGCCGTATCAAGTGTGGGTGGCAGTTGCTGCAACGATTAGTTGGGGTTACAGCAGGCTGAATTAGTTCTTAACAACAAATACGTAATCTCCGCGAGCTGAACTCTTGAGAACACGTATTGAGTAATTTTCATAGAAGAGGGTTTGCCCCACGCTTAGCGTTCCAATCACTCCAGGGCGACCTCCCTTTATGGGTTGCTTCTCACCTGGATTTGAAAGTATGGAGATTGAGCCTTGCCCTCCAGTTAGGGTTGTATCAACCTTGTACACAATTACCCCGTCATGTTCTTTTGGATAAGGATTCTCGGGCGTACTCCGCATGACTTCGATTGCAAGAGCCGTCGTTGGTGACAACTTCAACATTACTGATTTAGTTTCCTTTGTTGCCGTTGTCAGTGGAGAAATGAAGTGGACGGATTCCTTGGGGGCTGATTGATCAAGACATAGAACTTGGCTATCTTCAATCCAGTTTAGGAACCATCTCTGCCAGCCATGCAGTTCATCGAATCCGAATGTATTGCCCATTGGATCCCAGGCTCCTATGGTGCCGTTGTAATAGTTATAAACATGTGTGAGGCCCAAAATATGGCCAGCTTCATGGAGTAACCAGTTATCTTTAATTGGGTCGTCAACGTATTCATCTATCGGACCAACAGTGGCTAAGAAAGTGGTTTTTCCGTCTACGTTAAAGCCCCCGCCACCTGTAGCTCCCCCTTCAGCTTTTGGTGAGAATGTGGGAGTTACGACATTCACAAAATCGTACTTACTAAAATCAACATCGAGGTCAGCAATCTTCACTGCTTCTGAAACAAACTTTCCATATTCAAGTCCAAGGGCAGGTGTGGATCCTGCGATATTCACATATTCCGTTCTTGTGAATGCTTTGTAGCTCCCTGGCAGTTGATAGATTTTCTCGTTTACGTCGACAGTAAGGTTGTATTTGCCATAGCTCATTCGAGAAAGAGCCTTTTTCGCTACTGGAATCTGAGCGTTCTTCCAAGTTTCAATTGCTTTTTTCTCTGCCGGTAAATCAGCAAATTCTACAAAGAGCACGATCGTCTTTCTCTCTCCGAGAGATGGCGCATAATTTTGACTACGGGGAAATCCAATGAATTGATCTACCTGTTTACTTGTGTATGCCAATTTGCAGAGAGCTGAATCAATATAGGCGGAACTTTCGCTAACCATGGGATCTGGGGATGTATCAACGGGTGTTGCTGGTCCTGAATTTTGTGGAACATCTGAGGCAGTGCTCGAGTTTGGCTTTAAAACTTTCTTACCTTTATTCCAAACCAGCTTCTTGCCAGATTTAATGCATGTGTAGCTGACGCCTGAGGCTATGGCTTTCGAATTAATCTTCGTGCATGCGGAGCCAGGTTTGATAGCGCCAGCGGCGGGGGTTGCCTGGATTAACACAAGGGAAAGCGCCAACATTGCCATTAACTTCTTCATCTGGGAATCATATTTGCTGTTTGAAATTTAGTCACTAAACAGTGGATTAATTATATTTCGCGGGCGAATTCGAAGACTTTCTTAATGCCTAGCCAAATGAGTAATGAGGCCATTGTCGTCATTCCCGTGAAAACCGTTGTGACTAACAAGTTGCCATCTTCAAAGAAGCGTGTGATTACCCCACCGGCAAGAAATCCAATAGCCGTCGCGCTCTTATTGTTCAGGATAAGTGTTTTTACACTTGACATTAACTTCACTTTTTAACCCTTTTCTACTTTATTGCGCCATGAAGAGAAACTTCTGATTGAACCGGCGTGTGGGCGAACTAGCCATGGGTAGGGATGAACCTCTGCGAGATTCTGGAACTT
>JACCDI010479372.1_pt1 | contig 16183 bp, 13 predicted proteins | sample 7442791 | NCBI WGS metagenome assembly JACCDI01 (sample SAMN15323434, study PRJNA562643) | freshwater metagenome | isolation source: river surface water | place: USA:Blue River Watershed | collected 2017-08-15 | reverse complement strand
GTGCGGATGTCGGTCTGGGTGCTGGCGTGCAGCTGGATGGGCGGCAGGTCGATTTCCAGCAGGCCCATGTCCTGGATGATCAGCGCATCGACGCCGGCGTCGTAGAGCTGCCATGCCAGCTTGCGCGCGGGTTCGAGCTCGTCGTCGCGCAGGATGGTGTTGAGCGTGACGAAGATGCGGCTGTGGAAGCGGTGGGCATGCTGCACCAGTTTAGCGATGTCCTGCACGCTGTTGTCGGCCGTGGAGCGGGCACCGAACGAGGGGCCGCCGATGTAGACCGCGTCTGCGCCGTGGTTGACGGCTTCGATGCCGATGTCCAGGGTGCGGGCAGGGGAGAGCAGTTCGAGCTGGTGGGCAAGCATGGGCTGGATTATCCCAAGAAGCAAAAACGCGGCACAGGGCCGCGTTCAGAAAAGGGGCTGATCCGGATTATTGGATCTTGGCCTTGCTGCGCAGGTCTTCCTGGAACTTGCCCATTTTCTGTTGTTGCAGCTGCTGGGCGATCTGCGGCTTGACCTCCTCCAGCTTGGGCAGTTGGGCGTCGCGCACATCGTCCACGCGGATGATGTGCCAGCCAAACTGGCTCTTGACCGGGGCGGCGGTCATCTCGCCCTTGCCCAGTTTGACCATGGCGTCGGAGAACTCGGGCACATAGCTGCTGGCGCCAGCCCAGTCCAGGTCGCCACCGTTGGCGCCGGAGCCCGGGTCCTTGGAGTTTTTCTTGGCCAGTTCTTCGAACTTGCCGTTCTTCTGGATCTCGGCGATCAGGGCTTTGGCCTGGTCCTCGGTTTCGACCAGGATATGGCGGGCGCGGTATTCCTTGCCACCGTTTTCCTTGACGAATTTGTCGTACTCGGCCTGGATTTCGGCGTCGGTGACGGCGTTTTTCTTCTGGAAGTCGGCAAACAGCTCACGGATCAGGATGGTCTGGCGGGCCAGCTCCAGCTGGTTTTTGTAGTCGTCAGAAGCGTCCAGGCCGCGCTTGCGGGCTTCCTGCATGAAGACTTCGCGCGCAATGACTTCGTCCTTGAGCTGGCCGAGCATGTCGTCGGTCACCGGACGCCCCGATTTTTCAATCTGTGCCTTGAGCGCGTTCAGGCGGGCAGTGGGCACGGGCTTGCCGTTGACGATGGCAATGTTCTGGGCAAAGGCCGGGGTGGCCAGCAGGGCCACCAGAGCGGCGGCAATCATCTGCTTTTTCATGGTCTCAATCCTCAATCAGGGTGCAAAAAGGGCAACCGCGATGGGCTGCCCCGGTTCAGATCAGTTCGATGGCCAGGGCATGCAGCCCACGGTCGATGAAATCTTGCAGTGCATCATACACAAGGCGATGGCGCTGGACGCGGCTGATACCTGTAAACAAGGGTGAGGCAACGCGCACACGGATGTGGCTGCCCTGGCCCGTCGGGCTGGCGCCCGCATGCCCTGCGTGCAGGGCACTCTCGTCGATCACCTCCAGGGCGGTGGGCGACAAGCGCTCGGTCAGCCGCTGGTGAATCTGCTGTGCGGTGTCCATCATTCGTCCTTGGGCAGATGGCGCGAAACGTAGACGCCCTGGCCCAGGATGAACATCAGCGGGAAGACGTAACCCCAGATCTTGAAGTCCACCCAGGCATCGGTACTGAAATACGCGGCCACATAAGCGTTGATGCTGGCCATGAAAACACAGTAGAGCACCCAGGAGACATTCAGACGGTGCCACACGGCAGGGGGCAGTTTGAGCTGCTGGCCCAGCAGGCTGTGCAGGGCGTTCTTCTTGAAGAGGCCGTGGGCCACCCCCAGCGCGATGGCCAGGCCGGTGTACAGGATGGTCGGCTTCCATTTGATGAAGCGTTCGTCGTGCAGGCTCAGGGTGAGCGCGCCAAAGCCCAGCACCAGCACCAGGGTGATCTTGTGCATGGTCTGCAGTTTGCCGTCCATGCGCCAGACCAGCAGCATCTGCAGCACGGTGGCGCCCATCAGGATGGCCGTGGCGTTGTAAATGTCGCCCATCTTGTAGGCGATGAAGAACAGCAGGATGGGAAAGAAGTCGATCAGGAATTTCATGCGGTCGCGCGCCGTGCAGGTGTCACAAAGGCTCAAAGTCTAGCGAAGCCGAATTCATGCAGTAGCGCAGTCCGGTCGGGGCGGGGCCGTCCTCGAACACATGGCCCAGGTGCGCGCCGCATTGGGCGCAGACGGTTTCCACCCGCACCATGCCGTGGCTGCGGTCCACCCGCTCTTCGATGGCTTCGGGATTGGCAGACCTGAAAAAACTGGGCCAGCCGCAGCCGGCATCGAACTTGGTCTCCGAGCGGAACAGTTCCGCGTCGCAGCAGATGCAGCGGTAGATGCCTGGCGCCCAATGGTCTTCGTAGCGTCCGGTGAAAGGTCGTTCGGTCGCTGCCTGGCGTGTGACGGCAAAGGCCATCGGCTCGGCGTTTTTGGCGGCGAGGTGTTCGCGCCATTCCTGTTCGGTCTTGGTGATCTTGTCCATGGTCTGTCCTCAGGATGAGCAGCTGATTTCGAGCTGGCTGGCCCATTCAGGCGGAAAACCGGCACTGGCCTCGTGCTCGGGGTGTTCGTCAAACGGCGCTTGCAACAGTTGCATCAGCCGGTCAATCTCGCTGTAGTCGCCTTCGCGGGCGCGCTGGATGGCCATTTCGGCCAGGTGGTTGCGCAACACGTATTTGGGGTTGGTGCGCAACATCTGGGCCCCCATCATTTGCGCTGCGGTGTCACCCACCCGGTCGCGGTAGCGCTGCAGCCAGGAAAGCAGACGGGGGCGGTCCAGCAGCAGGTCGGTCAAGGCCTGCCATGACGGCGCCTGGAACGACCAGGCACCGCTTTCATGGGCCATGGCCTGGCTCAAGCGCCGCCAGAAGATGGTGTAGTCCACGCGTTCACTGGCCAGCAGTTGCAGCAGGTCTTCCACCAGCGTCCAGTCCGCTTCGCGCAGCTGCTCTGGCGCCAGTGCTCCAGTCAGCCCCAGCTTGGCGCGCATGGCATCGCCCAGCGCCCTCGGAAAGGCGGTCTTGTAGCCTTCAAGTACTTGCACCGTGAGGTCCTGGTCGCCAATGAGCGGCAACAGGGCCTGGCCCAGGCAGTAGAGGTTCCAGTAGGCGATGTTGGGCTGGCGCGCGTAGGCATAACGGCCATGGCTGTCCGAGTGGTTGCAGATGTGTCCGGGATCGAAACCGTCCATGAACTGGAACGGCCCGTAGTCAATGGTCAGGCCCAGCAGGCTCATGTTGTCGGTGTTCATCACCCCGTGGCAAAAGCCCACGGCTTGCCACTGGGCCAGCAGCCGAGCGGTGCGTTGTTGCACCTCGTCCAGCATGGCTGCATACACATTGCCTTGCCACGCCATGGCGCGATCGCGTGCCTCGGGCAGGTGGTGTTCAATGGCGTGGTCGGCCAGCACCCTCAGGGCATGGACCTGATCGCGTGACGCAAAGTGCTCAAAGTGGCCAAAGCGCAGGAAGCTGGGCGCCACACGGGTGACCACCGCGGCGGTTTCGACCTCCTCACGCACCACCGGTTGGGGCGAGGCCACCAGGCACAGCGCCCGAGTGGTCGGAATGCCCAGACCTTGCATGGCCTCGCTGCACAGGTATTCGCGGATCGATGAGCGCAGCACCGCACGGCCATCGCCCATGCGGGAGTAGGGCGTGCGTCCGGCGCCTTTGAGCTGGATTTCATGCGGGCCTTGCGCCGAGTCGGCTTCGCCCAGCCAGAGTGCCCGGCCATCACCGAGTTGCCCGGCCCAGACACCAAACTGGTGCCCGCTGTAGACCGTGGCCAGCGGGTCGCTGCCCGGCAGGACAGCATTGCCGGCAAATGCGGGCAGTTGGTCGTCATCGAACAGGGCTGATGGCCAGTCCAGGTCCTCAAGCAGCGCGGTGTTGCGCGCCACCCAGACCGGCGAAGACAGCGGTGTGGGTGCAAGCCGTGTGAAAAAGTCAGGCCCCAGCCGCGTGAGGCGGTGGGTCCAGTTGAGCAGGGCTGGGGCTGGAGAGCGCATGACCGGCATTGTCACCGCCTTGACAAGGCTTTGCGCTGGTGCGGGTTTGCCTGCGTGTACAAAGCCGGCATGGCGGACGATGATGTTGCCGCCTTGCACCGGGATCTGGCCGGTACCGCAGCAATTCAAAAGCAGTTCAAAAACCACAGGAGTTCCCATGCTTGGACAGATGCAACAGCAGCCTTTGCTGATTTCTTCGCTCATCGAATTTGCCGAGCGTCACCACGGTGACGGCGAGATCGTCTCGCGTCGTGTCGAAGGGGACATCCACCGCAGCACCTGGGCACGGATTGCCAGCCGTGCCCGTCAGGTGGCCAATGCACTGGACAAGGACAAAGTGGCTGCCGGCGCTCGTGTGGCCACGCTGGCCTGGAACGGTTACCGTCACCTGGAGCTTTACTTCGGCGTGAGCGGCTCGCAGCGGGTGCTGCACACCCTCAATCCCCGCCTGCATCCTGACCAAATCGTCTGGATCGCCAACCATGCCGAAGACACGGTGCTCTGCTTTGACATGACATTTCTGCCCATCGTCCAGGCGGTGCATGCCCGATGCAGCACGGTCAAGCAATGGGTCGCGCTGTGCGATGCCGACAAGCTGCCTGCCGACACGGGGATCCCCGGCCTGATCAGTTACGAGGCCTGGATAGGCGGCCAAAGCGACCAGTACAGCTGGCCCAGCTTTGACGAGAACACCGCTTCGAGCATGTGCTACACCAGCGGCACCACGGGCAACCCCAAGGCCGCGCTCTACAGCCACCGCTCAACCATCCTGCACGCCTACGCCTCGGCGCTGCCCGACTCCATGGCCATGTCGGCGCGTGACAGCGTGCTGCCGGTGGTGCCCATGTTCCACGTCAACGCCTGGGGCATCCCCTACAGCGCCGCCATGGTGGGCGCCAAGCTGGTGTTCCCCGGGCCGGCGCTTGACGGCAAGTCGGTCTATGAGCTGATCGAGGCCGAAGGCGTCACCTTTGCCGCGGGTGTGCCCACCGTCTGGCAGATGCTGCTGGGCCACATGAAGCCCGCCGGCCTCAAATTCAGCACCCTGAGCCGCACCGTGATCGGAGGATCCGCCTGTCCGCCGGCCATGATCGACGCTTTCCGCGAGGATTACGGCGTGGACGTGCTGCACGCCTGGGGCATGACCGAACTCAGTCCGCTGGGTACAGTCTGCACGCTCAAGAACAAGCACCGCAAGCTGCCGGCTGCCGAGCAGATGAAGATCCGCATGAAGCAGGGCCGTTGCATCTACGGCATCGACATGAAGATCGTCGACAGCGAGGGCAGGTCCCTGCCACACGACGGCAAGGCCGCCGGAGACCTGTTGGTCAAGGGGCCCTGGGTGATTGCCGGTTACTACAAGCCCGAGGGGAGCAGCCCGCTGGTGGACGGCTGGTTCCCCACAGGTGACGTGGCCACCATCGACCCGGATGGCTTCATGCAGATCACCGACCGCAGCAAGGACGTGATCAAGTCCGGCGGCGAGTGGATCAGTTCCATCGACGTGGAGAACATTGCCATGGCGCATCCGGCCGTGGCCATGGCCGCCTGTGTGGGGGTGTTCCATCCCAAATGGGATGAGCGACCCATCGTGTGTGTGGTCAAGAAACCCGGGGCCGAGGTCTCACGCGACGACCTGCTCAAGTTCTACGAGGGCAAGACCGCCAAATGGCAGATCCCGGACGACGTGGTCTTTGTTGACGCGATACCCTTGGGCGCGACAGGAAAAATGCTCAAGACGAAACTTCGCGAACAGCTCAAGGACTACGTGCTTCCTGGGCTGTGAGTCGATGCAACCTGACGCGTGTCCAGTCCGCTTGACATGCGTCAGTCGCAAGGGTGATAACTGCTAGGGGCAAACCCCGAGCGTCATCGCTCTCAAAAAAGTTAGGCTGACACTGTTCACATTCAACCCGCAGGAGACAACGCATGAAAATCGCTTTCCGGATGATCGCCGTGGCCGCATTGGCCGCTTGCGCCACAGGTGCATTTGCGCAAAAGGGTGAGACCGTCAAGATCGCCTGGATCGACCCGCTTTCGGGTCTGATGGCCCCCGTGGGCAGCAACCAGCTCAAGAGCTTCCAGTTCTTCGCCGAGAAGTTCAGTGGCGCCAACAATCCCGCAGGCGTCAAGTTCGAAGTCATCGGCATCGACAACAAGCTCAGCCCCGCCGAAAGTCTGAACGCACTCAAGGCTGCCATGGACCAGGGTGTGCGTTACATCACCCAGGGCAACGGTTCATCGGTGGCTGGCGCACTGATCGAAGCGATCAACAAGCACAACGAGCGCAACCCCGGAAAGGAAATCATCTTCCTGAACCACTCGGCGGTCGATCCCGACTTCACCAACAGCAAGTGCAGCTACTGGCACTTCCGCTTCGATGCCGATACCTCCATGAAGATCGAGGCCATGACCACCTTCATGAAGGATGACCAGAGCATCAAGAAGGTGTATCTGCTCAATCAGAACTATTCCCATGGCCATCAAGTGGCCAAATTCGCCAAGGAAAACCTGGCCCGCAAGCGCCCGGACATCCAGATTGCTGGCGAAGACCTGCACCCGCTCGCGCAGGTGCGTGATTTCTCGCCTTACATCGCCAAGATCAAGGCCTCGGGTGCCGATACCGTGATCACCGGCAACTGGGGCTCGGACCTGGCCCTGCTGGTCAAAGCCGCCAACGAGGGGGGCTACACCGGCAAGTTCTACACCTACTACACCGGTGTCACCGGCACGCCCACTGCGCTGGGCCAGACTGGCGCCGGTCGGGTCTACCAGATCGCCTACAGCCACTACAACATGGGTGGCGACATGGGCAAGTGGATGGCCGAGTTCAAGCAGAAATTCAATGACGATTTCTACACCGGCTCGGTGATCTCCATTTACAAGGGCTTGGGTGAGGCCATGGCCAAAGCCAAATCCACTGACCCGGTCAAGGTCGCGGCCGCACTCGAGGGCCTGAAATACAAGAGCTACCATGGCGAGGTCGAGGTCCGCAAGACCGACCACCAGCTGCAGCAGCCCCTGTGGATGACGGTCTGGCAGAAAGCCGACAAGAAGTATCCCTACAGCCCGGAAAACACCGGCATGACTCTGGCTCCGGTCAAGGAGTTCCCGTCTTACGTTTCCAGCACGCCGACCAGCTGCCAGATGAAGCGCCCGGGCTGATCCCCGCACTGCAAGCAGTACCGGGCCCGATGACCCCCGCTGTTGTCGGGCCCTTTTCTTGAATCAGTCCCTCTCCACTTTTCCTTTCGTGCAGTACCGGCCAAAGTCAGAACTTTGAGCCAGGAAGGTTTCCCCGATGGAGTTCTTCATCATCTCCATGCTCAATGGTTTGAGCTACGGGCTGTTGCTGTTCATGCTCAGCTCCGGCCTGACCTTGATTTTCTCGATGATGGGCGTGCTCAATTTCGCCCACGCCAGTTTCTACATGATCGGTGCTTACATCGGCTACACGCTCGGCGGCATCGTCGGCTTCTGGCCGGCTTTGGTGCTGGCGCCTTTGTGTGTCGGTGCCCTGGGCGCCTTGTTCGAGCGTCTGAGCCTGCGCAAGGTGCACCCCTTTGGTCACGTGCCTGAGCTGCTGGTGACCTTCGGCTTGTCCTATGTGGTGCTGGAGCTGGTGCAGCTGATCTGGGGACGCACTGCGGTCGAGTTCCAGCCGCCCGAGCTGCTGCGCGGATCGGCCTTCACCCTGATCAACCACGCCACCGATGGTCTGCGTCTGGTGTGGGGCGCGGCAGCCCCCGAGCTCTGCACGGCCGCCGATGCGGCGGTGCGGGTGGTCTGCTCGCCGTTCCCGGCCACCCGCGCCTTCATGATGCTGATCGCGCTGCTGATGCTGGTGTCGCTGTGGCTGCTGCTCACCCGCACCCGCATCGGGCTGGTGATCCAGGCGGCACTGACCCATCCCGAAATGGCCGAGGCCCTGGGCCACAACGTGCCCCGGGTGTTCATGATGGTGTTTGGTGCGGGCACGGGTCTGGCCGGACTGGCAGGCGTGATCGGCGGCAGCACTTTCGTGACCGAGCCGGCCATGGCGGCCACGGTGGGTTCGGTGATCTTCGTGGTCGTGGTGGTGGGGGGGATGGGCTCGCTCTCGGGCGCGTTCCTCGCCTCCCTGCTGATTGGCGTGATCCAGACGTTTGCGGTGGCCATCGACTATTCCTTCCTGGCCCTGGCGCGCGACATGGGCTGGCAGCTGTCGGCCGCCGCGCAGGACAACAGTTTCGCCAAGTTGACGGTCTCGCAGGTGGCGCCGATCCTGCCTTACCTGTTCCTGGTGCTGATCCTGATCTTCCGGCCCAAGGGCCTTCTGGGCACACGGGAGGGTTGAGCCATGGCTGCGGTTTACAAGTTCAAACCCTACAACGTCGGGCGCTGGGTCATCTGGAGCCTGTTCGCTGTGGTGCTGCTGTGCGCACCGCTGGTCTTCACCAGCAACCTTTCGCACACCATGCTGGCCCAGATGGGCATCGCCATCATCGCCTGCCTGTCCTACAACATGCTGCTGGGCCAGGGCGGCATGCTCAGTTTCGGCCATGCGGTCTACACGGGCCTGGGCTCCTACATGGCCATGCACGCGCTCAACGCCGTCAGCGCCGGCAAGCTGGGCATCCCGGTCAGCCTGCTGCCGCTGGTGGGCGGTGTGGCCGGCATGGGCTTTGCAGTGCTGCTGGGGTGGGTCACCACCCGCAAATCGGGCACGCCCTTTGCCATGATCACCCTGGGGGTGGCCGAGCTGGTGTTTGCCATGTCGCTGATGTTCTCCGAGTTCTTTGGTGGGGAAGCCGGGGTGTCGGGCAACCGGGTGGCGGGCCAGCCCTTCATGGGCATCACTTTCGGGCCGCAGATCCAGATCTACTATCTGATCGCGATCTACACCTTCGTGTGCGTGGCGCTCATGTACGCCTTCACCCAGACGCCGCTGGGGCGCATCCTGAACGCCGTGCGCGACAACCCCGAGCGCGTCGAGTTCATCGGCTACAACACCCAGCGGGTGCGTTATTTCGCCTTCATCATTGCAGGCTTTTTCGCCGGCATCGCGGGCGGCCTGGGGGCACTCAACTTCGAGATCGTGACCGCCGAGGTGGTCGGGGCGGCGCGCTCCGGTGGCTATCTGCTGTTCACCTTCCTGGGAGGCGCCACCTTCTTCTTCGGTCCCATCATCGGCGCGGTGCTGATGGTGATCGCCTTCGTGCTCCTGTCGGAGCTGACGAAGGCCTGGCTGCTCTACCTGGGCCTGATCTTCCTGTTCATGGTGATGTATGCCCCGGGCGGCATCGCCAGCCTGATCATGATGAACCTGCGGGTGGCCAAGTTTGGCAAGCTGCGCCAGATCTGGACCAGCTACCTGGGCCTGGGTGTGACGGCAATCGTCATGCTCATCGGAGCTGGGGCCATGATCGAGATGGTCTACCACCTGCAGCTCAACTCGGCCTTGGGTGATGTGGTGCGTTTCATGGGCGTGCCTCTCAATGCCAAAGGTGTGGATACCTGGGTCGGCGCCGTCTTTGTGCTGCTGACCGGTCTGGGCTTGTTTGAACTCGCTCGCCGTCAGTACGTGCACGAATGGGGTGCCATACAGGAAGAGATTGAAAAGGAAATCAAGCGCCGGGAGACTGCTGTATGAGTGCCTATGCCCTTGAACTGAAAGACGTTCGCAAAAGCTTCGGCAAGACCGAAATCATCCGTGGCGTGAACCTGGCCGTGCAGGCTGGCGAGCGTGTGGCCGTGATCGGCCCCAACGGCGCCGGCAAGTCAACCCTCTTTAACCTGGTCAGCGGCCGCTTCGGCCTCACCAGTGGCGAGATCCTGCTCGGGGGCCAGCGCATCGATGGCAAAAAGCCCTTCGAGATCAACCGCATGGGCCTGTCGCGCAGCTTCCAGATCACCAACATCTTCCCCAAGCTCAGCGTGTTCGAGAACCTGCGCTGCGGGGTGCTCTGGAGTCTGGGCTACAAGTACACCTTCTTCAAATTCCTCTCGGGTCTCAAGGACGCCAACGAGCGGGCCGAGGAGCTGATGGAAATGATCGGCCTGGAGAAAAAGCGCGACACGCTGGCCATGAACCTCACCTACGCCGAGCAGCGCGCCCTGGAAATCGGCATCACGATTGCCGGTGGTGCCGAGGTCATCCTCCTCGACGAGCCGACCGCAGGCATGAGCAAGAGTGAGACCTCGCGCTTCATTTCCTTGATCCGCAAAGTCACCGAGGGCAAGACACTGCTGACGGTGGAGCACGACATGGGTGTGGTGTTTGGCCTGGCCGACAAGATCGCGGTGGTGGTCTATGGCGAGGTGCTGGCTTTCGACACCCCCGAAGCGGTGCGTGCCAACGCCAAGGTGCAGGAGGCCTACCTGGGCTCTGCGGTGGCAGAAGAACAAGCCGGACAACAGGCTGGAGGGCATTGAGATGCTGCGCATGGAAAATCTCCACGCTTGGTACGGCAAAAGCCATGTGCTGCATGGCGTGAACATGCAGGTCGGGCAGGGCGAGATCGTGGCCCTGCTGGGCCGCAACGGCTCGGGCCGCTCGACCACGGCCAAGGCCATCATGGGCCTGGTGGACGGCCAGGGCATGGTGGAATGGAAAGGCCAGAACATCCAGGGCAAGAAGGCCTACGAAGTCGCGCATCTGGGCATTGGCTATGTGCCAGAAAACCGCGACATCTTCCCCAAGCTCACGGTGCACCAGAATCTGCTTCTGGGGCAGAAGGGTTCGGGCAAGGGCTCGCGCTGGTCGTTTGACGACATGTACGCGCTGTTTCCACGACTCAAGGAGCGTGAACACACCGAAGCCGGCGTTCTGTCCGGTGGCGAGCAGCAAATGCTCACGCTTTGCCGTACCCTGATGGGCGACCCGGACCTCATCATCATCGACGAGCCCACCGAAGGCCTGGCGCCAAAGATCGTGGAACTGGTCGGACAATACCTGCAGGAACTCAAAAGTCGAGGCATTTCGGTCTTGCTCATCGAGCAGAAACTCACCATCGCCATGAACATCTCTGACCGGGCTTTGGTCATGGGCCATGGTTCGATCGTTTTCGAAGGCACGCCCGAAGAACTTCGTGCCAACAGCTACATCCGCAAGGAGTGGCTGGAGGTCTGATTTCTGGTCACTTCCGGGACCGGCCGAGGGTTTTCCATGCCTGTGTGTCTTCCCGGTCCTGTGGTAAAAACGAACGGTCGTTCTATTTCAAATCCCTCGGCAACAGAAAACAAGTTCTGCTCCCGACTTCTCTATTGATCAACAAAGGTACAGCATGACAGCAGAGTACAAAGTTCATGGCGACGTGGCGGTCATCACCCTGACCAACCCGCCCGTCAACGGCCTGGGTCTGTCCACCCGCATCGGCATCACCAGCGGGCTGGAACAGGCCAACAAGGATCCGGCCGTGAAGTCCATCGTGATCACCGGTGCAGGCAAGGCCTTTTCGGGTGGCGCCGACATCAAGGAATTTGGCTCGCCCAAGGCATTGCAGGAGCCCAATTTGCTGTCGGTGATCCGTGCCTGTGAAAACTCCTCCAAGCCAGTGGTGGCTGCCGTGCACAGCGTGGCCATGGGCGGCGGCCTCGAATTGGCGCTGGGTTGCCACTACCGCATCGCCGCACCGGGCGCCAACATCGCGCTGCCCGAGGTTAAGCTGGGGCTGATCCCGGGTGCGGGCGGTACGCAGCGCCTGCCACGCGTGATCGGGGTAGAGGCGGCCACCAACATGATCGTCAGTGGCGAAGCCATCAAGAGCGAAATGCTGGCCATGCTCCCGGGCCAGAAACTGTGGGATGCGATGGCCCAGTCGCCCGAGAGCCTGATGGACGAGGCCCAGGCCCTGGCCCGCAAGGTGGCTGCAGCCCATGCGGATGGCTCACCACTGCCCCTGGTGCGCAACCTGCCGTGCAAGCACCCACAAGGCGATGCCTATTTCCAGTTCGCACGCAACATGGTCAAGGCCACTGCCAAGAACCTGCCCGCACCGCTCAAGTGTGTGGACGCAGTGGAAGCTGCCACCAAGAAAAAGTTCGAAGACGGCATGGTCTTCGAGCGCGAGATCTTCATCAATCTGATGTGGACGCCCGAGTCGCGTGCACTGCGCCACATCTTCATGGCCGACCGTGCTGCCAGCAAGATCGCTGACGTGCCCAGCGACACCCCCCAGCGCAACATCCAGAGCGTGGCCGTGATTGGTGCAGGCACCATGGGCGGCGGTATCTCGATGAACTTCCTGAACGCGGGCATCCCCGTCAAGATCCTCGAGATGAAGCAGGAAGCCCTGGACCGTGGCATTGCCACCATCCGCAAGAATTACGAAGCACAGGTCAAGAAAGGCAAGCTCAAGCAGGACAAGTACGAGCAGCGCATGGCCCTGCTGAGCACTACCCTTAGCTACGACGACATCGCCCAGGCCGACCTGGTGATCGAGGCGGTGTTCGAGGACATGGGCGTCAAGGAAACCGTGTTCAAGCAGCTCGACAAGGTGATGAAGCCGGGTGCCATCCTGGCGTCCAACACCTCCACGCTCGACGTCAACAAGATCGCCAGCTTCACCGCCCGCCCGCAGGACGTGGTCGGCATGCACTTCTTCAGTCCCGCCAACGTGATGAAGCTGCTCGAAGTGGTGCGCGGTGCCAAGACCGGCAAGGACGTCATGGCCACCGTCATGGCCATTGGCAAGAAGATCAAGAAAACTGCGGTGGTGTCCGGCGTGTGCGACGGCTTCATCGGTAACCGCATGATCGAGCAGTACAGCCGACAGGCCGGCTTCCTGATCGAAGAAGGCTGCACCCCGGCTCAGGTGGACAAGGCGGTGGAGAAGTTCGGCTTTGCCATGGGCCCATTCCGCATGGGCGATCTGGCCGGCAACGACATCGGGTGGGCCATCCGCAAGCGGCGCTACCAGGAAAAACCGAACATGAAGTACAGCAAGACCGCTGATCTGCTGTGTGAAATGGGTCGCTACGGCCAGAAGACCGGTGCCGGCTGGTACGACTACCAGGAAGGCAAGCGCGACGCCATCCCCAGCCAGGTGGTGGTCGACATGATCGAAAAACACCGCAAGGACATGGGCATCACGCCGCGCAAGATCTCCGACGAGGAAATCGTGCAGCGCCTGGTGTTCTCCCTCGTCAACGAGGCCTGCCACATCCTGGAAGAGGGCATCGCCAGCAAGGCCAGCGACATCGACATGGTCTACATCACCGGCTACGGTTTCCCGTTCTGGCGCGGCGGCCCGATGCTCTACGCCGACACGCTGGGCCTGTTCAATGTGGCCGAAGCCATGAAGCGCTTTGCCCGCAACCCCCATGACGATGCCGCGTTCTGGCAACCTGCGCCGCTGCTGCAGCGCCTGGTGGCTGAGGGCAAGACGTTCAATTAATTAATTTCCTTGAGGACAGATCTTCAGCTCTGTCCTCAACATGAAAGGGTTTCCATCATGACGAACGCAGTCATCGTTTCTACCGCACGTACCCCTCTGGCCAAGAGCTGGAAGGGTGCCTTCAACATGACCCACGGTGCCACGCTCGGTGGCCACGCGGTGCAGCATGCCGTGGCGCGCGCCGGCATCGACGCCGCCGAAGTCGAAGACGTGATCATGGGTTGCGCTACCCCTGAAGGGGCCACCGGCGCCAACATCGCGCGCCAGATCGCGCTCAAGGCCGGTCTGCCCATCTCGGTCTCGGGCATGACCGTCAACCGTTTTTGCTCGTCTGGCCTGCAGACCATTGCCTTGGCGGCACAGCGCATCATTGCCGGTGAAGGCCAGGTCTATGTGGCCGGCGGCGTCGAGAGCATTTCCTGTGTGCAGCAGGAAATGAACACGCACATGATCCAGGACCTCGCTTTGGCCAAGCAAAAGCCCGAGATTTACTGGAACATGCTGCAGACCGCCGAGCAGGTGGCCAAGCGCTACAAGATCGGCCGTGACCGCATGGACGAGTACGGCGCCGCCAGCCAGCAAAAGGCCTGCGCGGCTGCCGCTGCGGGCAAGTTTGACGACGAGATCGCTCCGATCACCGTCACCGCCGGTGTGTATGACAAGACGATGGGCCTGATTTCCAAGCAGGTGACCGTGAGCCGCGACGAAGGCCTGCGCGAGGGCACCACGGTGGAGGGCATCAGCGGCATCAAGCCAGCCATTCCCGGTGGCGTCATTTCTGCAGGTAACGCCAGCCAGTTCTCGGACGGCGCCGGTGCCTGCGTGATCATGGACGAAACCCTGGCTGAAAAGCGCGGTCTGAAGCCGCTGGGCCGTTTCCTGGGCTTTGCTGTGGCTGGCTGCGAGCCCGATGAGATGGGCATCGGCCCTGTGTATGCCGTGCCCAAGGCCCTGGCCCGCCTGGGCCTGACGGTCAATGACATCGACCTGTGGGAACTCAACGAAGCCTTTGCAGTGCAGGTGCTGTACTGCCGCGACAAGCTGGGCATCCCGGCCGATCGCCTCAACGTCAACGGTGGTGCGATCGCTGTGGGCCACCCCTACGGCGTGTCGGGCCAGCGCCTGACAGGCCACGCCCTGATCGAAGGCAAGCGCCGCGGCGCCAAGCGTGTGGCGGTGACCATGTGCATCGGCGGCGGCATGGGCGCCTGCGGCATCTTCGAAGTGCTGTGATGCGCTGTCACGTGGATGGCTGATCCACAGCAGGGCAGGGGGCATCATGCCTTCTGCCCTTTGTTTTTGCTGTTTCAGAAAGGCGCGCGATGTCTCTGCGTCCGACCGTTGATTTCCTGCTGCATGACTGGCTGAATGTTGCCTCGCTTCAGCAACGCGAGCGCTTTGCCGACCACAACCGCGAAACCTTTGATGCGGTGCTCGACACCTGCGAGCGCATCGCCCGCGAAAAGTACGCGCCGTTCAACCGCACGGTCGACACCGAAGAGCCGAAGTTCGACGGTGAAAAAGTCATCCTGCCGCAGGCCACGCACGATGCCTGCAAGGCCTATGCCGAATCGGGCATGCTCAGCGCTGCACAGGACTACGAGATCGGCGGCATGCAGTTGCCCTATACGGTGGAGGCTGCGGCCAACGCCTTTTTTGCCATGGCCTCGGTCAGCATCGGCTCAGGCATGCTCACCACCGGCAATGCCAACCTGCTCATGGCGCACGGCACCGAACTGCAAAAGCAGGTGTTTGCCCTCAATGAATTCAATGGCCGCTTCTCGGGCACCATGTGCCTGAGTGAGCCGCAGGCGGGCTCCAGCCTGAGCGATGTGGCCACCCGTGCCGTGCCCGATGGCGCCGATTTTCAAAATGACCCACTGGGGCCGCGTTACCGCCTGCGCGGCAACAAGATGTGGATTTCATCGGGCGAGCATGAGCTGACCGAAAACATCATCCACCTGGTGCTGGCCAAGATTCCTGATGCCAACGGTCAGCTGGTGCCCGGCGTCAAGGGCATCTCGCTCTTCATCGTGCCCAAGAAGCTGGTGGACACCCAGGGCCAGCTGACCGGCGAGCGCAACGATGTGGCGCTGGCCGGGCTCAACCACAAGTGCGGCTGGCGCGGCACCACCAACACGCTGCTGAACTTTGGCGAGGGCAAGTACCCGGTGCGGGGCGATGCAGGCGGAGGACTGGATGGAGCAGGCAGCGGCGCCATTGGCTACCTCGTGGGCAAGCCTGGCGAGGGCCTCAAGTGCATGTTCCATATGATGAACGAGGCCCGCATCGGCGTCGGCATGGCCGCCACCATGCTGGGCATGGCCGGTTACTACGCCAGCCTGGACTACGCCAAAAATCGGCCGCAAGGCCGGCCGATGACGGCGGCGGGCAAAAACCCCGCGTCTTCACAGGTGCGCATCATTGAACACGCCGACATCAAGCGCATGCTGCTGGCGCAAAAGAGCTACAGCGAAGGTGCACTGGCCCTGGCCTTGTACTGTGCGCGTCTGGTGGACGAGCAACACACCGGCACACCCGATGCGGCCGACGAAGCCCGTCTGCTCTTGGAAGTTCTCACGCCCATCGTCAAGAGCTTCCCCAGCGAATGGTGTCTGGAGGCCAACAGCCTGGCCATCCAGATCCATGGTGGCTACGGCTACACCCGCGACTTCCCGGTCGAGCAGTACTGGCGCGACAACCGCCTGAACATGATCCACGAGGGCACCCACGGCATCCAGGCCATGGACCTGCTGGGCCGAAAGGTGCTGATGGAAAACGGACGCGGCCTGCAACTCTTGGC
>JACCDI010368449.1_pt1 | contig 16183 bp, 8 predicted proteins | sample 7442791 | NCBI WGS metagenome assembly JACCDI01 (sample SAMN15323434, study PRJNA562643) | freshwater metagenome | isolation source: river surface water | place: USA:Blue River Watershed | collected 2017-08-15 | reverse complement strand
GGATAGTATTAGATTTATTCCAGCCAGTAGTTTGAACACCATTGGGTCCATAACTTGAGGGACCTAGTTCAGTCAAGCCAGGACCAACACTAACGTTTGCTGCAGTTACATTCGAACTAGAGGAAGCAGTCCCATCTGCAGTCAATGCCCAAGTAATTGTCTCTTGTTGGGCACTCACATTGATTTGTAAAAAAACAATCAAGAAAAAAACCAAAAATAATTTTGCAAAAGCTTTCATAATAAATTTCCTTAATGTGATGAAAAAGATGGTCATCATCGGAGATGTCAAGTGCCTGAAATTGCTGTCAAGAAATGACGATAGGATTGGAGGAAATTCGAGAGGAAAGGATTTGGGTACGTATAAATACTTAATTGTAGTAAGTACTTCTTTGTAGGATTGAGTGTAAAACTAATAGTAGGTTTTTAAAAATGCAAGTTTGTAAGATAAATTTTTAAATTATTTTTTTATTAAGCCTATATACAGTTGACTATCAAATACTTAATAAGTAAATTAATTAAATTATTACGAACCCAAATTTTGATTGGTATCATCTACTACTAGTAGTTATTCTGCATTTAGGTTTTAACATTCAATGGTAACATTCACCCATTCAGGGTCAAATTTGGCATTGAATTTCTTGTAGAAATTGATGGCGGGTTCATTCCAATCCAGCACCTGCCAAGTAATGCGTTTGAAGCCTTTTTCCTTGGCTTCCTGGATCAATTGTTCGATGAGCATCCTGCCGATTCCCTTTCCCCGCATGGATGCTGTAACGATAATGTCTTCCAAATACATGGTCTGGCCTTTCCAGGTGGAATAGCGAATATAATATAGGGCGAAGGCGATGAGAGGGTTTGAGGAGGATGAGGGCTGTTCGACTTGAGTTGCTGAAGAGGCAACATCAGCTTCAACCACAAAAGCCCACCAGACTGGGTTTTCGCCGAATCCACTTTCCTCAAAATGCTTAGGATCCACCGTTACTTCCTGGGGAGCTTTTTCGTATTCTGCGAGTTCCCTGATCAGCTGTAACATCCCAGGACAATCTTCTTTTGTGGCCTTTCTAAGTTTCATGATTGATGTATATAAATGCAAATTATGGATTGATTGACCAAACATTTATAATCGAGTAACTCAAATTCCACGCCAGCCTTTAAGCATTTCACCCCTCCAGCGCCTGCTCAAAATCTGCAAGAATATCCTCAATATTCTCGATACCAACACTCAAGCGAATGAGTCCGTCTGTAATGCCGTATTCCAGCCTGTTTTCTCTGGGAACGGAGCTGTGAGACATGGAGGCAGGATGTGAGAGCAATGTATCGCAGGTACCCAGGGACACAGTCCTGGTGCACATTTGCAGCTTGTTCATGAATTTCACGCCCGCGTCAAATCCACCTTTCAATTCAAAACTCATCATGGCGCCCGGGTGTTTCATCTGTCTATTGGACACCTCAAAATCAGGATGCTCTGGTAGTCCGTTGTAATTCACTTTTGATATGGCAGGATGGGCATTCAAATACTCCGCTACTTTCATGCCGTTCTCACAATGGCGTTGCATTCTCACTTCCAATGTGCGCATTCCGTTGGTCAACAAAAACGCATCGAAGGCATTGCTGTTTCCACCCAACAAGCGATGGGTTTTGGTGGCCCTGGTATTCATGAATGCAATGTCAGTTCCCACCAATGCTCCACCAATGGCGGTTCCGTGTCCATTCAAAAATTTGGTGGTGGAATGGATCACAAAATCAATACCAAACTGGAAGGGTTGCTGCAAATAAGGTGTGGCAAATGTATTGTCGCAGGCAGTGAGTTTGCCATATTGTTTGGCCATCTTACCCAAGGCGGCAAGGTCTACACATTGCAATGTAGGGTTAGCGGGGGTTTCAAGATAAACCAACTTGATGGCCGGGTCTTCTTTTAAGCATTTTTCTGCCAATGAGAGATCTCGCAAATCAACAATGATGGCTTCAACCTCCAATGGTTCAAGCAAGGATTTCATGAAATCCTGTGTGCCGCTATAGAGTGAGTAATGCGTTAAAATTTTATCTCCTCGTTTGAGGGTGGCCATGAACAGGGAGCTGATGGCGGCCATACCCGAAGCGTGCAGAATGGCTTTTGCTTCCAAAGGCTTACCATCCACTTCAATACCATAGGTTTCCATGGCGGCAATCTTTTGTTCCGCTTCATTCATGGTGGGATTGCCCCAACGGGAATAAATGTATCCAGGCTCCTTGCCTGAAAACCTCCTCATCCCCTGCTCAGCCTCGTCGTACACATAAGTTGAAGAGGCATAGATGGGCGTGAGATGGGCATACATCGGGTCTTTGTCGTGACCGGCATGAATGGCGAGGGAGGAGAAGCCTTTGTATTGGTAGGACATATTATTGAAACAGTTGAAGGGCTTGAATGTTTAAATAAACCACTTCACCCAGGTGGCGCCCCAGGTGAATCCACCACCGAAGGCAGCGAGTACGATATTATCCCCTTTCTTCATCCTGTCCTGGTAGTCCCAAATGCAGAGTGGAATGGTGGCGGCAGTGGTGTTGCCATATCGCTGGATGTTCATCAACACTTTGTCATCAGACAAGCCCATGCGCTTGGCAGTGGCATCGATGATGCGCTTGTTGGCCTGGTGGGGCACAAGAAAGGCAATATCATCGGCACTGAGGTTGTTGCGCTGGATCAGTTCATAGCTCACATCTGCCATGCCTGTGACAGCAAATTTAAACACCGGTTGGCCGTCCTGGAACATATAGTGCATCTTGTTGGCAATGGTTTCAGCAGAAGGAGGGTTGAGCGATCCACCACCTTTCATGTTGAGGTATTTTCCACCACTTCCATCGCTTTTCAAAATGCTGTCCAGCACCCCGTATCCATCTGTGTTGGGTTCGAGCAACACTGCACCGGCACCATCTCCAAACAAAATACAAGTAGTCCTGTCAGTATAGTCTGTGATGGAGCTCATCTTATCTGCACCTACTACCACAACTTTCTTGTAACGTCCACTTTCAACAAGGGCGGCACCAGTTGTAAGGCTGTACAAAAAGCCCGAACAAGCGGCCAGCACGTCAAATCCCCAGGCATTCTTGATGCCCAACTTGTCACAGGCAACATTAGCAGTATTGGGGAAAAACATATCAGGTGTGATGGTGGCCACAATCATGCAATCAATCTCGTTGGGATCAATACCCCTTCTCTTACAAAGATCCTGCACAGCAGGCACAACCAGGTCTGAGGTTGCAAGGCCTTCACCACGGAGGATATGCCTCTCCTCTATTCCTGTTCTTGTCTTGATCCACTCATCGTTGGTATCCACCATCTTTTCAAAGTCGGCGTTGGTCAGTACATCCTTCGGCACGAATCCGCCAACTGCCGTAATTGCTGCTGTGATTTTTTGCATGTAGTTGATTTGGAGCACAAAATTAAGAAAATAAAGAACGTTAGGCGCCACCGACTTGACAATGGTCATTTGTTTGGACCATGTTGTCAAGGGTATGCTAAAGCGCCTGCCTCTTGCACCTCTTCTGAACGGTTTTTACTAACTTTACGGCATCATGATAGCAAGCCTGACAGGTTCATTTGTTCTTAAGACACCATCTTACATTCATATTGATGTACATGGTGTCGGATATGAGGTGCAGATCAGCCTGAATACCTATTCCAAGATTCAGGATTTAAAGGAAGGAACCCTGATGACCCACCTGCAAATAAAGGAAGATGGTCATACCCTGTTCGGGTTTGCCGAACAGGCAGAAAAAGAGCTTTTTGTGCAACTGATCAATGTGAACGGCGTGGGTGCCTCCACTGCCAGGATGATGCTTTCTTCCATGCAACCAGCAGAGTTGAGGTCGGCCATTGCTTCAGGGAATACTGGTGCTTTGGAAAAGATCAAAGGGATTGGCAGGAAATCGGCAGAGAGACTCATCCTTGAACTTCGCGAAAAAATGGTAAAAGCAGGTGTAGAAAGCACTGCATCAGGCTTTGTACGCAATAGTTTGGAAAATGATGCGTTAAATGCACTGATGGCACTTGGGATTCAAAGAAATACCGCAGAAGCTGCCCTCAAAAAGACAAGAGCCAATTCCCCTGAAGACAATGTGCTGGAATCAATCATCAAAAAATCACTTCAGTTCATCTGACCTGCGGTAAAAAGACCATTCCCATTTGAAAAAGTTGTCCCTTAAGATAACATTGTTGGCTACCCTGCTGTATGCTCACCAAACGGTGGATGCAAAGGCCAATAGGCATGTAAGCTTTTTATTCGTTCAACAAGATACCATTCCCAAAAAAGATACCCTTCGCTATCCACTGCAAGATCGAAGAGGAGATAAACTGACACAAAAGAACAAGAATCCATTTGACCTCAGGGATCCATCCAATTTCAGTGATTCAATTGTCTATGATCCGAAGACCAAGGAATATTATATCGTTGAAAAAGTAGGTGGCAAATATTTCAGGAAACCGACTTCCCTGAGTTTCGATGAGTACATGAGGATCCAGTCGAGAAAAGCAGAGAGTGATTATTTCCAGAAGCGTGCCAATACTTCAAGCCTCTTGAACAGGAAGCTGGTCAAGCCAAAATTGAATATGGGAGAAGACCTCTTCAACCGTTTGTTTGGAACAGGCAAGATAGACATCAAACCCCAGGGCGAGGTAAACATCACAGCCGGTTATCAGGGACAGAACATCAAAAACCCTACCCTGCCTGAGCGGGCCAGAAAAAATGGTGGCCTTGATTTTGACATGGCCGCCAACCTGAATGTGATCGGCAATATCGGAGACAAGATGAAGTTTCCAATCAGTTACAACACACTATCAACCTTTGATTTCGAAAACCAGCTCAAACTGGATTACTCAGGTGGTGCTGAAGATATTTTTAAAAAAATTGAAGTAGGCAATACTTCATTTGCTTCAAAAGGAACTTTGATTCCCGGGGCGCAACAGCTGTTTGGTATTAAAACACAGATGCAGTTTGGTAAACTCTGGCTTTCTACTGTGTTTGCCAGCCAGCGTTCACAAAGGCAATCTGCCGGATTCAAGGGAGGCTCAAGCAGCACACCCTTTGAATTCAAAGCCGATGAATACGAAGAGAACAGGCACTTCATGCTGGCACAGCATTTCAGGAGGGATTACAACAAGGCCATGAAAAACCTGCCGGTGATCAACTCACAAGTGCAATTGCTGCGCCTTGAAGTGTGGGTAACCAACAGGAGCGGTGCCACGGCCAATGCACGCGATGTAGTTGGTCTGATGGACCTTGGAGAAGACAAGCCCTTTCAACAACCACCTGTCATCAATCCCAGGCCAGGCCTGACCCTCCCCTCCAACGGAACCAATGACCTGTACACCAAGATCATCAATAACCCTGGCAGCAGAAACCCAGCGCAGATTGTAAGCTACCTTAACAGTATCGGTCTGCAGCCTGTCCGCGATTTTGAAAAAACATTTGCCAGAAAACTCGATACCACTCAATATTATTTCAACAGACAATTGGGTTTTATCTCTCTGAATGTTACCCTTCAGCCTGATGAGGTTTTGGGCGTTGCCTATCAATACACCGTGAATGGAAAAGTATACCAGGTGGGTGAGTTTGCACAAGACATCCCTGTAGATTCAACCAGTGGTGTGCAAAAAATTCTTTTCCTGAAATTGTTGAAGGCAACTTCACAAAGAACCTCCCTGCCCATTTGGGACCTGATGATGAAAAACATCTATCCCGTAGGATCCGGTCAATTGGAAAGGCAGGATTTTCAGTTCAACGTATTGTACCAAGAACCTGGTGCAGGAGAAAAGCGATACCTACCGGTTGGAGACCAGGCTGGTGTTCCGTTGCTGACCCTGATGAACCTGGACCGTTTGAACAACCAGAACGATCCTCAACCTGATGGGGTATTTGATTTCGTTGAAGGTTATACGGTAAACTCCTACCAAAGCCGGGTCATTTTTCCTGTGCTTGAGCCCTTTGGGCATGACCTAGATTACGCATTCACCACCGACCCAACCCTGCGGGAAAAATTCCTTTTCTATCCCCTGTACGACACCATCAAGGCGATTGCGCAAACCTATGCCAACCTCAACCGCTTCCTGATCAGGGGTAGCTCAAAATCATCCGGAGGTGCGAGTGGCGAAATATCGCTGAACGCGTTCAACATCCCACCAGGATCTGTAACAGTAACGGCAGGAGGACAAACCTTACAAGAGAACATTGACTATACCATTGATTACATGTCTGGCACCCTGCGCATCATCAACAGTGCCATCAAAAGCTCCGGACTGCCCGTCAATGTTCAGTTTGAAAACAATGCAACATTTGGTGTGCAACAAAGAACATTCATGGGGCTGAGATGGGATTATCTTTTCAATGATAAACTTTCCATCGGTGGAACATCGGTAAGGTTGAGCGAAAGGCCTTTTTTTACCAAGATGGAATACGGCTCCGATCCGATCCGCAACAGCATGACCGGCATCGACATGGCCTACAACAGTGAGCTGCCCAGGCTGAACAAATGGTTGAGCAAACTCCCATTTTATGAGGCCAATGGAACATCTACCATCAGTGCTTCAGCCGAAGCCGCAAAAATGACGCCCGGCCATGCCCCACAAATTGGCAAGGGCGGTGATGGATTGATTTACCTGGATGATTTCGAAGGAACCAAATCCAGCATTGATCTTCGTTTCCCAATCGTTGGATGGACACTGGCCTCTACTCCATTTGGAGCAACAGACCGTTTTGGCAATACCATGTTTCCTGAGGCGAATTCATATGACAACCTCGATTACGGAAAGAACAGGGCCAAACTGGCATGGTATAATATTGAGCCGATTCTTCAGGAAAAAAGAAACTCAAACAACCCTATCAGGAATGACTTGGCTCAACTCTCTGACCCTCGCGTAAGAAGTGTTGGGCAACAGGAGATTTTCCCAAGAAGGACGCCTGATTTTGGTCAAAGCCAGATGGTCACCTTTGACCTTGCCTACTATCCGAAAGAAAGAGGGCCCTACAACTACGACGCCCAGAACATTGAAAATACTGGCCTGCTCAGGAATCCCAACAAGCGCTGGGGCGGTATCATGCGAGGCATTGATCAAACCGATTTCGAAACGGCCAACGTTGAGTTTGTCGAGTTCTGGGTACTGGATCCTTTCATCAAGGGCACGAATCCTACAGGTGGATCGCTTTACCTGAACCTGGGAAATATTTCAGAAGATATCCTGAAAGACTCCAGAAGGTTTTACGAAAATGGTTTGCCTACGCCAACCATCCCTTCCGCCACATCCACCTCCACCTGGGGCAGATCACCATTGAATCCTATTCAGGTTACGCAGGGCTTTAGCAATGATCCTGCAGACAGGCCTTTCCAAGACGTTGGACTTGACGGTTTGACAGACTCTGCAGAGAGCAAGCTGAGGGTTCAGTACCTCAATGATATGGCTGCAAGATTGGGTGTTACATCCAAGGCCTATCAGGATGCAAAAACCGATCCTTCTGCTGACAATTTCAAGTACTACAGGGATGCAACTTATGATGCGGAGAATGCAGGCATTTTATCCCGCTACAAAAACTTCAACAGTCCACAGGGCAACTCTCCTATTGCAAAGGCGGGCGACAATTTTGCTTCGGCATTTACCATGTATCCTGATGGAGAAGACTTGAACCGCGACAATACCCTCAATGAATCAGAGGAATATTTCCAGTACCGGATTGACATGAAACCAAGCGGTGACCCAATCATGCAGGTAGGCCAAAACTTCATTGCAGACAAAAAATCCGTTAACGTAACACTGGCCGATGGTACTAAACAGAACCAGATCTGGTACCAGTTCCGTGTTCCGATCACCGCTTACAACAGCAAGGTGGGCGAAATTCCTGATTTCAAATCCATCCGCTTTTTCAGGATGTTCCTGACCGATTTTGCAGATTCAGTTGTACTGCGTTTTGCTAAATTGGAGTTGGTCAGAAACAACTGGAGAAGGTTCGCTTACAACCTTGACACAACAGGAGCTTACAAAACCATTGACCTTTCCAGTTCCAGCACCAGGTTCAATGTGTCCGCTGTGAACATTGAAGAAAACGATCGAAGGGATCCCATCCCTTACCGTACTCCACCGGGCATTGAGCGTGTGCAAACACTGAGCAATGGCGGCATCAACATCCTTCAGAATGAACAGGCCCTCAGCATCAATGTGATCAACCTAAACGAAGGTGATGGAAGGGCTGTTTTCAAATCTTTCAACCATGATTTGAGACAGTACAAGCGCATCTCCATGTTCTATCATGCAGAAAGCCTGAAAGAGTACAACAAGCTCAGGGATGGTGAAGTATACGCGGTAGTCAGGATCGGTAACGACTACATCAACAACTTCTATGAAATCAAGTATCCGCTGAAAACAACCCCATTTGGAACAACAGATGAGAAGGTGATTTGGCCAGCAGAGAATGAACTGAATTTTGACATTACTGAACTGATCAAACTCAAAAACGAACGCAACCTCAATACTGGAAATCCCACAGCCATTTACAGAAAAACCATCAATGGTAAAATATTCTCCATCATGGGTAACCCCAACCTGGGTGAGGTAAAAGGCATTCTTGCAGGATTGGAAAACCCCAAAGATGCATCTGGTGGGAGGCCCGTCAATGTTGAGGTCTGGATCAATGAGCTCAGGCTCTCTGGTCTTGATGAAAAAGGCGGCTGGGCTGCAGTAGGGCAAATGAACCTGCAACTGGCAGACTTGGGTACGGTTTCCATGTCGGCCAATATCCATACTATAGGGTTCGGCCAGCTTGAACAAAGGGTGAATGACAGGTACCGTGATGACCTGAAACAATTTGATGTTTCCACCAATCTTCAATTGGGCAAACTGCTCCCCAAAAAGCTTGGATTGGAAATTCCATTTTTTGCCAACCTCTCGCAAACCATCAGTTCGCCACAATATGATCCTTATGACAAGGACATCACACTGAAAGAAAAACTGAACATTTACAAGAACAAGCGTGATTCCATCAGGACAGATGCAGTTGACTTCACTGGCATCAAAACCTTCAATTTCACCAACGTTCGGTTTACCCAACCTCAAGACAAGAAAGTCCGTCTCTGGAGCATTTCCAACTTTGACTTTAGCTACTCTTTCACTGAAACACAACAGCACAATCCTCTGATCGAGAACAATGAAGTGAGCAAGACACAAGGCGGTTTGGGCTACAACTACAGTGCCCAACCGAAATACATTGAGCCGCTCAAAAAACTGATCAAGGCACCCACCCCCTGGCTTGATTTCATCCGCAATGTGAACTTCAATCCCATGCCTTCTTTGATTGGCATCCGGATGGACAGCAGGAGGCAGTTTGGTGCCATTCGTCCAAGAAATGTTGGCGGTGGAAAATTCAAGATTCCGGAAACCTATGACAAGTATTTTGTAGTAGACAGGAATTACAACATGCGTTGGGACCTGACAAAATCATTGAACCTTGATTTCAAGGCCATCAACAATTCCAGGATTGATGAGCCGATTGGCAGAATCGACTCAAAAAGCAAACGCGATTCGTTGGTCCGCAATTTCATGAAAGGTGGAAGGAATACCATCTACACGCAGAACACAGACATTACCTATAACCTGCCTACCACCATGATTCCCCTGCTGGATTGGACAACCCTGAACCTGGCTTACCGCAGCAGCTACAACTGGGTGGGCGCTTCAAGACTGGCTGTCAGTTTGGGCAACACCATTCAGAACAGTGGACAAACCGGTGCTACAGCAGAGTTGAACATGACACAGCTGTATTCAAAGTCCAAAACACTCAGAAAGCTTGACGATACCAATACCCCTGATGTTGCACCTACAGAAGCCCGGGAAGTGAGCAAGAAAAACCAGGCCCGCATCAAGAAATTAAAAGCCAAACTCAGCAAGCTCACTGCACGTTTCAAGAAAAAGAAAACTCCTTCTGAAAAAGACATCATTGCCAACCAGGCCTCAGTAGAGAAATTGGAAAAAAGGATCGCAGACCTCAATGTGCCTGAAAAAGCCAAGGCTGTTTCATCACTCTCCGCACCAGTCAAAACTGCCTTGAAAGTGCTTACTGCGGTGAAAAGAGTTGGGGCAACTTACAATGAAGGCGGTACCACATTCCTTCCTGGCTATACAGACAGTACGCGTTTCTTTGGACAGAATTTCAGCAGCATGACTCCAGGCATAGGATTCACCATGGGCAAACAACCTGATCAGGCCTGGCTGCAAGACATCGCCAAAAAAGGATTGATCACGAAGGACCCTATGCTCAACAACCTCTTCTTACAGAACTATGAGCAAAAGCTCAATGTTACAGCACAGGTAGAGCCTTTCAGGGATTTCCTCGTTGACTTGAACCTCGACAGAAACCTCTCCAAAAATTACTCCACCCTTTTCAAGGATACCGTTGGAACAGGAAAGTTCAATGCCCTGAACCCCTATTCCGGCGGCGGTTTCAGCATCAGTTACATTTCATTCCAAACCCTTTTTGCCAAGTTTGACCCCAACAATACCAGTGAAACCTTCAAGAAATTTGAAAACAACAGGTTGGTGCTTTCAAAAAGATTGGGAGAAAAAAATCCATACAGCAAAACAGCAGGTGCTGATGGTTATTACAAAGGATATGGAAGGTATGCGCAAGATGTAATCGTACCATCATTTCTTGCGGCTTATACCAACAAGGATCCCAATACCATTTCCTTGCTGAACACAGGAGAGAGTGGATCCGTGAAAACCAATCCTTTCAAGGGTTATATGCCCAAACCCAATTGGAGACTGACCTACAATGGGTTGAGCAGGATAGAATCACTGCAACAATACCTGAGCAATTTTACCATCACGCATGGCTACAACTCCACGCTGAGCATGAACAGTTTCAATTCAGCGCTGTTGTTCCAGGATACCTTGCTGTATGGTTTCCCTTCATTCATTGATACAGTCTCTGGCAACTACATCCCTTACTTCCTTGTCCCCAATTTATTGATCTCTGAGCAGTTTGCTCCTTTGATTGGCATTGACTTTTCAACACCTGGTCAATTGTCTGGAAGATTTGAATACAGGAAATCAAGACAACTCAGCATGAGCCTTGTTGACTTCCAGTTGAGTGAGGTGCACTCTACTGAAATTACCTTCGGCATGCGGTGGAGGAAACGTGGATTCCCACTGCCTTTCAGGGTGAAGATTGGAAAAGGGGATCCCAGCAACAAGCTCGACAATGACATCACTTTTGCACTCGACTTCAGTGTAAGGGACGACATTAATTCCAACTCAAGATTGGACCAGTCGAATGCATTTGCCACTGGCGGGCAAAGGGTTGTCAGCATTCGTCCAACTATCGACTATGTATTGAGCAACAGGGTCAATATCCAACTTTATTTTGACCAGAGAAGGTTGAATCCTTATGTATCCAACTCGGCGCCATCTGTCAACACAAGGGGTGGCGTGCAGATCAGGATTTCATTGGCGCAATAGGATTTGCGTGTAATCTGCACGTGCAGTTTATTGCTTCAAATGTGTTGATCCTTGCCTGGTCAAGATTGGTCTTTATCTGATCAGGGTTGACTCCCCTTTTCTGAAAACCGGATTGCCCATGTAATCCACTCCCAATGCATGCCAAACAAAAGATTCATTGCCCTGATCGCGGCCCTTGTACCCACCATTCCAACCCCTGCCCACTTCTTCCGTGCTGAACACCAGCTCTCCATACCTGTTGTAGACCTTGAAGTACACAATCTTTGCAATACCTACTGGAATCGGTATCAGCCTGTCGTTCAGGCCATCGTCATTAGGAGTAAAGGCTGTTGGAACAAAGATCTCTGGAGGCGTTTTGTATACCTTCACTTTTACCGTATCAAAAGCATAACACCCTTCCTTTGTTGAGACCCTCACCACATAGCTGATGTCATCATTCAACCTGGCAACAGGATCTGCAATCAAGCCATTGTTGAGGAAGGATGTTGGGCTCCAACTGTAGCTCGATCCTCCTGTAGCCAAAAGTTGCAAAGGCTGACCAATCACAGCCACGGTATCATTGCCTGCAAAAGCTTTTACCTTGGGCACAACATTGACCCTTACGGTATCGTAGACTGGTCGGGGGCATCCCTTGTCTTCATAAACCCCAACAACATAATTGGTGGTGTCCCAGGGTCTGGCAATCGGGTCTTGACGCGTCTGGTCATCCAAGGTATTGCCAGGATACCAGAGGTACCTGGAGCCGCCAGTTGCCTTCAACCGCACCTGAGATCCATAACAAATAAAAGTATCCAACCCGGCATTCGCTTTAGGATACGGAACCGTGGTTACCACAAAACCATCATTGGCCTGGCACTTGCCAATTGTCGACAAAACGGAATAACGGGTGGTCTGCGTCGGCCTGGCCCAAACATTCTTCCCAGAAGGATTTGAAACAGTGGCTGCAGGAGACCATTGGTAGTTTACCCCATCAGAAAAAGGACGCAGCAAAATGCTGTCGCCCAAACAAATCGTCGTATCCGTCCCTGCCTTCAACGTAACAAATGTCTTCACATCCACAAACACAGAAGCACTGTTGATGCAGCCCGGAGACTGTGTCAACGTAACTGTGTACCGCGTGGGAACATCCGGACTTACCAAAGGATTCGAAATCCCAGTATTGCTGATGTTGTAATTCGGAGACCAAGAATGAACCCCTACTCCTGAAGCGGCAAGCTGTAAAGTATCAATATTGCAGATCAAGGTATCCTTTGGAACAATCAGGGTTGGCTTATCGGCAACAGTAATCTGTTTCAATACCGTGTCCACGCAACCATTGCTGTTGGATACAATCAGCGATACGGCAAAGACTCCTGTCTGAGGATATACATAAGATGCTGTTGCTGTAACAGCAGTATCATTTGTAGCATTGGTATTCCCGAAATCCCATTTCCATTGATTGATGGTGCCATAAATGGTTTTTGAGCCATCTGTAAAAACATAAGGAACACCCTTACAGGTTTCTTGAACGGTAAAATCAGTTGTAAATCCAGGATAGACTTTTGCAACTGTGTATCCTGTATCCGAGCACTGGTCATTCTTGTTGGTGATCAGGCGGACAGTATAATCTCCTGCAACAGGATAAGTAAAGGATGGGGTTGATGCAGTTGATACATCAGTGGTTGAAGACGTAACACCAAAATCCCAGTCAAATGTTTTGATCAGCGGACTGGTGGAATTGTTTTTGAAGTTGACAGTAAACCCATCACATGAAATGGTGATGGGATCAAGGTCTGCGGCTGCGATGCTGCAATCGGCAATTTTTAGGTGAAGGTCTCTTCTGTGAACATTGATGATTTGTCCATTTCTTTTCTCAACCACAGCAACCGTTATAACATATATACCAGCAACAGGAGCGGTTCCACTGATCATTCCTGTAACGCCATTGATTTGAACCATTGGACCAAGGGGCATCTGAGGGCTGAATCCGAAATTATAATTCAGGGAATTATAGGGAGGAGCACTGGCCACAGTTGGCGCAGGCCCTTGTGTTGTTCCACCCAAATATGCTTCTTCAAACTGATAGGTCAGTTCATCCTTATCAGCATCGACTGCTGCGAAATCATACACAAAATAATTGTTCGCACAGATCACAACAGTGTCACTTGTTTTGAAAACTGGAGAACTGTTGGCAGGGGCATTCGCGCCACTGCTGGTGCCAGGAATGTTGGCAGTATAGGTCACACCTGCATTTTGGGAATTGACAACATTGAAAATCCCATCAATCCTACAGCAGCGCTGATAAGAAATGGCATAACCCGATGGACTAAAAGGGAGGTCAATTTCAAAGGTATAGTACCCGACTTCATAACAGATCACAGGCGGATTGCTGATGCAGGGATCGGGTTTGACAAGGGCAATTGTTTCCTTGGAGGTCAGCGGGACGCTGCGGTTGGCAAAATAATTAGAACTTCCCCTTGGATAAATGGTGATGATTGCATTGGCATCAAGTTGAGCGCCATCTGTATTGCAATCACGGTATAACTTCAGTGTAACCCTGTACAGTCCTGAATTGGAGGCGTTGCTGGAAGGGCCTATATAGACATAGCTCATTTCACCCCCCGCTATATGCTTGGCAATTGTGGGGATGGAAACAAAAAATACAGCAATCAATATAATGAGGACTCTTTTCTCCACCAATTTGAGTTGATCGTGTTGTCAGCGTGCTATCGGTTAAAATTAACCTTTTGTTTTTTCAAATGACAAGTTCTCCATAGAAGTATCTCTGGGCTTCAATGCTTTAACATTTTTTTTCATCCCTGCCCAGCATCCAGGACCGATAAGAAAGTACGAGGATTAGGGGATACAATCCAACATTAATCATTCCTGGATGAAGTAGCACGGCTATCATCATCAGCAAAATCAGGAGGCTGTAGCATTTGAAATATGTTTTCAACAATTTACCAGGCCTGTTCAGTGCAAATGCAGCCAGCAGGTTGATCGGCATTGCCCAAACCAGGTTGAGGTTATTGGCAAAACTCTGGTGATCCGTACCAAACCACATGAACAACAGCAAGAGACCAAGCAAACCAGATAAAACAAAAATGATCCTGTCCATGATGGATTGAAATAAAACCATGCCATTTGACTTGAAAAAAGCAGGAAGGATCACCCAAAAAGAGAGGAATGAAAAGAAAAACAAAGGTGTTTCCCAGAAAGGCAGTTTTACAGGAGGGTCTTGCGCATTGGGTAAATGCACCTGATCACTCTCCACCAACTTTGACGGTCCTTTGACTGTAAGGGAAACCCCTTGGGCGAGGTAATCTGGCAAGAACATGCACTCTGCAGTGGTCATGGTTTTATCCGTACCAATACCCAACAACAGATCAATGCCAAGGGCAGTCCATTGCATCTCAGCCCTTGAAAGATAGTTGTGAAGGTAGTCTCGGAATGTCGTTCCGCTTTCAGCAAAGGCTGTGGGTTCAAATGCATTCTCCTGTTGGGTCCTGAAAATAATATCCCTCAGCCTGGTAGCACAGTTGTCGTATAAAAAATCATACTTATAATACCGGTTCTCTTCTCTCACATTTTCAAAAAGACTGCGCTGTATTTCCCTTTTTTCGCTTGCACTCAACTGCAAAACCTGCTCGGTCACCCCTCTTTTGAAATAAGCATATTCATATAGAAAATCAGGAAAGCTTTGCTGGCTGAGAAAATACATCAGCTTGCCCCTTACAAATTTCGAATAGAAATCAGGGTCATCAAAATTAAAGGTTCCATAATTGTAGATGATGTCTGTGTTCGCAGCTGAGTCAACTATCCTCAAAGCTGTATGACCAAACACCGAATACAGTTCTGCACCCGGTGCACAGGTAATCAGGCTGATTTGCAGTCGACTGCTGTCTGGTGCAGCTTGGCTTTTGCCAGCAACCGACAGCAAAATGCATGCAATCAAATACGCTTTCAGAACTCGCATTGGTTAGCGGCTGTAGTTTGGCGCCTCCTTGGTGATGGCAACATCATGTGCATGACTTTCTCGGATGCCTGCGTGGGTGATCCTGATGAACTGTGCCTGCTGTAGCGCCTGTACATTTTTAGCACCACAGTAACCCATACCTGCTCTCAATCCACCAACATACTGGGTAATCACCTCACTGAGATGTCCTTTGAAGGGAACCCTTCCTTCGATCCCTTCAGGCACCAATTTCTTGATCCCTTCTTCAACATCCTGAAAATACCTGTCGCTGCTACCCTGTTGCATGGCTCCAATTGAACCCATTCCGCGGTATTGCTTGAACTTTCTTCCTTCGTAAATGATGGTCTCACCAGGGCTTTCCTCTACACCGGCAAAAACACTGCCCATCATGACAGTGGATGCCCCTGCAGCAATGGCCTTGACAAAATCTCCAGTATAACGGATGCCTCCGTCTGCGATGATGGGAACATTCATTTTTTTCAAAGCAGATGAAGCTTCGAGAATGGCCGTGATCTGAGGTACACCAGCACCTGCAACAATACGGGTTGTACAGATAGAACCCGGACCGATGCCCACTTTCACACAATCAGCCCCTGCATCTGCCAATGCTTTGGCACCTGCAGCTGTTGCTACATTTCCTGCAATGATGCGGAGGTTCTTGAAATTCTTTTTCAACAACTTGAGTGAATCCACCACACCTTTGGTATGGCCATGGGCACTGTCAAGACATACCACGTCAACACCAATCTGTT
>JACCDI011518764.1_pt1 | contig 16186 bp, 13 predicted proteins | sample 7442791 | NCBI WGS metagenome assembly JACCDI01 (sample SAMN15323434, study PRJNA562643) | freshwater metagenome | isolation source: river surface water | place: USA:Blue River Watershed | collected 2017-08-15 | reverse complement strand
GGTGCTCGGGATTCCCACTCATCGCCGTAGGCTTCCAGCAGTGGTCGCGTCAACTCCTGGAACATCATACCGCCTTTGATGAGGAAATTGGGGGCTTTGCCGAACTGATAATTGGGAACGAGTCGGGTGCTTTCTTCTTGTCGCGTCAAAGTCACGTCCACCGGTATCGCTTTTCCTTGTCGCCAGACGTTGAGGCGAATGACATCACCCGCCGACTTGTTGCCGCGCACCAATTGCGCCCATGGCAGTGAGCCGTAGATTTCGTCCTTGTAGAAGCCGCGGCGGTCGATCGAGTTGCCATCGATGGACAGAATCACATCGCCGGGAAGAATTTTGGCCCGATCTGCCGCCGATCCCTTGCGCACCTTGCTCACGTAGATGCCTCCTTCCGTGTCGGGGATTTTCAGGTAGGCGCGGAAATGCAAGTCCTCGGTGGCGCTAATGCTCACTCCCAGGTTCGGAAAGCCCTGATAGGTTTCTTTTTTCGACTCCATCAAAAAACGGGCGATCAACGGTGTCGCAATCACGTCACTGATTTGATCCTTGGCATCGTAGGAACTGAGAATGCCGGCAAGCTTTCCCTCGTTGAAGACAGGGAGCGAGAAGGATGAAGCGGATGATTGCATCGATGCCTTGACCCGGAAGGTGAGAAACAACTGTCCGGGTAAAAAGGTGGCGCGCACATCAGCCGAGAGCAATTGTCCCGACGTAATCAGGCTTTGTCCGTTGTCCTCGACCTGAATGATTTCCAATGTATCGCGCAGCGGTGGACTTGCGGCGATCTCCAAGGATTTCATATCCACAAAGAATTTGGGCGCTTCGGTTTCATCGGCGAGGCGCAGCAGCGCAAGATTCGCCTCGTAATCGACACTCACCACTTCAGCCCGCGCGCGTCTGGTGCCGTCGGTGGATTCGAGTTCCACAAGAGTCGCGTCGGCAACCATCTCCGCGGTGGTGATCACCTGATGGTTGTCGACGATCGCACCAAGCGAGCGGCGGCGGCGCGGTGGGTTCTTTTCCCAGGGCTGGGTCACGCTCCAGTTTTGCAGTGTGGAATTGATGCGGACCACGGACTGGCTCGCGTCACTGGCACCATGGTCTGATGGGGAGCTGAGCTGTTCTCGAGGAGGCGACGACAACTGGGTGACTGCGGTGGTTTTTTTATGGCAAGCTACCAATGCAAGCAAGGAGAAGAGTGGGAAAAATTTCATGAGACGTCGGGCGGTTAGCGTGCTTTCAAATTGCTGAGGCGTGGGATGTTGTAGTTTTTTTTCACGCGCTCATTGGCGGCGTTGATCTCTGAGGCCGGAAGAACCAGCGGTCGCTCCACGCCCATGAGTTCGATGACAAAATGTTCGGGCGAGGTTTTGGGATTGAGCAGCGCTTCGGCCTGCGCGAGCGAGGTGACTTTGCTGCCGTTGATCGATTTCACCATGCGTCCGGTATAGGCAGGCAGGCTGCTGTTCAATTCATCCGCGAGTACATCCGTGAGGATGACGACGTCTTCGTATTCCTGGAATAGGCCTTTCGAGACATAATCCGAGTAGAAACGGCGCACCGTGACATCCCTGAACGATGCGGAGGCGAAGAGGTTGGTATCGAGAGGCTGAAAGAGCAGACCGCCGAAAATGACGTAGCGTGGTTTTTCCTCGTAACGAATGGCATACATGCGTGACTGCGGCAGAGTTTTCAACGCTACGACTACCTCCAGTTGTTTGCTATCGCGAACGAGACGCAGCTTGACTCGGTCACCGGCGAATTTGCGTTCCACGATTTCATGCATGTTGACTTTTTCCCCATCGATCAGAATCGAACCGTTGGCATCGATCGCGTGATCATCGATGGCGAGCAGCACATCGCCGGGTTTTACCTGCCCATCGCAACTACCGGTGGGGGTCACATTGGTCACGAGAACGCCACTGCCATTGTCGGGTAATTTCAGCGCTTGGCGCATTGCGGGATTGATCAGAGGGAAATCCGTCAGGCCAAGATCCGTATATTCGTCGTAGCGTCCATCCTCCACATCTTTCAGAAATCGATTCACGACTGGAGTGGGTATGATGTAACCGGTGTTGTCAGCTTCGGTCAGTCCTTGGAAGGCCACGCCGACTACTTTGTTGTCTTGCAATACCGGCCCCCCCGAATTACCGGGGTTGATCGCGGCATCGATTTGTACGATGAGATGGGAGTCGGCTCGCGAATGGGAGTAGGGTTGGAAATCGATGCGTGACACCACGCCTCTTGTTACCGAAAGGCGTTCACCGCCGATGGGGTATCCGATCACACGTACTTGCGATTCCAGTTGCGGCACAGCTTGGCTGATCGAAAACACGGGCAGTTTCTCAAAGGGGGTGAAGTCTTCCACCGAGAGAATCGCCAGATCGCAGTCGTGTGCGATGTGCTCCACCTTGGCTTGGTGTTTTTCTGGTGAGCCATAGATGTTGATCAGAAAACGCTGTCCATTCGATACCACATGGGCATTGGTGAGAAATTTGTTAGCCCCGATCAGAAATCCAGTGCCGATTCCACCGCTGAAACGTCCGGCGTTCCAGGGCGTGTTGTAGTTCGGCACCTGGGTGGCAACCTCGATGCGAACCACGGACCGATAGATTTCCGCTGCGCTGAGTGCATTGGCGGAAGGTGTTGATGTCACGGCATTTTGTCCGCACACAGCGGTGATGCAAAGGAGGCACAATGGGAGGTATTTCATGGATGGTAGAAAAGTGGAATAGGATGCGAGATGGTCATTCAATTTCCAGGTCAATGGGCATCATGACCTTGATGAGGCTCCTTTTTCGTAATCGGCGACTGCACCTCGTAGCCATTGTCGCGCGCTACGTATCCGGCGGCAGCACCCACCGCGAGAGGAACGCAGGAGTTCATGATGAGAGATGACAACGCTGCCACACTGACAAGTGAAATCGTTAATCGAGACATGAAATACTGATAGCGGAAAGGCGCCTGCTGTCAATGGCGAAGCGTTGAGTGTTCAAGCACTTCGCAAAGTAGGTTGTTGAAAAATCCTCTTGTGAAGATCGGTGATCATCCTACGCTGGTCTTCGCTGCCTGAGGTGCCTGATGATTGCCATGAAGGAGAGAGAAAAAATGCTGCAAGGCCTATTGTATGACTCGCGGGACGGGGAATTGATCGACCTTTATTGGCATTCCCGTGAAGTGTTACAGGAGTTCAATGGCGCATCGATGAACCGGGACAGGATGCTGATTTTGCAGCGCTTGCTCGGCGAATTGGCACCGGATGCATGGATAGAAACGCCATTTCACTGTGAGTATGGCGCGCACATTCGCATCGGCTCTGGAACGTATGTGGGCGCGGATGCGATCATCCAGGATTGTGGCCAGGTTGTGATCGGCAAGAATACGTTGATTGGGCCCAGCCTGAGAATTTGTACGGCATCGCACCCGGTCAGAAGCTCCGAAAGATTGGTTCGTGATCCTAAAAGCAAGGTGTTAAGTTATGTCACTTCAGCGAGTCCTGTGGTGATCGGCGACCGAGTCTGGATCGGCGCCAACGTTACGATTCTGGGTGGAGTAACGATCGGGGATGATGCCGTGATTGGTGCGGGTAGTGTGGTTACTCGTCATGTCCCTGCTTCTTACGTGGCATGCGGTGTGCCGTGCAAGATCGTGCGCGCGATCGATGACTCGCCCCACGTATCATGAACTGGAGTGGGCATTGACAGTTGCAACGAGGGTTTTTAGCATCGTTTCATGAACGTTGATTCGCTGCCGCATGTGGTCGTGATTGGCGGCGGGCCTGCGGGCTTGTTCGCGGCAGAGACTGCATCGGCAGGAGGTGCACGAGTGAGTTTGTATGAAGCCAAGGCATCAGTCGGCAGGAAATTGTTGGTTGCGGGCAAGGGGGGATTGAATCTCACCCATGGTGAAGCGCCGGATCTGTTCGCCACACGCTATCGTGGTGCTGATATTCCCGCAGATTGGTGGCGGCGGTGTTTGTCCGATTTTTCGCCGTCCATGTTGCGAGATTGGGCCGCGGGCTTGGGCGTTGAAACATTTCAGCAGCGAACGGGAAGAATCTATCCACGTGAAATGAAAGCCGCGCCGCTGCTGCGTCGATGGGTGGAGCGCTTGCGGGAGCAACAGGTGGGCATGTTTGTCAGGCATCGTCTCACGGAGTGGCGTTGTGGTTCCCCCCATGCCTTGCGATTTTCCACACCTCAGGGCGATGCATGGATCGAGGCCGATGCGGTGATATTCGCTCTAGGCGGCGCTTCTTGGGCTATCACTGGTTCTGATGGACAATGCACCGATCTGTTTGAGCGTGCCGGTGTCAGGATGCAACCGTGGCAGCCGGCAAACTGCGGATGGGAAGTGGCATGGCCGGAGAGTATGCTGCCGCAGATCGAGGGACAACCCTGGAAAAACCTGGCGGTATCGGCAGGAGGCAAACGTGTGGTGGGCGAGTTAATGCTGACAAACTATGGCTTGGAAGGCGGGATCATCTACCAGCTGGGTCCGGAATTGCGCGCCATGGAGATACCGGAAATTTCCGTGGACATGAAGCCCGAGATATCAGAGCCGGCATTGGTGGTGAAGATGGAATCCGTGAAAAACAACGCGTTGATGGCGTGTGCCGAACGTTGGCGTTTGTCCCCTGCAGCTCATGCCGTGTTGCAATGGGCGGCGCATCGCGATGGTTGCGCGAGTGTTTCCGAGTTGGCGCGATTGGCGAAATGCCTGAAGATTCCGTTGTTAAGACCACGACCGATTGACGAAGCGATTTCCTCCGCAGGGGGCGTGGCATGGAGTGAGTTGCAAGAGGATTTGTCCCTGCGCAGTGCGCCGGGAGTGTTTTTTGCGGGGGAAATGGTCGATTGGGAGGCACCCACCGGCGGCTATTTGATGCAAGGATGCTTTGCCATGGGGCGCCGTGCGGCGATCGCTGCGCTTGCGTTCTGCCGGAAAGTTCGTAGCATTTCCTCCGAATGCCTTGGAGACTCATCATCCTGATCGGAATCTTGCCGATTGTTGCCTATTGGCTGGGACGCTATTTGTTTTATCAAAAAGCGCAGAGGCGCTGTGGCGCGCTTGATTGTCGACTCACCACCGAGGAATATGCTCACAAAATTTCCTATCGGGGAAAAATCCCGCGGTCCCAAATTGGCAAACGCACTGCGTCTGCTCTGGCGGAAATTTCTCTGATGGCTGCCTATCACGGCTTGCGTGCGGATCATCCACAGCCCGTCAACATCCGTTTGAGAGCGGATACATGGGCGCAGATCGTGGCGCCCTTCAGCATGATGATTGCAGTGTTTGGCATCGCTGCGCATCGACCGGCCGTGATTTGCATCGCCATCGCTGTGCTCGTCAATGCGACGGTGGCGGTGATGAAATTTAGTTCGCGCGGTGTGGCCAAGCATGCGGCGGATCGTGCCATCTTGCTGCTGCGCGGGGCCCGCATTCCACGCAAAGAAGATGAGTTGTCGATTGAGCAATGCATTCGATCTCTGACTTGGCGCTGATACGGCACGTCGCAGGGCAGCATACTTTTTTGAGCCGCTCCACGTCCCGTTACGATTTTTTTCTCAATTGTAAATACGCGCATATATCAATCATCTGACGCATAAATCCGCGATTCACCGAGATTTCGTATCAATTTCTGCTGATTCCTCCATTCTCGTCAGTTGACATTTTTGGCCGCGCCGCTCAAACTGCCTCCCCCAACCGTGGAAGATTTGTTTTCCACCATCCATCAACCAATAAAACCACTCCCGTGTTTTCCAACGAAGACTACATTTTGCAATTGCTCACCGAAGCTGGCATGGTCAGCGAGCAAACCGTTGACTCCGCGCGTCAGTCTCCTGGTTCTGGTTCCGTGATCGAAAAACTGGTGAATTCCGGACAGATCGCCGAGGAGGATGTCGCGGGCTTGCTCGCATCCAGCAACGCTTTGGAATTTTTCGATCTCGCCCATGCTTCGGTAGCGCCCGAGGTCGCCAATTCGATCACGGATGAAGTGGCGCGCCGCTACAAGGCCATCCCCGTGCATGATGACGGATATGCCCTGACCGTTGCGATTGCGGATCCCTTTGATTTCGAGACGCTCGATGCCCTTCCGCACGTGCTCTCACGCGAATTGAATTTCGTGGTTGCGACTCCGTCGGCCATAGATCACATGTTGAAGGCATTTTACGGTGCTTCAGAAATTACTGCAGAGGCCGCGGATGATTCGATCGAAACCACCGAGGGCGACGCCCCGATCATCAAGTTGGTGATCAACATGCTGGTGGAGGCGTTCAACCATCGGGCATCCGATATTCACATTGAACCCTTGGAAACCAGTGTTCGTGTGCGCTATCGAGTTGACGGCAAACTGATTGAAGTGGCCAACCATCCGAAAAAACTTCTCCCCGCCATCATTGCTCGTCTCAAGGTAATGAGCACCAGCATGAGCATCGCGGAAAAGCGCCTACCCCAGGACGGCCGCATCCAGATCAAAGTCGCTGGAAAAGAGGTGGACCTCCGGGTTTCGTCGGTGCCTTCCAATCACGGCGAATCGATCGTCATGCGTATTCTGGATAAGTCCGGCCTGGTGCTCGGATTACCGGAACTTGGATTTTTCTCGGACGACCAGTCGACCTTCGAGCGTCTGCTCGCCCTGCCCGACGGCATTTTGCTGGTGACAGGACCCACCGGTTCCGGAAAAACCACCACGCTATACGGCTGCTTGAATGTCATCAACCGCCCGGACAAAAAAATCATCACGGTGGAAGATCCTGTCGAGTATGAGCTCGCCGGCATCAACCAGGTGATGGTGAAGTCGGACATCGGCATGACTTTCTCCAACGCCCTGCGTGCGATGTTGCGTCAGGCGCCCAACATCATCATGATCGGTGAGATTCGGGATGCGGAAACGGCCAACATCGCCATCAATGCATCCCTCACCGGTCACTTGGTGTTCTCCACACTGCACACCAATGATGCTCCTTCCGCTGTCGCGCGTCTCGCGGACATCGGCATCAAACGATTCCTGATTGCCTCCGCTGTCCGCGCTGTGTTGGCCCAACGTCTGGTGCGGAAACTCTGCCCAGCGTGCAAAACGGAAATGCCCATGACGGATAAGGAATTGCGTGCGCTGCGTCTCGATGCCTCGCGCATGGCGGACTCCACCATTTATGGTGCTGTCGGCTGTGAAAAATGTCGCAAGAAAGGCTTCCGCGGTCGTATGGGCATTTTCGAGATTTTCGAAATCGACGATGAGGTCCGCCACCTGATCAACGCGGATCTTTCCTCATCGCAATTGCGCAAACGCGCCCGCGAAATGGGCATGCGTTCCATGCGCGAGGATGGTATCCGCAAGGTGCTTGCCGGACTTACCACCGCCGAGGAAGTCATCCACGTCACCATGGCTGATTTCGATTGATCATCCCTCCAGAATTTTTACTCGTCTCAAAAAAACTTCACATCATGGACAACCAACAGGTTCTCGACCTTTTCATCAATCGCGGCATGATCGATCACGCCTTAGCGAACGATATCCTCGCGGAGATCGATCACAGCGGCAAGGAGATCGGAGAAATCCTCGCCGACTATCAGGTCATACAACATCGTGACGACATATGGCCCATGGTCGCAGCCGAGCTTTCCACGGAAATGGTGGATCTGCGCGACTGGTCTCCGCTGGAAGAGGTGCTGGCTGTGATTCCCGCCGGCATGGCTCGCCTGCACGGCGCATTGCCCATCGGAATCAGCAGCGAGGGCTTGCAGGTCTGCCTAGTGGATCCGCTTAACCCGCAAACCGTGGAAGACCTGCGTTTTGCTTTGGGTCGTGAAATTCAGGTGCTGGTAGCCCCGGATTATATTGTCGAGGACCGCATCAGCCAGCTCTACGGCGGTGATGGCAAGGCGATGGAAGACATCCTCGGCCAGCTGGAATTTGGCGGTGGGTCCGATCCGAATGCCATGGACGTGGAAGCAGAAGCAAATTCCGCGCCCATCATTCGCTACGTCGATCTTGTGCTTTATCAGGCGATCAAAGAAAAGGCCTCGGACATCCACTTCGAGCCCTTTGAAAAGGAGTTCAAGATCCGCTACCGTATCGACGGCGCACTCTACGAAATGGCACCACCGCCCGTGCACCTGGCACTGCCCATCATTTCGCGCGTCAAGGTGATGTCGAACATGAACATCGCCGAGCGCCGTATTCCGCAGGATGGTCGTATCGTCAAGCAGTTCGGTGACAAACAAGTGGACATGCGGGTTTCCTCTCTGCCCACCCAATACGGGGAATCCGTGGTGTTGCGGGTCCTCGATCGCTCTTCGGTGAATCTTTCCCTGGAAAATCTCGGATTGCCGCCTCACATTTACGAATACATCGGTGAAACCATCGAGAAACCGAACGGCATTTTCATCGTGACCGGTCCCACTGGTGCCGGTAAAACCACGACGCTTTATGCCGCGCTGCGTCGCATCAATACCATCGATTCCAAACTGCTGACTGCGGAAGATCCGGTCGAGTATGATATCGACGGGATTGTGCAGATCCCTGTGCAGGAGAGCATCGGGCTTGACTTCCCCCGCATCCTCCGGGCCTTCCTGCGTCAGGACCCGGACCGCATCATGATCGGGGAGATGCGTGATATTGACACTGCCCAGATTGCGATTCAGGCGGCACTCACCGGTCACTTGGTACTCTCGACACTGCACACCAATGACGCTCCCGGTGCGGTGACGCGTTTGATCGATATGGGTTGCGAGCCGTTCTTGGTTGCCGCGTCGCTCGAGGGCGTGCTTGCCCAGCGCCTGGTGCGAACGATCTGTAAGGATTGCAAATCTCCCTACGAGCCGAACGAAGCGATTCTCACGCAACTCGGCGTTTCCTCCCACGAAATCGGTGACAAGAGCTTTTACACAGGACGCGGCTGCGATTCGTGCGGCCAAAGCGGCTATCGCGGTCGTCAAGGTCTCTATGAATTGCTTGATATCACCGATCCGATCCGTGATCTCATCATCGAGCGCGCGCCATCCGTGGTGATCAAACAGAAAGCCGTCGAACTCGGTATGCAAACGCTGCGTGAAGACGGGTTGCGTAACATTTACCTCGGCAATACGACCATCGAGGAAGTGCTCAAGTATACCTAATCATCGATCAAGAAAAAAACCCTTCCACGCAAAAAAATTCATCGCCAATTCCCTAAGTTTTGTCTTAACTCGTCCTGACTTCGCCACACGATAAACCCGTTTTCCCATCATGCCGAATTTCCAATACATTGCCATGGACGCCAAAGGTGAACAGACCTCTGGTACGATTGAAGCTCCCAATGAAACTGACGCACTAGCCAAACTGCGTCAAAACGGGCTCTACCCCACGCAGATCGCCCTGTCCGGTCAACCCGCGAAAAAAGGCGCAAAAAAAGCCGCTGGCAAAGCGACTGCCAAAGCCAAGACCGGCGGCCGCATCAAGCCTAAGGTGTTGATGATTTTCACGCGCCAGCTGGCGACACTCATCGATTCAGGTCTGCCACTATTGCGCGGTCTGAATGTGCTCGGAAAACAGGAACCCAATCCCGTGCTCCGCAGCACGATTGATGCACTGGGCGATTCCGTGCAAGGCGGTTCCACGTTTTCCGAATCACTGGCCCAGCATCCCAAGATTTTCAACAAACTCTATGTCAACATGGTCAAAGCCGGTGAGTTGGGTGGTGTGTTGGAAGTGGTTCTCAATCGTCTCGCGGAATACCAGGAAAAAGCCCACAAGCTGAAAAACAAGATCGTTTCGGCAATGGTCTACCCGGTGATCGTCATGTTCATCGCTGTGTCGATTTTGCTCTTCCTGATGATTTTCATCGTGCCGAAATTCAAGGACATGTTCTCGGAAATGGGTGATGCGGAACTCCCGCTGATTTCCAAAGCTGTTTTTGGTTTCTCGGACTTCCTCATCAAGCCATCGATCTGGATTATTCCGAACATTGTCTGGATTCTGTTGGCGTTCACAGGCATTTACTTGGGCTTCGCGTCATGGGGGCGCACGCCAAAAGGCCGTAATTTCCTCGACGCGCTGAAACTCAAGTTGCCGATTTTCGGTGATATCCAGCGCAAGAGCGCGGTTTCACGTTTCTCCCGTACATTGGGAACTCTGGTAACCTCTGGCGTCCCGATTCTGCAAGCTTTGAACATCACCAAGGAAACTGCTGGCAATGTGGTGATTTCCCAAGCGATCGCCCAAGTTCATGAAGCAGTGAAAGAAGGAGAATCCATCGTGACGCCATTGCAAGCTTCTGGCGTTTTCCCGAACATGGTGATTTCCATGGTCGACGTGGGTGAAGAAACCGGTCAACTCCCTGAGATGTTGCTGAAAATCGCTGACGTCTATGACGATGAGGTCGATAATGCCGTCACCGCACTTACCAGCATTCTGGAGCCGATCATGATTGTCTTCCTGGCGCTGGTTGTCGGTTCGGTGGTGTTTGCTCTGTTCCTGCCCCTCATCAAGATCATCAACCAAATGGGCCAGCAGTGATGCGGCCCACGGTCAAACCCAAACGAATTATGAAAGTCTCGTTGTCGTCCCCATCGCGAAGTCGCGGTTTCACGTTGATGGAATTGCTGGTAGTAATCACCATCATTGTGATTCTCGCTGCCCTGACTATGGGTGGGTTGAGCTTTATGCAACGCAATCAAGCGGTGCAGAAGGCCAAGGCGCAGATCGCCATGCTATCCTCGGGGTTGGAGGAGTACAAGTTGGACTTCGGTCGTTATCCTGTTGCCAATGACACCAGTACGGACGGCGACCAGGGATCGAATGTCCTGTTCCGTGCCCTGTATTGGGACAGCGACAACAACGGAGCGGCCGTAGGCGCTGATGCCAATCAACGAATTTATTTGGCGGAATTGGATCCATCCAGCAATAAACAAGGATGGAGTAGCAATTCGATCGCCTCGGCTCAGAATACCATTCGTGATCCCTGGGGGCAAAACTATCGCTATCGTTCCGGTGTCAATGGCACAGGTGCGGTAAATACCGATTGCATCAATCCTGACTTTGACCTATGGTCTTTTGGACCTGATGCTGCCGGTGGCAACGCCGCAGGTACCGACCAGAAAGCCCAAGACAATATCACGAACTGGAAATAACAATTGGTTTAGGAAAATCCGTAGGGAGAGCCGCCATCTTGGCGGCTTTCTTCTTTTTCGCCGCAGGATTTGGACTGCGGTGAGAAATCACCGCTTTGCGAAGCGCCTGAAAACATTCCGCTACGCAACGACATCCTTCTCCCCACGTCTCATCACGACCGGAAAGCTGCGATTCTCGCAGCAGTCCAAAGCGGCATTCGCCGCGAGAATGTCATCCGGAAATCTTACGCCCGAAGACCAAACGCACGAACAAGGCCATCAGCAAGCCGAAAAGCAGTCCCAGGGTCGCTCCCATGATCAGGTTCAGGGTCACGTTGGGGCTGGAGGGATATTGAGGAACAAGAGGTTCTTCGTGGAGTTCAATAATTGAGATATTTCTGAGAATCAACTGATCCATTCCGAACTTTTCTCGCATTTTTTCTAACAAAGCCATCTGGGTTTCGAATTCTTTCTGGACTTCGAGGACAGTCGGATCGCTGGCATTGCCGTTCGATCTAGTTAAGAGGTTATCCCGTTGTTTGCGTTTTTCCTCCACGACATCCGCTTGATCCACGATGGCTTTTTCCAGCTCTTTGAGCGAATCCTCAAGCATCTCACGCTCCTTGTCCTCCCGGCGCTTTTTATAAGAATCAAAGACTTCCTTGGCGATATCGCGCGCTTGAACCGGATCCGTATGTCTCACTTTGATTTGGATCAGGTCCGTGCCGTGGATGTTCTGCGAGCTGACAATGCCACGCAAAACGGCTATCGCGTCATCTTCTGTCATGTTCCATTTTTTCGCGAGATCCAATCTTTGCACCACAGGCTTCAACGTCATATTGGCTTTGATCACTTCAAACTCGGTGGCGAAAAATTGTGGAGTGATGGTTTGAAGTAGTCGCGGTGATGGACGCACTTGATAGATTAGATTGCTCTCATACTTTTTCGGCATCATATAGGTGATGACGCACACTGTCATGAACACGAGGAAAAACGTGATGAGCACGATGCTGGAATAGAGCCAACATCCGCCGGAGGATGGCTTGGCTGGCGGGGAGGAAAGTGGTGGCGGATTCATCGAGAAATGATCCGTATACCGAATCGCCGCGGATGTCTATCGGCAAACGCCCAGCGCGTAGCGCAACTGTGTCTGGGCGATGTTCGACTCGGTGATGAGGTCGAAGTAGGCCAGGCGGGCGAAGCTGAGGTCTTCCTCCGAGCGCAGGGTTTCCATTACGCCACCAATGCCCTGCTTGCCACGTTCACGGGTGAGAGCGTAGGCTTTTTCCGCCGAGGCTAACAGTTTTTCGGCGATGGCACGACGGTCGCGCAGGGATCGCGTCGAAGAAACCGATTCCAGCACCTCGCGGGTGATGCGCTGGCGGGTTTTTTCCACGAGCACGGTCTCCTGGTCTGCCAGGCTGTTCGCCGTAGTACTGCGCTGAGTATCAAACAATCCACCGGGACCGACACGCCACCCGAGGCCGATCACGCCATCGGCGGTATCATCGAAGTTTCCTGTGCTGGAATTGAAGCCACCACCGAATCCACCGACAAAACCGCGCAGGGTGAGATCCGGGTAATAGGGCGCCTTGCGCGTGCCCTCGGCATCGGTTTTCGCGGCGGCGAGCATGGCCTCACGACTGCGCAACTCGGGGCGTTGGTTGAGCGCGGTGGTCACGAGGGAACTCAGAGAGGCATCGGGGGAAACATAGGTGAGAGGCGTGAGCTCGCCGGTGTCGCCCCGTAGACTCAGGCCGTTGGGCAATTTCAGCATTTCACAGAGTTTCGCTGATGCCGTTTCCACATCTTCCTGGGTCTTGCGGATCATCAGATCGTGGCGGAAAGTTTGCACCTGGGCGCGCAGTTGATCCGCTTCAAAGGCAACGCCCGCTTTCACCGCGGCGGCGAGTTGCGTTTCGTAATCGCCCGCCAGCATGCGCGATTGCTGGCTCACTTGCAAACTCGCCTGGGCCCTCAGCAGGCGGAAGTAGGCTTGCGTGACCTGCGTCACCGATTGATTGCGCGCGGCATCGACCTGATGCTCCGCCGCCTTGGTACGTTGCTTGGCGGAAAGACTGCGATAGATCGCTTCGCCGATGCGCAATTCTGCGGCAACACCGATGCCGGCCTGGTAGTTGTTTTTCGATTCCTCGGTGACGTTGCCGGGAATGTCCTGCAGGTTGCCCGCGGTGCGATGGTAACTCGTGCCCACACTGAGCCACGGGAAAAATTTCCGTCGCGTATCCGCATACTCTGCGCGCGCGGTTTGCAGGGAGACGCGGGCTGCCTCGATGTCGAGATGATTCGCCCCCGCCAAGCGAAGTGCGGTGGCGAGATTGATGTCGTTCGATGGCAAGGTCGCAGGCGCACTGGCTTGTGCCAAGGCCACGAGTGAGAGAGAGAGCAAAATGCCACGCATAAGGATGTGAGGTTATTTTTTGACCGTGACAGTCTGACCATCGGTGAGTGTGAGACCGGAGAGCACGATGAGGGACTCTTCGCCTTGCAGGCCACTGAGAATTTCGATGTTCTTGCCGTCGTTGAAGCCCATGGTGACGGGTGTTTTCACTGCCTTACCATCTTTGTAGAGAAAAACAGACGAAGAGACTTTTTCGATGAATACGGCCGATGCCGGTGCCAGCAAGGCGTTGGTGTGGGTCTCGGCAGCGAGCTGGACTTTCACATAGGCACCATCGATCCATTTGCCATCGGCATTGGCGAGATCGACTTCCACTTTCATCGTCGCCGAGCGGGGATCAATGGTCTGTGCGCTGCGCGAAATTTTTCCTTCCCACTCTTGACTGATGATGCGAGCGAGGGTGCCAGGTTTCATGAAACGCGCTTCCATTTCCGGCACGGGTATTTCAGCACGCAGGGTGGAGAGTTCGGCAATGGTGACGACTGCTCCTGTCGTGCCTGTGCCGCCTGCGGGGATGAACGCGCCGAGGTCGGCATGGCGGGCGGTGACGACGCCATCGAAGGGTGCCTTGATGGTGGCGTATCCTAACAAAACTTCCGTGCGCTTGAGCGCTGCATCGGCGATTTTTACCGCACCTTCGGCTTCGTCGAGGTCCTGCGGAAGAACAAGGCCGGGGGCTTTTTCGCTGGCGATCGTGAGACGCTGGAACGTGGTCGCAGCAACTTCTCGGTCAGTGCGTGCGCTGATGATGTCGGCCTCCAGTTCCGGCACTTCGAGCAGGGCAATCACTTGTCCGGACTTGACGCGATCGCCGACATCGACGGAGATCGATCTCACATGACCGGACACGCGGGCGTGCAAGGTGGTGGATTGGTTGGGCCTTAAGTTCGAGGGAATGGTTACCCATCGATGGATGGTGCCGCGTTGCAGGGAGCTGACCATGACCTCCACCGCACAAAGCGGCGCGGTGAGGACACAGAGGATGGTGAGAAGTCGCATCATAGAGTTGTTAGGCTTGGGTGGTGGGAGAAAAGTGGACACTTTCCTCGTCATCGGGATCGAGGGAAATGGAGCGGGTGTTTTTGCCGGCCAGCAGCGCGAAGCAGGCGGGTAGCAGCAGCAAGGTGGCAGCGGTGGCAAAGATCAGACCGCCGACCACCGCACGACCGAGTGGCGCGATTTGTTCGCCGCCGTCACCGGTGCCGAGGGCCATCGGGATCATTCCGGCAATCATCGCCAGCGAAGTCATCAGGATGGGCCGCAAGCGCGAGGAAGCCCCGAGATGCGCACCGATGCGGGCATCGCCGTCATTTGCCTTGCGTTCTCGTTCGGCGAAGGTGACTAACAAAATCGCGTTGGCCAAGGCCACGCCGATGGCCATGATGCTGCCGATGGCCGACTGGATGTTTAGAGTGGTGCTGGTCAGCCAAAGTGCCACGACGACGCCTAACAGAACCGCCGGCACCGTGGAGATGGCGACGAAGGCCAGACGCCAGGATTGGAAATTCGCGGCCAACAGGAAGAACAACACCAGCACGGCGATGCCGAGACCCTGACGGAACCCTTTTTCCAGAGCGTCCATGGTTGGTGCTTGTCCGCGCAGGTCGATGGTGGTCTTCGGCGGTGGCGTGCCTGCGGCGGCGATGGCGGCGCGCACTTTTTTCATCGCCGTGCCGTAGTCGGTGCCGTGGTAATTGGCCGTTACTGACATCAGACGCGCCATGTTGTAGCGTTCGAACTGGCTCACCGAAATGGTATTGGTGATCTTGGCGATGTTGCGCAAGGCAATGGATTCACCCGATGACGAAGTGATATCGATGTTGCCGAGGTCTTCGAGCGTTTTGGTATCGGCCTGCGGGATTTGCACCTGCACGTTGTAGGAAACACCTTTGCTCGGATCCGCCCAAAAATTCGCTTGAGTAAAACGACTCGACGTTGTCGCGGCGACCATCGCGCGGGCGACGTCCTGCATATTCACGCCGAGCAAACCGGCGCGCTCGCGATCAACCTCGATCTTCACCGAAGGGAACTCGGTTTCCTGGGCAATCTGCACATCGCGCAGTTCCGGCACCTGTTTCATCTCGGCGAGAATTTTTTCCGCATGGGCCTTCGATATTACGAGGTCCGCGCCACCGACGGCGATCTCGATGGGCGTCGTCGCACCGAAGGACATCACGCGTGTGGTGATATCGGACGGTTCGAAGGACAAACGCAAGTAGGGCATTTCCTGCTGCAGCACCGCGCGGAGTTTTTCCTGCAAGGCAAACACATTCACGCCCGAGTCCGCCTGCAATTGCACCGCCAGCCAGCCTTCCTCCGGGCCGCCGTTCCAGAGGTGAATCAGATTCACGGGATAGTTCGCCGCATGTACGCCGACGAGACCCATGGTGAGCTTGATCTTGTCCTTGCCTACCTCGCGTTCGATCAGAGAGAGCACCGCCTTGGCATGCTATTCAGTTTTTTCCACCCGGGTTCCCGCTAGGGCACGGAAACGCAGGGCGAATTGATCGGTATTGGCGCGCGGAAAAATTTCCGTGCCGAGACGCGGTGCGATGCCTAACAGAAGAAGCGCCGCGCCGCCCAGATAGAGCGGGATGAGAATCCAGCGCATCGCGATGAGGGGACGCAGCAAGCCTTCATAGATGCGTGCGAGGAAAAACGGTTTTTCCTCAT
>JACCDI011911188.1_pt1 | contig 16187 bp, 11 predicted proteins | sample 7442791 | NCBI WGS metagenome assembly JACCDI01 (sample SAMN15323434, study PRJNA562643) | freshwater metagenome | isolation source: river surface water | place: USA:Blue River Watershed | collected 2017-08-15 | reverse complement strand
CGTCAAATGTTCCAACACCGATGTTCCCATTTTTACCAACTGTGATTTGCGCGCCATTAATTCCCGATTCTAAATACAAATTCGCATTTTCCTGATTAATAATTCCAGCTTCACCACTTCCTGCAATGGAGTTGGCTACTAAAAGACCATCGGTAACCAGATTTCCAGTAGTTGCATTGGTTAATTGAAGTTGAGTAAGTGGTTGAGTTGTTGTATTCAGATGGAGAAGGCTTTGCGGTGCAGCAATTCCGATTCCTACATTAACAGAAGAAGTTGCCCCATTTACACCATTAATACTTCCTAAAACCAAAGAATTATTAGTATCCACTCTAGCTAATGCTCCAATAGCAGTTGCATTAGTTAAATTATTTGCACCAAAATTCGCATTCCTACCTATTGCCGTGTTATTAAAACCAATCGTATTCGCATCCCCAGTTTGTTGCCCTACAAAGGTGTTATTACCGCCTGTGGTAGTTGACACACCTGACTGATGTCCTAAAAACGTATTGCTGTTCCCAGTAGTATTGTCAAAGCCCGACAAAGCTCCAACAAAAGTATTTAAGTTCGCAGTAGTGTTACTAGCACCGGAATTAGAACCTATGAAAGTATTCAATCCTCCTGTGGTATTAGCAAAACCTGAAGCAAATCCAAAAAATGAATTACCCGATGAATTGGATGAAACACCCGAATTAAATCCGATAATCGTATTATTTGAATTGGTTGTATTGGCTCTTCCGGCTCTAAAGCCCATAAAAGTATTACGCAAACCCGTAGTATTATTTTCACCCGATTGATGACCAACAAATACATTTCCTGCAGCTGGACTCAATTGATTCAGTCCTGCGTTGGTTCCTAAGGCTATGGTTTGTGTGCCCGGAGTTGCTTGCGACAATGCATTTTCACCCAATACATAATTATCGTTTTGAATATCTAATAAGCCCGATCTGATATTATTGACACGAAACTGAAGTGGAAAATTAGTTGTTGAACCCAGAAATTCAGTTCCTGTGATAGCGTTTCCATTCAAACGCCAATTAGTTGAATTGTTGTTACCAATCGGAATCCAATCTACTGTGGCATTATCCCAATAGTAAAATCCGGGTAAATCTGTTCCCGATGTTGTAGTCAAATAGACCAACATTCCTTGTTGCGCTGCTGTTGGATTGGTAACGGGAAAAGCGTCTACTTTTGGAATTAGAATTCCGTCGGTATTGGTTGGCGCGGCTTGGTTGGTGGAACGAATGTCCAATTGCGCATTGGGAATGGTAGTGTTGATACCGACTTGAGCTTGAATTGTAAAAGTCAAGATGGTAATAATGAATGTGTAAAAAAACGTTTTCATTTTAGTTTTTAGATTCTAGTGCAGCTAAGCGTTCTGCAATGGTTTTGTTGATGGATTCTTGATTTTTTTGTTGTAATAAAAGGATTTCCAATTGTTGTTTCAATTGCTCATTTTCGTCTTGCAAACTTTGGTTATTCGCGTTCAATTCTTTGATAGCATTGATAGAAGCAATTAGAATTGGATGAATATTAAAATTAAGAAAGCCATCGTCATCCGTTCCGACAGCATCTGGGAAAAGCGGTTGCACTTCTTGAGCGATGAAACCAGCGAATTCGGTTTCTAATACTTTTTTATCAAAAGTCCGCTCACCTACATTTTTATAATTGAACCGAATGGGGTTGAGTTGAAGAATTTCATTCAACCCTTTAGTATAATTTCCGTTGATGTTTTTTAGGCGTTGATCCGAAACGATTGTCCACGTGTTGGTACCAGGTTTTCGGCCTTGATCTAGGGCTAATTCAAACAATCCGAGAGGATTAGGTATGCCAACACCAACACTTCCCGTATTGGTTATCCGTAATCTTTCCGCTAAATTTCCTGCATTGTTTGTTTTGAAAATTAAATACCCTGAACTACTATTTGTAGTTGCATTTGATTTTCTCCCTTCAACAGATCCAAAAACACGAGGCTGTACCATAGTGTCGTCATTATATCCTCCTAAAGTTATAGCGCCCCCAATATCAATATTTTGAGCATTATTTGATCTAACATGTAAATTCCCATAAACTAAATTAGACGTTATAGTATTTACATCAACAACATCCAATCTTGTTAAAGGTGTGGTGGTTCCTATGCCGACATTACCATCTTTTAACCAAGTCATTCGTATGCCATCGTTTCCTGCAAAACCTTTACTCCACAAATGCAACTTATCTAAATTACCATCGTATTCAAACATATAACCATAAGGTAAACCTGCTGTCATTTCGTATAATTGTAATGAACTCGAATTGAAATCATCAGCCGCTAATCGTAGAATAGGATCTGTTTTCCGAACCTCAAAATTTGCAGCTGGACTGACCGTTCCTAATCCAACATCACCAGCATTGGTCACTCTCATACGTTCAATATTATTGGTTCGAATTGCTAATGGTTGATTGTCAGAAGTTCCGAAGAAATTTGTAGCAGGATTGGTAAGTGAATTTCCTGTTAATGACCAATTGGTACTTTGCAAATATTCCTTAGTCACCACTGCTTTTCCATCGGCGGCGGTAATCATCGCATTGGTGGTAGATGGCAAACGAGTTAATCCGTTTTTTAAAATAATCAAAGCATCACTTCTTTCGGAAACATCTACTAAACCTGAATTATTAGAATCGATTGCATTCCCGATGACAAACAATCGATCGGTAGCATTGGCAGTTCTAAATTGAGTATTTCCATTGATTGAAGTGGTATAGTTTGTTGCGCCAATTCCCAAAACCGTTTCGCCAAAACTAATAGCATTGTTGTTGTGTCCGAAAATAGTCGAGTTTGTTCCAGAAGCAGTATTAAATCTACCAGCTGCAAAAGCATTATTTGCTGAAGTTGAATTATTTTCGCCGAAACAAGTGGAGACTTCTCCGCCAGCACCCGAATTTCTACCTGCTACAAAAGCACACTCGCCGCCAGTACTCGACCAATATCCAAAAGCAGCAGAATACGCAGTATTTGCACCTGTATATTGTCCAGCACTAAAAGCAACCATACCATGTGCTGAAGATTGTCGTCCAAAAGAAGCCGAACAATCACCTTCCGTGTACGTTTGTTCTCCAAAAGAAACCGAAGCCTGTCCGATGGCAGTAGAATTTAGACCGAATGTAGTAGAATAATAACCGCTTGCTGTCGTTCCTAAACCAAAAGCTGTTGAATAAATTCCACTTGCTGTGGTTCCCGAACCGAAAGCAGTAGAATAATATCCCGTTGAGTCAGTATTGTTACCAAAAGCTACTGCACCTTCACCGCTTGCGACTGTCTCATAACCAAAGGTTGTTGACTTATCACCACTTGCTAAAGCATTTAATCCGGCTGAAAAAGAACCAACTCCGCTGGCTGTATTTCCAATTCCAATTGCAAATGAATAAGTACCACTTGCCGTTGGATTTGCCCCAAACGCAGCAGAATATAGACCTAAATTAGCATCATCCCATTCATCACCAGCGGCATTTCCAGCTCTGAATGCTCCTTTTCTGGGGTTCCATATCATTCTATCACCTGCTCCAGTAGGTGCAAGTGCTCCCGAACCTACAGTTCCAGAAACTACCAAACCGTCCGTTCCTTCTATGGTAATAGCTCCAGCATCGGCAGTAATGGTTTTTCCATTTCCTGATCCACCAAAATCGTAGGCTTGATCCAGTGTACCGTTTGTAGTTCCAATAGGATTTGCCCATGAAGCTGTTCCGTTAGCATTACTAGTTAAAATTCGTCCAACAGCTTGATTACCATCCACCATTCTAATGCTTCCTACTACATGCAAACGATCAAGCGGTGTGGAAGTACCAACTCCAACATTGACTGAACTAGTTGCTCCATTGATTCCGTTAATACTTCCTAAAACCAGAGAATTACTTGCCCCAACTTCAGCATGAGCACCAATAGCGGTAGCATTTTCCAAATTAAGTGCGGCAACGTCAGAATTGGTTCCAATTACCGTATTGTAATTACCCGTACTATTTGTATTGAGTGCAAAATTACCAACACTAGTATTAAAATTACCTGTTGAAGAATTGTACGACGCTAATCTTCCGATTGACGTATTGCCCGTTCCTGTTGTATTATAATATCCTGAGGATTCACCTACACCAACATTTCCTCCACCGGTTGTATTTCGATTAAAACTCGAATAGCCCATCGCTACATTGTAATTCCCAGTGGTATTTTTATTCAATGCCCACACACCAAAAGCATTGTTGCCCGATCCAGAGACATTATTTTCTAAACAAGCACTTCCGAATAAATAGTTAGAATTTCCCGTAATTCCTGATGTAAAATTATTAAAGCCAAAGGAAAAATTACCATTTCCAATCATCCCAACTGTAAAATTGTTGCGCTTGAAAATCAAATCGGTATCATCGGTAGTTCCAATAAAATTAGTAGCTGAATTCATACCCGCATTTCCGTTTGTACTCCAACTTTTGTTACTAGTTGCTAACGAAATCCAATCCGAAGTCGCATTATCCCAATAATAAAATCCGGGCAAATCTGTTCCAGAAGTTGTAGTCAAATACACTAACATTCCTTGCTGAGCTGCTGTTGGATTGGTAGCAGGAAAAGCGTCTACTTTTGGAATTAGAATTCCGTCGGTGTTGCTTGGCGTAGCTTGATTAGTGGAACGAATATCCAATTGCGCATTGGGAATTGTAGTGTTGATTCCGACTTGCGCTTGTACTATTATTGTAGTGAAAAATAGTAGCAGAAAAATAGTAGACTTTTTCATGATGCTGATTTTCAATTGATTGTTTTTGTTGATTTTACACTAAAAATAAGTATAGAATAGGAGTTGTAAGATGGCAATTGTACCGTTGGTAGAAAATTGTGTATTTCTGGTAAAAAATAAAATAAAAGTAACCCTTGACCCGGTTTTTACAACTTTCAACCTATTCAACCATTCGTACAACTTTTAGTTCATTTTACTTTGAAAACGCTACCATTGATACAAAACCAAAAGCAGTTATAGAAATTTGTATTATATTTAGACTATTGATTTATTTAGTATGATTACAGTTATTATAGTTGACGACGAACTTAGCGCACTCAAAAGCATGCAATGGGAAATTGCTAATTTTTGTGATGATGTGACTATTTTAGGTAGTTTTTCGAATGCATTGGAAGCTCGAAAATTTTTGAATGAAAATGCAGTGGATTGTGTTTTTTTGGATATTGAAATGCCCGAAATGGATGGTTTTCAGTTTTTGGATTCGTTTAAAAATCGGAATTTTTCGGTAGTAATTACAACCGCTTACGATCAATACGCCATTAAAGCAATTAAAGAAAAAGCATTAGATTATTTGTTAAAACCCATCGATTCTGACGATTTGAAAAGTTGCATTGCCAAAATTCGCCAGCACAAAGAAGAACATTCCATTCATGATCGTTTGGAACGCACTTTGGAAACGATGGTACAAAAAAATCAGAATCAAGTCAAAAAAATCAGTGTTTCGTGTGACGGAAAAATCATTTTCTTAAATCCAGACGATATAGTGTATTGTGAAAGTGACGGTAATTACTGTACTATTTTTCTTGAAAATAAAGAAAAGATATTCATCACTCAGAAGTTAAAATTCATGGAGGAAAAATTGCAAGATTTGTACTTTTTTAGAATTCACAACTCGTATTTAATCAATTTGAATAAGGTAAAAGAATTCCATAAAAGTGAGGATTTTGTGGTGCTTTCCAATAATGTGAAACTGCCCGTTTCGCGCAGTAAAAAATCAACTTTCCTAGATCAACTGTAATGTTAGAACTGAGCCAAACCTATTATTTGCTGTGGAGTTTTGTGACTTCGGGCTTGGCTATTTATTTCCTACTTTGTCTACTGATTTATCTGCAATCCAAACAAAAAAGTTTTCTGTATTACGGATTGTATAATTTCTTTTTGTTGACGTACGTAAGCACAAAAAATCCATTTTTATTTCAAGAAATTCATGCTTTTTTAGCCACGTACCATTTGTCTTCATACAACTGGTTTTCGCAGGTGATTTACAACTCCATGCTGTTTTTATTTTATAGAGAATTTCTCGACTTGAAAATCCATTACCCGAAATTCAATACTGTTCTCTACCGATTTTTGGTTATCCAAGTAAGTGTAGCTTCTCTTTTATTTTGTTATACCATTTTTTCGGAAAATCATCAGGTGTTCAACTATTGCTTTTTTTACGGATTCATTCCAATTATGTCGCTTTTTGTGTTGTACGCGTTGTACATCGCATTAAAAATTCCGAATAAACTAGGCTATTTTATTATAATTGGTGTGATTTTGTACAACTTTTTTGCATATTATTCACTTTACGATTCTTATTCGCGCACCAGCGGAACCGAACCTTTGAATTTCTTTTACATTGGAATCATTCTCGAATCCATAGTATTTATTTTAGGCTTGGGATACAAAGTAAAACTGATTTACGACGAAAAAATGAACGCGCAACAGCGAATTATAGAAGAGCAAAGAGAAAACCAATTGTTGCGTGAGAATCATCAAAAAGAATTAGAAAAAGAACTGGCCGAAAAAGTAGGCGAATTAAAACTGGCTCTTCAAAAATCAGAAGATGAAAAATTGAACTCGTTACGTTTGAGTTTTGAGAACGAAATTTCGCTTTTGAAATTGGAATCGCTTCGAAGTCAGATGAATCCGCATTTCATTTTCAATGCACTGAATTCGATTAAAGTATATTTGATTGAGAACGACAAGGAAAAAGCCGTGTATTATTTGAACAAATTCTCCAAATTGATTCGGAAAATATTGGAAAGCTCTCGAACCGACAGTATTTCATTGGAAGAAGAACTCGAAATCATCGAACTCTACATGAGCATTGAAAACATCCGATTTGATCAAAAAATTGATTTCTCTATTAACCGAAACGACCTAAACATATCATCAATAAAAGTCCCAGCGTTGATTTTACAACCGTTCATAGAAAATGCCTTGTGGCACGGATTAATGTTAAAAGAAGGCGAAAAAACCATTACTATTGAGGTTTCTCAAGAAAACAATACTACAAAATTATCCATCAACGATAATGGCATTGGGCGCCAACGCGCTCAAGAAAATGTAGCCAAAAAAACATACAAAAGAGAATCGCTCGGATTGCAATTTACCAACGAACGCATCAGTCACTTCAACCAAAAAAACCATTCCAATTACCAATTTACTTTTATTGATTTGTACGACGAGAATAACAATGCTGTGGGAACTCGGGTGGAGTTTGTGTTGTGATTGGTTAACACAGATTACACAAATATTTACTAATTAAAATGAGTTTGACATAGATGAACTGAATTAGCATTAAAACCATTAAGAGATTAAGAAAATGAAGTAATACCAGCTCTTAACAACCCAAGCTAATTAATTTCGTGAAAATTGGTACAATTCGTGTGGAAAATAATTATTAATAAAAAAAACCTCTCATCGCTGAGAGGTTTTGTACCCGGAGTGGGAACCTGACTACCGGCAGGCAGGTCGAACCCACACTCCTATGAACACGAGTTTGAGTCGTCTCTAATGAGTCTTAATTTTTCTTTTCCAATTCCAGATTTATAATATTTCTCTAATTTCCTAGCTTCAACTCTATTTTCACATTCAACAACAAGAATAATTTTAAAAGGTAAATAAGGTTTCGTTGTTTTATTTTTACCTAAATTGTGTTCTGAGTAACGCCTTTCTACAGAATATGTAAGACCAACATAAATATAATTTCTTTCTAAACTTGATAAGGCATATACAAAATACATAAAATTAAGATTTATAAAAAAAACCTCTCATCGCTGAGAGGTTTTGTACCCGGAGTGGGAATCGAACCCACACTCCTAAGAACACGAGTTTGAGTCGTGCGCGTCTACCAATTCCGCCATCCGGGCGTTTTCTCCGAAGGTTTTATTTAGCTAATTTTTAGAAAAAATTAATTAAAATATTTTGCCATCCGGGCGTTTTATCTACAATTTATCTGACTTTTTTTCAAAAAAAATAATTCAGCATCCTTGTCGTCTAAACATTTGGTATTTTAGAGGACTGCAAATGTAAATAATTTTTTTTCATTTCATAAAAAAATACTACAAATTTTCCTTTCGTAGTTGGATTTTATTCCTAAATTTGCACCTCGTTAATACGACACACAACTAACTAACTACAACCGAGACGTTTACAACAAAGGGTTTCTGCCTTAAAACTGAAACAAATTAGAATAAACTAATCGGCATTAAACAACACACACAATGTCACATCAAGAACCAGAAGCAAAAATATTTGCGTGTTCCCAAAGTGTCCACTTAGCCGAACAAATTGCTGAAAAGTATGGCGTTCCGCTGGGTAAAGTTACGTTCTCAAAATTTAGTGATGGCGAATTTCAGCCTTCGTTTGAAGAATCCATTAGAGGATTACGCGTTTTTATTGTTTGCTCCACGTTTCCGTCGGCCGACAATTTAATGGAATTACTGTTGATGATTGATGCTGCTAAAAGAGCATCGGCGCGACATATTACTCCTGTAATTCCGTATTTTGGATACGCCAGACAAGACCGAAAAGACAAACCACGTGTTCCGATTGGAGCCAAATTAGTAGCCAAATTACTAGAAACGGCTGGAGCAACCCGAATCATGACGATGGATTTACACGCCGATCAGATTCAAGGTTTCTTCGAAAAACCAGTAGATCACTTGTTTGCTTCTACTATTTTCTTACCGTATGTAAAGAGTTTGAATTTAGAAAACCTAACCATTGCATCGCCAGATATGGGCGGATCCAAAAGAGCCTATGCATATTCTAAATTTTTAGAATCGGATGTGGTAATTTGCTACAAACAACGCAAAGCAGCTAATGTGATTGACACTATGGAGTTGATTGGCGAAGTGAAAGGAAGAAATGTAGTGTTAGTAGACGACATGATTGACACTGGTGGAACCTTAGCCAAAGCAGCCGATTTGATGATTGAAAAAGGTGCTTTAAGTGTTCGTGCCATTTGTACACACGCGATTTTGTCGGGTGATGCCTACGAAAAAATTGAAAACTCTAAATTGAGCGAATTGATAGTAACCGATTCGATTCCGCTGAAAAAAGAGTCGAAAAAAATACGAGTGGTGAGTTGTGCTCCATTGTTTGCCGAAGTAATGCACATGGTTCAGAACAACAACTCAATTAGTGGGAAGTTTCTCATGTAGCAGTTAGCTTTTAGCCATTAGCGGCTAGCTAATTCTAGAATTGAAATGGAGCAGACGAGTGCGTTAGCGATTGAAGCGGCAGCCCGCAGCGCAGCGAGGACTATAGCGGAAAGCGCGGCGCGAGGTACGAGAGCAACGCCCAAAAAAAAAGCTAACAGCTAAAAGCTGACAGCTTAAAAAGAAGAATTTTTTTATTATTAACTATATATTTTTACAATGAAATCTATTACGATTGAAGGATCAGAAAGAGAAAGCGTAGGCAAAAAGGCAACGAAAGCCTTACGTGATGCTGGAATGGTTCCTTGCGTTATTTACGGAGGAAGTCAACCAGTACATTTTGCAGCAGATGAAAGAGCATTTAAAAACTTGGTTTACACTCCAAACGCACACACAGTTGAAGTGGTTTTAGCAGGTAAAAAGTACAATGCAATTTTACAAGACATTCAGTTTCACCCAGTTTCAGACAAAATCAACCACATTGATTTCTTCCAATTGAGTGACGACAAAGAAATCATCATGGAAGTTCCTGTGAATGTTGTTGGAACATCTCCAGGTGTACTTTTAGGAGGTGTTTTACGTTTGAACCAACGTAGACTTAAAGTGAAAGCTTTACCAAAACACTTACCTGATTTTGTGGAAGCTAACATTTCTGAATTGCAAATGGGTAACAAATTGTACGTTACAAAAATCGAAACGAACAATTTCAAATTAATGCACCCAGACAACACTGTAGTTTGTCAAGTGAGAATTTCACGTGCGGCTATGAAAGCGGCTCAAGAAGCTGCAAAAGCAGAAAAAGGAGCAAAAAAGAAAAAATAATTCAATTTTTTTCAAATACAAAAGCATCCCGCCCAGGCGGGGTGCTTTTTTTATGTCTTAAAAAGCTACGACTCGAGCGTAGCGAACAGACGAAGTAATTCACGAATTTTTACTATTGACTACTTATATTAGTGAATCGTCTTTGACGATTATTCGAATTAAATCGAATAATTAAAAATTTATATTCGTGCATTCGTGGCAAATGATTTTTTTTATTTCTAGCAACGAAAGGCTTTGGCTTTTCTTGTAATCCTTTTTCCCGCTTTCCGTCATGCGCGGCATTTCCTTCAATCGGGGTTAGAAACAGAAACGTCGTACACAAAAGTGAGAATTTCTAACAATTATAGTATTTTTACAGCATGAATTGGTTTTCATCATTATTTAAAAAAGAAGCAAAAGAAATCATCGATCCTATGAAGAAGTTCCTCATTGTTGGACTTGGCAACATTGGCGCCGACTATGTCAACACACGTCATAATATTGGTTTTAAAGTGTTAGATCATTTAGCAAAAAAAGAAAACTTATCATTTCAAACCGCTAAATTAGGCGATGTAGCCGAATACAAAATCAAAGGAAGAACACTCATTCTCTTGAAACCCAACACCTACATGAACCTCAGCGGAAAAGCCGTTCACTATTGGATGGAAAAAGAAAAAATTGCCAAAGAAAATATTTTGGTGATTACCGACGATTTGAATTTGGCTTTTGGTACCATTCGAATTAAGTCAAAAGGTAGTGATGGCGGTCACAACGGATTGAAAAACATTCAACTTTTATTAAATACAACTGAATATCCGCGCTTCCGTTTTGGCATCAGCGACGATTTCAAAAAAGGAAGGCAAGTGGATTATGTGTTGGGCGAATGGGGCGAAGAAGAAAAAGCAAAATTACCCGAACGTTTGGATATGGCAGTAGAAGTGGTCAATTCATTTGCTCTTGCTGGATTGAACAATACCATGAACGAATTCAATGGAAAATAATTGGCAACCTTTTTGATTACATCAACTAAAATCAAATATAATGAAAACACTATTACTTTTTTCACTAACACTTTTTTTAACCTCTTGTAGTTGTAAAAAAAGTGCGGTTAACAATCAAGAAAGCATGATGGCAAAAATTGTAAAACTACAATCGAATTGTCCTAGCGATGGAAAATGTGCTGTAGAAATTTTTCCAAATAAAAGCATGAACATTCAAACGGATGGTACAGGCGCAATTTACAATCAATTGGTAGACTCAAAAGAAACTTCGGTTATTGTTTATCAATACAACAGAGACGTTCCAGAAGACTTACAAGACGGTAACTACAGGGAAGAAATAATTTTTGAAATTAAGAATGGCGACACAAATGGTGTTCTATCAGGAAATGATTTACAACAAACCAAAATACTTTTCGGCCGTTTTTGTTTTTGCCGCGGACAAACAGGCTATTATAAAGTAACCGATGGAACTCTTAATCTGACTCAAAAGGAAAACAGCATTTCCTTCGATTTAAACTTCACAATAACTGAAGTTCCACAAATTATAAAGACGATTCAAGCTACACTACAATAAAAAAAGTCCTGCCGATTGAGCAGGACTTTTATTTTATGTAAAAATTGAAATTATTCTACGATAATTTTCTTAACCATTTTGGTTTCTCCATCTAAAACGGTAACCATGTATACTCCACTTGAAACATTTTTCAACTCGAGATTTTGTTGGATTAAACCAGTATTAGCATAGTTTTGGCTGAATACTTCTCTACCTCTGATATCGTGAACATTGATTTTGATTTCACTTCCAGTAGAAGAATTAAACTGAACTGAAAAACTTCCGTTATTTGGATTAGGATAGATATTGAAGTCGTTTGAAACAAATTCATCACTTGCCAAAGTACATCCAAAATCAACTCCCCAAGACGTAACTACACCTGTGTCTCCATTATAAAAATCCTGAACAGTCAAGGTCCAAACTCCACCAGCTGGTTTCCCGTTAAAAGCACTCAATGCCTGATTTGAACTACATGTTCCAACAGTTGGACTCGCACAAACAGGAGCTGGAGCACCATCTTGGAACGTTACATTTAATCCAGTTCTTTGTGGATTATTACAACCTCTGTTCCATAAAATGACTTCGGTATTGTCTGGGTGTTTTAGTTTAATTACTAAATCGCCAATCCAACTGTGATTTGAACTGAACATCGCTTTCATATTATTGATAGTAGCTGCAGAAGAAACATTTAAAGTTCTAACCGTTGCTGCACCCGGATTATTTGCTCCTAAACCATCAGCAATAGCTGTTCCTGGCGACTCAGTAGCAGTATCACAAGAATACCCAAAAAGAATGTTTCTAGAAACACAGTAGTAAATATTTCCAATTGCTTCAATCATGATTCTTCCTGTTGTGGTTGACACATTTGGAACAGTGATTGTTTGAGAACCATCGTTAGGTGTACTTGCTAATAAAGTAGTAAAGGTAGCACCACCATCAGTTGAATAGGATATTTTCACGTTACTTGTACTAATAGGTGCAATATTGGTATTAGCTAAATCCCAAGTAATTGTTTGGGTAGAACCAATTGGCCACGATACATTAGGAGTGTTTGGTGAAGAGATTCTGAATGGTCCGCCACTATTAGCAATAATAACATTCATATCATCTCGACCTGTTTGACCTCCATTTGGAGTTCTGTTATCTCTTACTGTCAAAGCAAAAGCCAATATTCTTTGAACATTAGGAATAACTTCCCAAGTTGGAGTTAAATTTCCATTTAATACTTCAGAAAATATAGGCATGTATCGATCGGGAGATGTTGATGGCGGATTCGATTTAAAGTTTGGACCTGAAGCATTTGTCGGTAAAGGTGGCTGAGTAGAAACAGGTGTATTGGTCTGTTCCCAGCAATACGTTAGAGAATCTCCATTGGTATCTGTTGCACTTCCTTTCAAAATAAAAGCCGTTCCGTATGGAATTGTGTAGTCTGGCCCAGCTGAAGCAACTGGAGCAGCATTGTTATTTGGATTGTTTGGTGCACAATTTCCAGTTCCAGCTACAAAAGCTGCCATTTGAGCTAAGCTAACCGCATGAAAGTGAGCGTCAGAATTAGACTGAACGTTTGGAGGACAAATTCCAGCATACGCCATAATTGTACTTCCCGAACCCGGTTCAACTGATGTGCTAGTTGAAATGTTTCCACTACATGAGTTGTTGAATGTATGAGTAGCTCCAAATTGGTGTCCCATTTCGTGGGCTACATAATCAATGTCAAACGGATCACCAACTGGTGCATCAGAACCTGTAATTCCTCTAGCTTTGTTGGCTGTACATGGTGAATTCAATTGTGCCAAACCTCCACCACCAGTACTTACTGTATGTCCAATGTCGTAGTTAGCTGAACCTATAACTGAATTAATCACAGTTTGACTCTGATTAATTAAAGTTCCTGCATTGGCATTGTCAAAATTATCTGTTGTAATAAAAATAATAGCATCGTTATTCGCAATTAAATTCATTCGTAAGGACATATCGCGTTCATAAACACCATTAACACGAGTCATAGTTACGTTCATAGCAGCTAAAACAGCAGCTTTTTTCTGAGCTTCTGTACCCGCACCTAAACCAGCAGCAGTCACGTGATAAGCGGCGTACTCTATAGTACAAGCCATAGCTAAACGATACACTCTAAACTGTCCATCGCTCGCTAAAACAGTGTTTTGCTCTAATGTTTTATCAGCCAGAGCATCATAATCTTCTTGTACCAAACAATTAAAATGACTGTTAGTTCTCACTACATCTGTTTTTTTGTAAACAATGTAATTATTCAAGTCTTTGGTATAAGTGTCTATAAAATACTGTCCCGAAGTACCAGACAAAGACATAACGTGTAAACCAAAGATAGTTGTACTAAAACGAATGGTTGATAAAGAATTTCCAATTCCTTTACCATAATACGATTTAATATCTGGATAGCGATTAGCTAACGCTTCATCCATAACTGGTGCTTCAAAAATTTTGAAACTTTCCATTTGTCCATCTGCATTAGGAAAACTAACCACTACGTTAGAATTAAGAGATTGATTCTCTAATGGCGCTTGCAACAACTGATTTTTCAAAGACTGAAAATCAAGGGTATACAATTCATATTTGGTTGGTATGGAAATACGATCCATCTTTTCCAAAAGTCTTACTTGTTCGTCTGTTGTCTTTGTCCAAAGATTACCTTGACCATAACTGGAAGAAAACATCAACACCAGCGCAAGTAAATAAAAAATAGTTTTTTTCATGAAATAATAATTTTTAGTTAGACAAATATAATATAAAATTAAATTTAGTACACGACAATTTTATAAATTTAACAAAAATAACTTAAAATAAGTTCTTAAAAATTTTGATATGAAGCTGATATTCAGTATATTAAAGATTTTTTTTACGATATGCCTTCAACAAAGAATACCAGCTTAGACCACAAAGATACGCAATTATTAGCAGTGTTTAAAGAACATTTCAGCGGTTTTTTGCAACTACAAAGGGTGCGAGTCATCTGCATGATTATCAACTCTCTTTGCAAGGTTAGAAGTGTCAATTTTTCCAAACTTTCTTCAGGATTTGACAATCAAATTGATACTCCAAGCAATTATAGACGCATCCAAAGGTTTTTTGCAGAAGTTGAAATACCTATGAAACTTGTGTCAAAGCTTATATTTGGATTATTGCCAAATAAAGATTCATTAATATTGGTACTCGATAGAACAAACTGGAAACTAGGGCAAACAGATATTAATATATTAATGCTTGGAGTTAGTTATAAGAATGTAGCTTTTCCTCTGATGTTTAAGATGTTAAATAGTCAACCCTTAAAAAGAGCTATTTTTAATTTCCACAGAAATAAGAATATTATGGCTCTATGTTGAATATAGTGGGTAGTTAAATTTTAGTTTACTGCAAGTAAAGTAAATCATATTGACAAAATTAGATGTGTTTCTATAACCTCTTGCTCTTTTTTTAGCGAGCTGTATTTTTGAGTTTATACCTTCAATTACACCATTATTTATTCTACTTTCGATGTAGTTTATAATTCCTGACCAATGTACTTTTAACCTGAGTTCGATTAATAAATTAATAAAAAAAAGGCATCTAAAAATTGCATAAAAAGGCAAAAGTAAGTATATTTAAAGTATTGAATTACAAATATTTAACTAACATTTTGCCTTATGATTTGTTTTGATAAAATTACGGATTTATTTTGTATTACAGACGAGTTTTGTAAAAATTTTGAAAAAACAACCGCTCCATTTATTATTGGTAACAAACCAAAGAAAAAGCCAACTATGAGCACTGCTGAAGTCATTACGATTTACTATTTATTCCATCTAGGTGGATTTCGTTGTTTTAAACATTTTTACATTTTTTATGTACAAAAACACATGCAAAAAGAGTTCCCAAAGACGGTTTCATACAACCGATTTGTTGAGTTAATGCAATCAACCTTGTTGCCAATGACAATGTTTGCAAAGACTTGTTGTTTAGGTAGTTGCACTGGAATATCGTTCGTGGATTCAACGCCAATTAGAGTTTGTAAAAATAAAAGAATCAGTAGAAATAAAGTGTTTAAAGGTATAGCTACAACAGGAAAATCAACAATGGGTTGGTTTCATGGGTTCAAATTGCACATCGTTATTAATGACAAAGGTGAAATTCTGAGTTTTTGTGTAACTCAAGCCAATGTAGATGATAGAGATCCTTTAAAAAATGAAGGCTTTTTAGCAGCTATTTTTGGAAAATTATTTGGAGATAAAGGCTACATTTCCAAAGAGTTACACAAACTACTTTTTGTTGATGGGGTTGAATTAATTGCCAGCATTAAAAATAATATGAAAAATAGTTTAATGTTAATGAGTGATAAATTATTGTTGAGAAAACGTTCTGTAATTGAAACAGTAAATGATGAATTAAAAAATATTTGTCAAGTTGAGCACTCAAGACATCGTTCTGTAGCGAATTTCTTAACTAACTTAATTGCAAGGATAATAGCTTATCAATTCCTACCAAAAAAACCTTCAATTAAATTTGATGTACTGGAAACCAATCAGTTAACCTTGTATTAATAATCGAACTCAGGTTTTTATTGTTTTTGATGCTTTTTGGAATGGATAAATTCCAGAATCATCTGCATAATCACACCAAAAAGCTAAATAGG
>JACCDI011238225.1_pt1 | contig 16188 bp, 15 predicted proteins | sample 7442791 | NCBI WGS metagenome assembly JACCDI01 (sample SAMN15323434, study PRJNA562643) | freshwater metagenome | isolation source: river surface water | place: USA:Blue River Watershed | collected 2017-08-15 | reverse complement strand
TCCCACATCTCAGTCACGAATAAAACATACAACCCTTTAGGATGTCCTTTAGTAGCTTGTTCACTCATAATTAATATTTATTGATTGGCAATAATATTCATTTATTCCCAATAAATGACACTCATCACCCAATTTTTTTTATCCGCTGATAAATGCGGGAATGATAGTCTGAGTGCAACCAAAATGCTGTTGATTCTGGAAACAAAACAAGCTAAGAAAGATACTAGAGTGCTACAACCCTTTAGATTGGGTCGGCAATGATCTTGAATTTCAAGGTAATTACATACGGCATGTCATTTGGCATGGCTTTGCGTTTCTTGTATTTGAACACCATTCTGAATGATTCCTGTTGAAGATAATCCTTTAATTCTATATTTTCCAGATCAAGGTTAACGGCTTTAGTACGTACATTGGGTATGGTTTTCTTCGCAATAAGCGCTTGTCCAAGTCCGTCTTTCTTTATATCCATCATCAATTCTGAAATATATCCGAAATCTGAGTATTTAGTAGAGTCGGCAAAGGCGTAATCCATAACCTGCAGTCGCATAAAGGTAAGTTTAGCAGACTTAATTTTTGATTTATTGGTGTTGTGTTTGGCTAGTTCACCATCCAGAGCTGTGGGAAAATCATTTGACTCTCTGATGACAAAAGAATCAACACTTCTGACATCAATTTCCATAAGGTCTGGAAAAATAATTGGGTACTCAAGTTCAATTTCTGTCGGACTTTCTTTTTTGCAAGAAGTTGACATTAAGCTAAATGCACAAAAAATGGTCAGAAATAAACGGTTAAACTTCATAATAAATACAAATTAGGTTTTATGTCAATAGACGAATATAACCTAAAAACGTGACATAAACAAATTAAAGGAGTTTGCTGAAGTCGCCGTTAAGCGCGCCACTCACACTATTGGATTTTGCTCCAGTAAAGGTTTTAATGATGTTTACCTGGTTTTCAACCCTCATAACACCCATCAATGCAAAAACCAATGCCTCTTTGTATTTTACAAGTTTAGCATCAGGAACAACAAACTCTGCTTCGCTGTGGGTTCTGATATGGTCCATTAACACGGTATTGAAAGCACCACCACCTGTTACCAGCACTTTCTTGCCAGCAGATTGTTTAGCACTTAGATAGTCCAGACTTTTAGAAATCTGTATGCCAATATGGTCAACAAATGTCTTCATTTTATCTTGAGGCGTTAACTTATCACCTTCTTTGACAATTTGCCATAACTCATTATTGATCCAGTCTCTGTTCAGAGATTTCGGAAAAGGCATGCTGTAGTAATCAATATTGTTAAGATTCTCCAGTAATTTATAATTGATATTGCCTTTAGATGCAATTTCACCATCGTGATCGTATTCCTGATTCAAATCTCTGGCAACTCTGTTTAACAGAATATTGGCTGGACAGATATCAAAAGAAACTCTGTATTCACCTATCTTCCCGGAGATATTGGCAAAGCCACCTAAGTTCAGGCAGAAATCATATTCGTTAAAAAACATTTGATCGCCAATAGCTACCAGGGGGGCACCCTGACCTTTTTTAGCAACGTCCATGCTTCTGAAATCTGTTACTACAGGGAGATGACAGATAGCAGACATAGAAGCACCATCTCCAACCTGACGGGTAATCAACTCTTCAGGATAGTGGAACACAGTATGCCCATGAGAAGCCACCAAGTCGATGTTAAGATTGTATTTGCTTACAAATTTATTGATGAGATGGCCTATGTAATGTCCATAAAAGACATCTGTTTTAGAATATCCAAGGGCATCTGCTTTTCTGATTTGTGATAATCTGAGTCTCCAGATTTCGTCGTACTCATAAGTCTCGCACTCTTCTATAGTATAGGAATATTGTCCATTATCTGACGTAATCCTGCAGTGTGCAAGATCGATCCCATCCATTGATGAGCCTGACATGATTCCAATTACGCTGTATGTTTTCATTTCGTCTGTGATTTTTAAGCTAGGTGATGGCAAAAATAGTTTTTTTTATAAATAACTAAAATTTTCATTGTATTTTTATCGTTATCTGTTAAATTTGTCTGCATGCGGATTGCCTTAGTCATCTTATTTTTCAGTGCTTTCAGCACATTTGCACAAACTACTGACGAAAAGCTGGCAGCTCAGTATTTCTTCGATAAAGAATATGCCAAGGCAGCAGATTTATACGAAGACCTGGCCCGCAAACAACCAGAATCCGTCTATTTTTACGAAAATCTGCTACAATGTTATGTGTTAATCAAAGATTTTAAATCTGCAGAAAAACTCCTTGATAAACGGATTAAAAAATATCCAACCCAGTATAATTATCAAATTGATAAGGCTTATATGTTCCATTTACAGGGACTAACACAAAAGAGGGATGAGCTTTTTAAGGAACTCACCGATTTGAAAACCTATAATACCGATGAAATTGATGTTTTGGCTAATGGCTTTTTGAAACGTCGCTTCTTCGATCAGGCAGTTCAAACATATGTCAATGCCCGCAGCCGCCTGAAAGATAATTCTCTCTTTGCCTATAACCTCGCTGAGTTATATTTTCAGTCTGCAAAACTTAATGAGGCAACAGAAGAACTACTGAATATAGCAGGAATGAACGATTATATGCTTGATGAAATAAAAAACAGACTCATCATGGCATATAAGAATAATGACAATTATAAAATGCTGAGTTCTGCTCTCCTTGTTAAGCTTCAAAAAGAACCAGACAATCTTTCTTATAATGATTTGCTGGTTTGGTCGTTTACACAGCAGCGCGACTGGAATGGCGCATTTATTCAGGTTAAAGCCATTGATAAGAGATTGAAAGAAGAAGGGAAAAGAGTGATGGATTTAGCCAGTGTATTAATCACCAATGAGGTATATGATTTAGCCGTTAAATGTTTCGAATATGTTAAACTTCTGGGTCAGGATAAACGCTATTATTTTCAAGCTCAGCAAGGCGTACTTACATGTGGTATGCTGCGCGTCAGAACAGAGAATGGTGGAACTCCTGAACAATTGAAAAGTTTGGAATGGGAGTTTTTAAATTATCTTAATGTGAATGGTTATAACTGGCAAACCGCAGAACAGATGAAGGATTTGGCCGAACTGTATATTTACTATATTCATCTGCCGGAAAAAGGCATAGAACAGCTCAATAAAGCAATCACGATGCCCGGTATCAATACTAAATTAATGGCTCAGTGTAAACTAAATCTTGGAGATGCTATGCTGATTACTGGCGATCCCTGGGAGGCTGATTTACTTTATAAGCAGGTTGAAAAGTTATTTACCAATGATGCCATTGGTCAGGAAGCCCGATATAGATATGCCCGCTTGTGTTATTTCAGAGGTGATTTTGAATGGGCACAAACTCAACTCGATGTTCTTAAAGGCGCCACCACTCAATTAATCAGTAATAATGCCATGAGACTTTGGCTTATTATTCAGGATAATCTTGGTTTAGATAGCACCGACGAGGCATTGAAATTATATGCCAGTGCAGAACTTCTCATCTTTCAAAATAAACCTGATGAGGCATTAAAAATACTTGAGTCAATTCCTGAATTGTTTCCAGGGCATACGCTGACAGATGAAATTTATTTTGCTAAAGCTTTGATATATGAACAGAAATCAGACTACCTGATGGCAGAACAATTATACCTTAGGATTTCTAAAGATTTTAGTTTTGATATCTTGTCAGATAATTCTCTGATAAATCTAGCGCATCTATACGAGTTCAAACTCAATGATACAGCCAAAGCGAAAAAGATTTACGAAATGATCGTTCTCAACTATACAGGCTCACTCTTTATCGCCGAAGCCAGAAAGCGTTTTCGTATACTTAGAGGTGATGGTATGAGAGAACAGGAAATCAATTACTGATATTAAACATTTGTTAAAAGTCTGCATTTTTAATCTGAATGATTTAATATTGTATTATGTTTAATAAAAAATTCTTTAAAACTATTGGAATTATTCTTGGCTTAGCACTGATTGCTATTCAATTTTTTAAGCCAGAGCAGAATACTGGAGGCAATGCGACACAATCAATTGCAAATGCCTATCCGGTGCCGGAACGGGTAAAAACAATTTTAAATAGTGCCTGTATGGATTGCCATAGTAATACTACAAAGTATCCATGGTATTCTAATGTTCAGCCTGTCGCCTGGTGGTTAGCAGATCATGTTAATGATGGTAAAAAACATTTAAATTTTGATGAGTTCATGACCTACCGACCATATCGACAGTATCACAAACTAGAAGAAATTGATGAAGTCATTCAGGAAGGCGAAATGCCAATGAGTTCGTATACTCTGGCGCATAGTGAAGCAAGATTGGATGCTAATCAGAAAGAGATTCTGATTAACTGGAGCAAAGCACTCCGTGATTCGATGTCACTTCATTATCCCAAAGACAGTCTCGAAAAACCTAAGAAATAAAAAAAAACCGGTGTGAACCGGTTTTTTTTGTTGTGAAAATATTTTATTTAATAACACCTAATTCTTTGCCAACTTTGGTGAAAGCAGCGATAGCTTTATCCAAATGGTGTTTTTCGTGAGCAGCAGAAAGCTGTACTCTGATTCTTGCCTGATCTTTTGGAACGACAGGGTAGAAGAAACCAATCACATAAATGCCTTCATCCAAAAGTTTATCCGCCATAACCTGACTCAGTTTAGCGTCGTATAACATAATTGGAACAATCGCACTATTGCCATCTTTGAAATCAAATCCAGCGGCTTTAACACCAGCTTTGAAGTATTTCACGTTCTCTTCCAGTTTATCTCTTAATTCTGTTGATTCACTTAAAATATTGAAGACTTCAATACCTGCTGCGACGATAGCCGGTGCTAATGAGTTGGAGAATAAGTATGGTCTGGAGCGCTGACGAAGCATTTCTATAACTTCTTTTCTGCCAGTTGTGTAACCACCCATTGCGCCACCTAATGCTTTCCCTAATGTACCTGTGATAATATCAATTTTGCCATGGACACCACAATATTCTGGAGTGCCTTTGCCAGTTTTTCCGATAAAACCTGCCGCATGACACTCGTCTACCATAGTCAGCGCATTATATTTGTCGGCTAAAGCCACTATTTTGTCTAATTGTGCCACATAACCATCCATGCTGAAAACACCATCTGTAACAATAATTTTATTTCTGTGACCTGCAGCATTTGCAGCGATTAACTGCTTTTCCAGATCTTCCATATCGTTGTTGTTGTAACGATAACGGGCAGCTTTACACAATCTGACACCATCGATGATTGAAGCATGGTTTAAAGAGTCTGAAATAATGGCATCTTGTTCGTCGAATAATGGCTCAAATACACCACCGTTTGCGTCAAATGCTGCCGCGTATAAAATGGTGTCTTCTGTGTCGTAGAAGCTGGCAATACGTGCCTCAAGCGTTTTGTGGATGTCTTGTGTGCCACAAATAAAACGCACACTGCTCATGCCAAAACCATGTGTGTCCAATGACTTTTTGGCAGACTCAATCACACGCGGATGGCTGCTCAAGCCAAGGTAGTTATTAGCACAGAAATTAATTACTTCCTTGCCATCGTTAAGCCTAATGTCTGCGCCCTGTGGCGATACAATGATTCTTTCCTTTTTGTACAATCCTGCCTCTTTAATGCGGGATATTTCGTCTTGGAGTTGTTGTTGCAAATTGCCGTACATGTTTTATGGAATATTTTTTGCAAAAATAAGAGAGTTGAAGGTAAAATTTCATTTAAATAAAATTGAACATTTGTTTAGATTTGCACTTTACTAAAACGATATACTTTTTAACCAACCTTAATGGACAATCAGCAAAACAACAAAAAGACCGACAATCCTTTCGGAGAGAGAAAACCAAATGCACCTAAATTTAACATGTACTGGATTTGGGGTATACTACTTCTCGGATTTATTATCATAAGCCTAATGCCAGGAAATTCTGGTAAAAAAACGAACTGGAATGCGGTTCGTGAAATGCTCATCAGTAACGATGTAGAGCGCCTTGAAATTCTCAATGAAAGAATGGTGAAGGTATTCCTTAAGAAAGAAGCTCTTGATAATGAAAAATACAGCGCAGTAAAAAAACAAAGCCAATCTCTAATCGGTCAGAAACCGCCTCAATACTTTTTCGAGGTAAACAAAGAAGCTTTCAATAAGAATTATGATCAACTCCTGGTCGAACACCCTGAGTCAAAAGCAGTGGTTATTGACTGGCAGTATGAAAATGATACGACAGGTTCAATACTTTATTGGATCGTTATGATTGGTATCTTTGTACTTATCTGGAGTTTCATGATGCGTCGAATGGGCGGTGGAGGAAGCGCTGGTGGGGGACCTGGTCAGATCTTCAATATCGGAAGAAGTAAAGCCACTCTCTTCGACAAAAACACTAAAGTGAATATTACTTTCAAAGATGTAGCAGGCTTAGACGAAGCCAAAGTGGAAGTAATGGAAATTGTAGATTTTCTTAAAAATCCTAAAAAATATACCAAACTTGGTGGTAAAATACCAAAAGGCGCCTTGTTAATCGGTTCACCAGGTACTGGTAAAACCTTGCTTGCTAAAGCGGTTGCCGGTGAAGCCAATGTGCCTTTCTTCTCATTGTCAGGTTCTGATTTTGTAGAGATGTTTGTGGGAGTGGGTGCTTCTCGTGTTAGAGACCTATTCCGACAGGCCAAAGAAAAAGCACCTTGCATCATTTTTATTGATGAAATTGATGCTATTGGTAGAGCCAGAGGTAAAAATCTGGTGAGTGGTTCTAACGATGAACGCGAAAACACCCTCAATCAACTCTTAACAGAGATGGATGGTTTCGGAACAGATAGTGGTGTAATCATTCTTGCAGCTACTAACCGTCCGGATATTCTTGATTCAGCTTTGCTTCGTCCAGGTCGTTTTGATCGTCAGATTTCTATCGACAAACCCGATTTGGTTGGTCGCGAGCAAATATTTAAAGTTCATCTTCAGGGCAAAGAATTGGCTCCAGGTGTTGACCCTAAAAAACTATCTGCTCAAACTCCGGGTTTTGCAGGTGCTGAAATCGCTAACGTTTGTAATGAAGCAGCCCTTATTGCTGCACGTAACAATAAAGAAAAAATCGATATGCAGGATTTCCAGGATGCTATCGATAGAGTGATTGGTGGTTTGGAGAAAAAGAATAAACTAATTTCTCCAGAAGAGAAGAAAATTGTTGCCTACCACGAAGCAGGTCACGCTGTTGCTGGCTGGTTCCTAGAATTTGCAGATCCACTGGTGAAGGTGTCTATTGTCCCAAGAGGTGTTGCAGCCCTTGGATACGCACAATATCTTCCTAAAGAGCAATATATTTACAGAACTGAGCAACTGACAGACGAAATGTGCATGACTTTAGGTGGTCGCGCTGCCGAAGATATCATCTTTGGTAAGATCAGCACAGGTGCCCAGAATGATTTGGAGAGAGTGACAAGAATGGCATATGCGATGGTAACCATCTATGGCATGAACGATAAAGTGGGTCATGTTAGCTTTAATGATCCAAATGGTGAATTTGCTTACAGTAAACCATATAGTGAGAAAACCTCTGAGATGATTGACCAGGAAGTGAGAGGTATCATTCAAAATGCTTATAACAGAACTAAGCAATTGCTGACTGAAAAAAGAGATGAACTCGAAAAATTGGCTCAGGAATTATTAAGAAAAGAGATTCTGTTCCAATACGACCTTGAAAGTATCGTTGGAAAACGTCCGTTTGATCATAAAACCAATTATGAAAACTACATGGATGGAGATAACAAGGTTGAGCAGACACAGGAACATACAGAGCCTGTGGTGACAGAAACTAAGGTATCTGAAACATCTTCTGAAACATCCGCTGATATAACTACAGAAACTCCTACCAATCCAGCAGAGTAATGAAAGGACTTTTAATTGGTCTGCTATGCTTTAGTGCGGCTGAATTAAAAGGCAATGATACATTATCCTGTACTGGAAAGTACGATAAATTGCAGCAGAAACATGGCACCTGGGTGTGTCGCAACACTGAAGGCAAAATCGTAAAAAGTGAAAGGTACAAACATGGTGAAATGATGAATTATATTCTTTACAACGATAAAGGAAAAATCATCGAAACCCGGGATAGGAAAGGCGTTATAAGAAAATTCAACCCCTGTGGTTGCTAAACAAAAATCCCCGGCATTGCTGGGGATTTTTGTTTGAAAGCGAGAATGAGAATGAGAGCGAGGGCTAACATCACATATTTTGGTGAATATTATCGATGCGGCAGCGACGCTAGATGATCTTTAATTGTAGTAGAATCTAAGTTAATTGAGTAGGCTGGTGACAGCGACGCCGGCAATGAGGGTGAGGTTGAAGGTGAGTGCGTAGTGCAAAGTGCCGTCCCCTAAATCCTAATCCCTCAAAACCCCCATTTGTATTTTTGGCATAATGATTGTTTATTTGTAAACATGCGTACATTACTACTAGCCGCTTTCCTTACACTTGGTTTTGCAACTGCTAAAGCCGACGATACCACTAAACAAAAAACAGCAACACTTCCATCAGTAACAGTTAAAAAACTGGATGGCACAAGTGTCAATATACAAGATTATGGCAAAACAGGTAAAATTACTGTGATTTCTTTCTGGGCTACCTGGTGCGGACCGTGTATTAAAGAACTTGATAATATCATGGACTTGTATGCTGATTGGCAAACAAAATACGGCATGCAAATGGTTGCTGTTACTATAGACGATTCAAGAAACCTTCCTAAAGTACAACCTTTTGTTAATGCTAAAGGCTGGTCGTATACCATTCTAACTGACGAAAACAAAGACCTTGCAAGAGCTCTTAATGTTAATAATCCTCCTCAAACAGTTCTGCTAGACCAAAATGGAAACATTGTTTATGTACACAATGGCTATGTTGAAGGCAACGAATTTGAGCTGGAAGAGGAAATTAAAAAACTCGTTAAGCCTTAATTTGACAGGCTCTTGAGAGCTTGTGCACAATTTTTAGGACCCTGTTCCGTTTCTCTGAATACTTTTACATTTCTTATTGGTAATTTTGTCACATGCGTTTCAGATGTCTGATCTTTATTCTATTGTTAACCTCTGCTGTCAATCTATCTGCACAGCATGGTAAAACTGAACCTCCTATTTACCCTGGAAAATCCAATCCAACAGGTAAGCAAGTTTATCGCAAAGTAAAAACAGACGACCTACAGAACATCAATGAAGTATACCATCTTAATGGTACGCCCTTCACCGGAACAAGCATCGATATGTTTCCTAATAATACCAAGATGCAGGAAATTCAATGGGTGAATGGTCTGCTTGACGGTACCAAAACCGAGTATTTTTTAGGAGGCACTCAAATCAGAACCATCATGCATTTTAAAGCCGGAAAACGCAACGGCAACTTTATCTTCTACCACGAAAACGGAAAGCTTAAACTCATAGGTAAATATGTCGACGATCTACTCGATAGCACCGTCAATGCCTATTGGGAAAATGGCAATCCAAAGTACATTCACGAATATGCCTTGGGCCTTAGAGTAGGTAAAACAATTACTTATTATAAAAATGGTAATCTGGAGCAGGAAGTAGCACTTAAAAATGAAAAGCCACATGGATTAATGCTCACTTATTATGAAGCTGGTAATATTCGCCTACAGTCTAATTACAACGAAGGTGTGAGAGATGGCCAATATCTTAGATACCATCTAACAGGTTTGATAGCTGAAGAAAGCTATTTTAAAAACGGGTTTCAAGATAGTGTTTCAAGGTACTGGGACAATGTATTTGGTTCTATCATGAAAGAAGAGTATTTCAAAATGGGCAAAAAGGATGGAGTTTGGCTGACCTTCAACGAAGCTGGAGATACCTTAACCCAATTTACTTATGAAAATGATTTACTCAACGGGCCCTATAAAAAGTACTATTCTGGCGTTATTGATGAAGGAGATGTCAATAATGGGAAACAGGAAGTCTATGACCCATCAAAATCCAAAAAACGCTATGTTAGGGCTTTGGATGAAATTGGAAATTATTCTGAAGGTAAGCTGGATGGTGAATTTAAAACAGGTCTATACAACAAAGCCAATCACGCAGAAGGTACCTATGCCATGGGTGTTATGATAGGAGAGTGGAAGTATTACAACGAAAAAGGTAAAGTAGTGCTACACGAAAAATACAATGAGAACGGCGAACTAATCTACCAAAAGCCAAAACTCCAACAACTCAAGTCTGACGACTAATTATTTCATTCGAGCTTTAAACAGAGCTTCAAATTCTTCCATTTTAGGTTGAATTACCAGTCTGCAATAAGGCTGACTCATATTGTTCTCATAATAGTCCTGGTGACTGATTTCGGCCTTGTAAAAGACTTTATATGGTTCTACACTCGTCACAATCGGATCTGTATAGACTCTCGAATTACTGAGGTCTTTTATTAATGAAATAGCCTCATCTCTTTGTTTGTCATTGTGGTAGAGTATGATTGAGCGATACTGAGTACCCACGTCTGCTCCTTGCTGGTTGAGCGTTGTTGGATCGTGAAAAGTAAAATAGATTTTAAAAATCTCATCCAGGCTGGTTTGGTGAATATCGTAGATGATTTGAACGACTTCGGCATGATTGGTACTGCCTGTACAAACTTCTTTATAGCTTGGATTGGCAACATTGCCACCAGAATAGCCTGACTCAACTGAAACAACACCTTTTAATTTTTCAAATACAGCTTCTAAACACCAGAAACAGCCACCACCTAAGGTAATGGTATCGGTTTCAGCCACTTTAAAGGCATTTGATTTCACAAAGTTTAATGAAACTGAATTGACACAGTAGCGCTTTCCGGTGCTGGTAGGACCATCGTCGAATAAATGGCCGAGGTGACCACCGCAATTGCCACATAGAATTTCAAGGCGACTCATTCCATGTGAGTAATCCATTTGGGTTTTAACTTTTCCTCCAGCTACTTCTTCATCAAAACTTGGCCAGCCACATTCAGAATCGAATTTGCGATCAGAGCGGAACAAGGGATTACCACATGCAACACAAGTGTAATAGCCAGTATCTTTATGCATCAACCATTCACCAGTAAAAGGGGATTCAGTGCCTTTTTCACGTAGAATGCGGTATTGTTCTTCTGTAAGTCGCTCTCTCCAGAACTTACTCGATTTAGAGGCTAACGAAGTATCAGCTTTGGGCATCGAGTCAGAGAAAACTATTGAAGAAGTTTGATTGCTATTGGTTTTTTGAGCGCATGCACTCATTCCAACAGCTGTAATAATAAGTAAACTAAATAAGAATTTAATAGTAGGCATAACAGTTTTTAGATAACTAACAAGATTAACATAGTTATCGTATATCTGTTTGCCAGAGATAGACAAAACAATAGGAATTAACGATGACGGACTTAATTCAGGATATCACCTGAATCGTTAAAGATGCTAAAATTGGTAAGATGGAAAGTACTGTCTTCCACGATTTTTACCCATTTCTTATGTTTCCAGAACCATTGAAAACGAACACTTTTAAAACCACCTTTGGTAAGATATGCCTTGATAATAGGGTTAACCTTTAAGGTAAGTTTAGTGATGTTTTGAGTATCCCAGATATAGCTCAATTTCTCTTCAATATTATCGCTCAGCAACATACTGGAGACCACATTACCAGTTCCATTGCAACTTGGACAAAGTTCACTGGTATTGATATTGATTTCCGGACGGACGCGTTCTCGTGTAATTTGTACCAAACCAAATTTACTCATAGGCAGTATATTGTGCTTAGAGCGGTCTGGTTTCATCGCCAGAGTTAGAGCATCAAGAAGTTCTTTTCTGTGATTCGGATTTTTAAGGTCGATGAAGTCAATAACAATAATACCGCCCAAATCTCTCAGTCGCAGTTGTCTGGCGATTTCTTTGGTAGCTTCGATATTGATTTTGAGGGCATTTTCCTGCTGACTTTCAGCATCGGTCGTTTTGCGACCTGAGTTAACATCGATGACATGCATCGCTTCAGTATGTTCAATGATGAGGTAAGCCCCATTACTAAACATCACATTTTTACCAAAAGAAGCTTTTATTTGTTTATCGATTCCAAAGTGCTGGAAAATGGGCACTTTGCTATTGTAGAGACGGATTAAACTTTCTCTGCCTGGAGCGATATTGGTAATATACTCTTTAAGTTTGGCAGCGTATTCGGCATCATTAACGTGAATATTAATGAAGTCGTCGTTTAAGAGATCTCTTAGAAGAGTTTCAGTTCTTGAAATTTCACCCAGAACTTTAAAAGGAGGGTTAGCATTTCTGGAAGCCTGAATAAGATGTTCCCATTGTTTGATGAGATTATTAAGGTCAATTTCTATTTCTTCGATACCTGCTTCTTCAGCAATTGTTCTGATAATAATACCGAAGTTTTTAGGTTTCAGCTTATCGATCATTTGTTTCAGACGTTTCTTGTGATTGACATCTGAAATCTTTTTAGAAATTGAAGTTGATTTTCCAAAAGGAACTAAAACACAGAAGCGACCCGCAAAGGAGAGGTCGCACGTAATGCGTGGACCTTTATTGCCGATAGGCTCTTTAAAGATCTGCACCAGTAACTGGTCACCTTTCTTAAGTACTTCAGAAATTTTTCCTGTTTTGACGATTTCTTCTTCGATAGAAAACTCATCGAGGTTAGGATTTTTTAATCCACCCTGAGTCACTATCGTCGTTAATTTCTTAACAGAACGAAAATTGATACCTAAATCGGTGTAATGTAGGAACGCATCTTTCTCATGGCCGACATCAAGAAATGCAGCATTGAGATTAGGCATGATTTTTTTGACCTTAGCAAGATAAACATCACCGATCTGAAAAGAAGAGACAGACTCCTCTTTGTGGAGTTCAGTCAGTTGTTTGTTGTAAATTAGGGCTAAGTCTATGCCATTAGAGTTGCGATCAATGACAAGCTCATTCACAATCCTAGAAAAATAAAGTCAAACTATTTCTTCTTATGACGATTTTTTCTTAGTCTTTTTTTGCGTTTGTGAGTAGCAATCTTGTGTCTTTTTCTTTTTTTTCCGCTTGGCATAATAAATATCTTTTTTTTAGGGTCTATTTAATCGCGCTGGCCTTATCAGCCCACGCTTTTGATTCTGTTTCGTTACCCATCATCCTGTATATTCCACTTAATTCCATGTAATATTCCCGATTTTGGGGTTGCAAAGATACTAATTTTTTGAATCTTTCAATAGCTTTTTCTAATTGATTTGATTCTATGGCTAATTTTCCTAAATAATACAGGCCATCAATATGGTCTGGATTAGTTTTAACCACTTCTCTTAGTAATAATGCAGGGCGCATTAATTCAGTCTGGTTTTCTGGTTTCTGCCAACCATTGATGTTATAGATACTTACAGCAAGATCAACTTTAGCATCTAAGTTCTCTGGCTCCATTTGAAGACTGCTTTCTAAGTTGACTTTTGCTTTCTTAAATAACATCAGCTCGTTTTTATGGTCTTCTGTTGCCAACAAGAAATATCTGGCGGCCATATGGTACCTAAAGGCTGATTTCTGTATTCCTGCTAATCGCTCAGAAAGTACACCAGCATAAATATACTGCTTCATTGTGTCGAGCAACTGTATCGATAAAGATAATTTGGCAGTATCTGTTGACTGAAGAATTTCTGGCTTTACAACTGAAGTACTACTTCCAATGTTTTTTAATACATTGGCAAACTCTTCTTCAGTTTGTGTGCGCATCTCTGCGGCATTCTTTGCTTCTATAGCCTTAAAGTCGATGTTCGCTTTATTGCTGTTTAAACCTAAATAAGTTAGGCTACCGGTTAAAATGATAAAAGCAACCATCAAGGTTGCTTTTACTGATTTCAATTTCATTTTGCAAAATTAGTAATCTTTTACTTCTTTATTAGTAATCTTTTACTTCTTTTTTAGGTACAAAGTCTGAAGGAATACTGGTTTTGATCTTTTCTAAGAAAACTTTTGCCGGTTTGAACTTCGGAATGAAGTGCTCGTCAATAACAAGTGCTGTGTTCTTAGAAATGTTTCTGGCAATCTTCTTGGCACGCTTCTTTAAAATAAAACTTCCAAAGCCACGAAAATAAATATTTTCGCCTTGTGCCATGTTGTTTTTCATCACTTTAAAGAAAGATTCCAAAGATTCAGTAACAATTACTTTGTCGATTCCCGTTTTTTCTGAAATTTCGCTGATAATTTCTGCCTTAGTCATAATTAGTATGTATTTTTATTTTCAAATGTCAAGGTTTGAGGTATATATTTAAACACAAAACTATGCAAAATGTTTTAGATTTAATCAAATGGTATAAAAAAAATTTTAGAGATCTCCCGTGGAGAACTACTAAGGATGCCTATAAAATTTGGCTGTCAGAAGTTATTTTACAGCAAACTCAGGTCGCGCAAGGACTAAATTATTATCATCGTTTTATTACGGAGTACCCAACTGTATCAATACTTGCAGAAGCCAGTGAGGAACAAGTGCTCCGTTCCTGGCAAGGTCTGGGCTACTATTCCAGAGCAAGAAATCTTCACAAGACAGCTAAGTTGATAACTAATGAATATCAGGGTGTTTTCCCTACCGAAAAGACCGATTTGTTAAAATTACCCGGAGTTGGAGATTATACCGCTTCCGCTATCGCTTCTTTTGCCTTCGATAAACCCCATCCCGCTATTGATGGCAACGTTTTTCGAGTTATATCAAGATATTATGATATCGAATTGCCAATAGATGAACCTGCTACAAGAAAGGTGTTTCTGGAGATTTTACAGCCTATGATTGAGCAAACTTCTGCCGCTCTTTTTAATAATGCCATCATGGAATTGGGAGCGACACTCTGCAAAAATGATCGTCCGAATTGCTCAATTTGCCCCTTATATATTGATTGTCAGGCTAGAATAAATGAAACTATTGCATTAAGACCAGTAAAAAGCAAAAAGGTAAAAAAACGAAACAGATTCTTTAATTATTTGTTAATCAGATACAAAGACAATATTTATATCAAAAGAAGAAATGGTAAAGATATTTGGGAAGGACTTTTTGAACTACCTTTAATAGAAACTAACAGTCAAACCGAATGGAAGGCTATCTTATCCTCAATGCCAGCAATGATTAGCAATTCCAATGCTTTTAGCTTAGTCAAACAAACTTCGTTGAAACATGTTTTGACACACCAAAACCTGTTTTGTAATTTTTATGAGATTTTCACCTCTGAAAAACCAATTTTTACCTCCGAGGAATGTTTAGAAATTAATCTAAAAGATTCAACAAAATTTCCTTTCCCGATTTTGATCAGTAATTTTTTATTATCTTTGTGACTTGTTTTTTCTATATTTGTAAGTGAATGGTTAACAAAGTTTTTTTATTAGGCAGGCTAGGTAAAGACCCTGAAGTAAGGTACCTCGAAAACAACAGGGCCGTTGCTAATTTTACTATGGCTACAAACGAAGTGTTTATTGATAAATCAGGTAATAAGGTCGAGCAAACTGACTGGCACAACATAGAAATGTGGGATGCTCTTGCCAGAAACGCGGAAAAAGTACTAAAAAAAGGCAGAACCGTTTTTATTGAAGGCAAAATTAAAAATGAAACATGGACCGATAAGGAAGGACATAAACGCAGTGCCGTTCGTATTCGCGCTCTCCAGTTTCAAGTGGTTTCTGCTCCTGTTCCTGGTGAGCAAAACCACCATAGCAATGAAAGGAATAATCATCCGGTAGACGATCATAACGATTCGGGAGACATATTGCCATTCTAATTATTTGACAATGAATTCAGACGACCCTTACCCTTTACAGACAATTTTACAGGCCTCGAGCATTTTTAATCCAAATCTGGCCAACGAAAGTTACACTTATCTCATTGGTACTTTTCTTTTCCTTGTACTAATGATTGCCCTTTCGGGTTTGTTCTCAGCATCTGAAAACGCGATGTTTTCTCTTAGTGCCAAAGATAAAGAGGACCTTAAGGAAAATGATACTTCCTCAAATCGTGCAATTCTTACTCTCCTCAGTCAACCTAAAAAATTATTAGCGACTATACTTGTTGGTAACAACTTTGTTAACGTGAGTTTTGTGATAGTCTCATCAGTGTGGCTTGAGTCAATTTTCAATCCAGACATGAATGACTACCTCGACTTTGCAATTAAAGTAGTAGTAGTAACACTTATTTTATTGCTTTTTGGAGAAGTTGTTCCT
>JACCDI011454677.1_pt1 | contig 16194 bp, 16 predicted proteins | sample 7442791 | NCBI WGS metagenome assembly JACCDI01 (sample SAMN15323434, study PRJNA562643) | freshwater metagenome | isolation source: river surface water | place: USA:Blue River Watershed | collected 2017-08-15 | reverse complement strand
TGATGATTAATAAAACTTCAACAACATATGATTTTGATGTAAATGGAACAACACATTGTTCAGATGATATGTATTTATATGGTAAAACTATAAATATTAATAAAACAGGCGCAACAACAACTGTAAATGGAAATGTATATGTAAATGGACCATTAGATATGGATAATGCTAATTTAATTGGTTCTGGAGATATATCAGGTTCTTTAACGGTTCCTTTAGGGAAATTAGTAAATTATCCTGGTGGTTGGACTAATACTAATACTTATTTTTATATGCGTGACCGTAGTCTTGATAGTTTAATGCCTTTACCAAATATGTATATTATTGATATATCTTCTACAATGACTGTTTTTACTGGTTATCCTTTATCACTTCCTACACCAACCGAAAAAAATAGAGGACAAATAATAGTATTTACAAATAGCACAAATACATCTGTAAAAATATACGGAACTGAATACAATGAAGATGGAATTATACTACATAAACTAAATATTTATTACAACTCATCAGTTCCTATAGAATATTTTCCATTAACAGCAAGTCCTGATGTAGCAATATTCCAATGTGTAGGCACACGCGGTTGGGTTGTTATTAGATATCATAGTGCATAACCAATAAAATTTATAAAATTTGAAAAACTGATAAAATATACTAATTATAAAAACAAGATAATATAATATATCAATAAATATATATTATATTACAATATGTCTACAAGTGAATATCCAAGTAATTTGGCCAAAGGTGAAAATTGTTTATCAAATATAAATGTTATTACTGATACTTCAAATGTAGCTATGGGTCAAGATTGTCTCGATAGTTTATCAAATGGAGACTGTAATACAGCTCTTGGTATTAATACATTAAATGAACTAACAACTGGATCTAATAATTCTGCGATTGGATATAATTCAGGAACAAATTGTGTAACAGGTAGTAATAATACTTTTCTAGGATTATCTGCAAAAACGTATGATTCGTTAGTTACTTATAATAATTCAACTGCTATTGGTGCAAATGCTACAATAACAGCTTCAAATCAGATTGTATTAGGAACTACTTCAGAAACAGTTTATGTTCCAGGAAAGTTAGGGGTCGGTACGACAAAACCAACCTCTTCATTAAATGTAAATGGGACCTGTTATTTAAACGGTAATGTGACTTTAGACAAATCTTTGAATTTCAATTGTTATCCAGATTATATATCAACAGATGGTATTTCTAGCATATATAACATGAGTTCTGTTAATAGTTTTGACCCAAACAAAAATAACAACCAAAGAGTTGCATATTATTTCTTTCCTTATACATCATCTCAATCAACTTATACATTTAGTTATAATGGTTCTGGTTCTCTAAATGTTAATTATGTTTTAATTGGTGGTGGAGGTGGAGGTGCGTCATCTAATAAATTTATGAAATCAACCACACCAAACACTACAGATAATGTAGAAGCATTAGCTAAAGGAATAACACCAACAAAAACACATATGTATACTCCATCTAATACTTCAGTAATTTATTATGGTGGAAGTGGTGGTGGCGGTGGAGAAGTTGTTAGTGGAACATATACATTAAGCAGTTCAACAACGAAGAGTTTAACAATTACTGTAGGAAAAAATGGATTAGGTGGTCAATTTAATTCAAACACTTATAACAATGGTAAAAATGGTACAGATGGTGAAGCAAGTGTAATAAAAAATGCGGATAATTCTTCGACGCTTTTTACAGCAAGAGGAGGAGAGAAAGGATATGCCGGACTCTATATTCAATCAAGTAATAAATCATTAGTATTAGGAGGGTATAGTGGAAATAATAATCAAGGGGAAACAACACCTATACAAGTTCCATATAATATAAGTGTTTTAGACACATCAAGACCAACTGATATAACAGAATTGCCTCATTTAGTTGCGACTGGTATGATGTCTGAAATTATAAATTCACCTATAGATGTTGCAGGTTTAGGTGTTGTTAATCCATTAACAAGCCCAACAGTAACATCGCAACTACCCGCTAATAATTCTACTGAAAGTGTAGTTGACCAATCTATCAAAGATTTAATAAGAGGTTATGCGGAAACAATTGTTAATACATTAATCAAATTAACTCAAACATTCATAAGAAATCAAGCATTAGGAGCAGCATTTGGTCCTCTGGGTGAAGCTGCTGCGTTAATACTTGATGCTATTATTGGTATATTAGATGGAATTAAATCAATATTATTGAATTTTGTTTTTAGTATAAGAATAGTTAGATTAATTCCTGCGATTATTATTGCTTCACAAACACCACCACCGTCATCAATGACTTTAGATGATATAGATTTTCTAAACATGAACTTTGCTCTTAAACTAGATACATCATTTATATTAGATTCTCTTGATAAATGTTTTAAACAATTAAGAGGAGTTATTGGTATTATTATGCATCCATCTCCAAATATGTTTAAGAAATTAGGTAATTGTTTTAAAATGTGTAAGTCTGTATTTTTTATACTTAGAGATATGGTATTAAATATTTTTGATAATGGTATTCCTTTTGATTTAGATATAGATTTTGATATAAAAAAATTAGATGATTTTACAACAAATTATGGTTATAGAGGTATTTTAAAATTTCTTGGCTATTGCACTACTTTTTCTGTTACTATATTGAAGAAATTGAATGAAACTTTTTCTCAAATGTCTGGTAGTTTTGGTTTTAGTAATATATCGTTATTTTTTCCCGATCCTGTAGCATTAGTAAACGATTGTAGAAATATGAGTAAATATGGTTCTAGAATATCAAAAACTTCAAATGAATTAGATATTACAATTAATGTATTAATGTTGAATGTTTCAATGATAGAATTTTGTGTAGATCTAATATCTCCTGGTAGTTTTAATCTTTTAGATTTATTAGCAGATTATTTATTTGACCCATTATCACAATTAACATTACAATATGCTTCAGAATTTGGTGGAATATTGGAAGATGGAATAATGAGATTTACAAGTTATGTTGACCCGGATGATGTAATACATTTTTTAGATTCAAGTATAATAGATGCGATAAATATAGATTTCAATCCTAAAATAGGAAAAGCATTAAAACATGCGGCAAGTAGAGTTATCAACTCTATATCATATAAAAAAAATTTAGGTATTGTTTATGGAAAAATCACTGTTGGATTAAAAGCATTACCTGTGACTTCAATATTAAAAGTGACGATGGTTGTTGGTTCTGTAAATAAATTATCGTGTGAAGCAAATAAGAAAATCAGTGAAGCCATAACTTATGCGGATGGTTTAATAGGAAATTTAGATAGCCAAATAAATGCTGATGTAAATCAAGCTATAGGAGCAGTAAGTTCTATTGGTAAAACTGCTGTAGGAGCAGTAGGTTCCGCGATTAAAAAAATCACAAGAAGATGTGTAATTAGTTAGTTAGTTATGTAATTATGTAAATATGTAAATAATAAAATATAAACAAAATCATTAAATATTATTTTGTTTATAGAGAGAAAATCTAATAATTATAATTATTATTATATTGGATTGGTGTAAAACCATTAGGATTATATAAATACTTGTCGTATAACCCAAGACGATTATAAAAATTACCACATTTATTACCTTCACATACAGTAGCTAAACGATTCTTTGCTCTTCTAACCGCAACACTACTTCCACCAATACCACTATTACCAGCTTGGTATTTATTATAAATGTATTGATAAGTATTGCAAGTAGCATTACCACCAGCAGCAAATTTGGTGCTTCTTCTAGCTCCTATAGCACCTTTTCTTTTATATAAAAAACCATAATCACCAAACCAAAAGGCTCCGCCTCCTCCTCCGTATCCAGCCATTATTATTATATTATAGTAAGCTAATATTTTAATTTTATTTGTATTGTAATATACTAAATAATACAAATAATAAAGAATAATAATAAACATTATATTACACTAAACATTTTTTATGCGATTTTCTTTGATATGATTTCATTTGATACCAAATAAATAGAGTTTTCTGTAACAATAATATATTCTGTTCCAGATTTGTATAATTTAGAAATAGTACTGGTATATTCATCAACACTCTTTACTAATTGTTTCTCGCCATTTTCTTTAACACCGATTAAAACCTTTTTATCCAATGAGGCGGTCCAATAGTCCATCATGATTGGTTTATCATCAACAATAGATAATTTCATAGCATGTTTCATAGTAGCTTCAGTAGGTAGTCTGTAATTTGCTTCAGTGGAAGCAGCAGAAGTTGTTTGAGTTTTTTCAGACATTATTTTATATTATAAAAGAATTAAAATCTTTAAATGGTTATTTAATAAATAATATATTTTTTTAAAAAATTAATTTAAATAAAAATAATTAAAATACTTTTTCTCTCCAAAATAAAAAATCAAAGGCCCAAAATTAATAAAATATTTTATAGTAAAACAGAAAAATTTAAATATATAGCTTTAATAGAAAAATATAAAATTTATGAAAACAAACAATAATTCAAGCTCAAGTGTAATTAATGAATTACAATATTCTCTTCATAATTCAGAGAATTTTAATGATTTGCTTAAATACTCGGCGAGAGAAATAACAGAAAAATATATATTAGTTATTAAAGAATATTTAAAATTCGCAATAGAAAATATTTCTCTCAAAAAGAATATTGTATATTCAAAATATATTATTATCAAAGGCTTGGAAGCAGTTACACACGTATTTTTTTTCATATTGTACTATACAAAAAATCTATCATTATCATATTATCATAGTCAAAAATCTTATTATTTATTCATTGAATTTGTAGGGCAAATATCCGAAGAACAAAATAGTTTTCTTCAACTAAGCACTAAAGACGCAACTATGTATGTTTATAAAAAAAGTATTTTTGAACTTCATAATGATTTGAAAAAAAATATTACACAGAAAAAACAGGAATCAGAAGTATTAGATAAATTCAACAAAAATATACTATTATTCAAAATTATTGTTAATTTTTTCATTCATAAAATTCAATTCCAGAGAGAAAACAGCGATATATCGGGGCTCTACATACCTACATTAGAAACGGTTCTTAACAAATTTAACGCACTTGACCTATCTAGTGATAAATCTAATGTAATGTATTTTTTATTGGAAAATATTAGTAATATTTCTAGTATTGATATAGACAGTAATAAGTATTTGAAAATATTGGATTCTTTTTTGAATATAATTTTGAAAAATCCGAATTTGTTTAAAGAAGAAAGAATTAAAAAGAAAATATTAGCATTGAAAAATGGTGATTTGATTGATAATAATGATATCAATAATGATTCCAGTATTATTAATAATTTATTAAATAATATGATGAATGGTGATATTAAAAAGTTTATTAATTATTTGTTTGAATCATAGAAGGTGTTTGTGTTTGTATGTTAGGAACATCAATACTAATAACTATTTGTTTTTTCCTGTTTTTCTTTGTTTTATCTTTTTGTTGCGCCATTTCTTCTTTAGTCATTTTTTGATTTATTTCTTTATATTCTTGAATAAATATGGTCTTCAAGAATTCATATATTTCCATTAATACATATTCATCGCATTTTCCAACAATTAAAACACTACCAGTTCTAAATATCATAAAAGACACACCAAATACATTTGGATATAATTTCTTATTTTCTTCAGAAACATTAACGCCATTTTGTTTTCCTGAATTTATGCTCATATTAATGTCTGGATTATAATAAAATGTGCATTGAATACCTGGATAAGAACAAGGATCATAAATAGATTGTATGTTATATTTATATTTTAATATATCATGTAATTTCTCTCTATTAATATAAAAACCACAATTGAAATTTGAATTAATTAATACTGTTTCAGTTGTTTCTGGAATATAATCTAATTCCTTGTTTAGATTATTTTTAATATGTGGTTTCAATATTTGAATAACATTTGCTAATATTAATTTAAATGTATCCTCATTTTGAACACCTGGAATTTCTAATTTTCCTGTATTAAAAACCTTAATATGAAATTCCTTAAAAACATCCTGAATATTTAAACGAATAATCATAACAAAACAATTATAAAAAGCACTTTTTTGTTTACAACGATAACTAATTAAATCTTTTTTAGACATTCCAACACTAATTTTTCTAATATCTTTAAACTTGATGCGTCCATTTGGATTATTAATACTTGTTATCACATATTCTTCAAAATATTTCTCTCCTTTTAGTTTTTCTTTAATATATTCCAAATCTTCTTCATTACTCGAATTAAATTTCATTTGTTTTTTAATAACTCCTTCTTGTGGTCTTGTATAAGGAATAATTGGAATGTCCCAAAATATATTTTTTAAATCAATTGTTTTATTCAAATACGCAATTTTTGTTTTTGTAGATATATAAATTTCTGTAGGTTTTGGTGTTTCTGATGAAAAATTATAATTATTATTGGTGTTATTGTTGTTATTATTTGTAGAAACAACATTTTTCATAGTTTTATTATTGTTCTTATTTTTATTTAATTCAATAATAATTTCCTCATCTGATTCTTCCGAATCATCATTTTCTGAATATTGTGATGTATTATCGTCATCACAATCATCATTCATAAATTTCTCCCATTCATCGTCAATATTGCTATTGTTAGACTTATTGTTTTTTAAGTTGTTATTTTTAATAATATATTTAGGCATTTAAAGATAAATAGTAATATGTCTTTAAATTATTTAAATTAAATTATTTCAATTATTTTTATTATTAAATATATATAAAATGCTCGCTTGTGAAACACACAACATCCGTCAAAACAACAATTCTAAAAAAATCCCAATTATTTCACCTACATTAAAAAAACAATTTTTTGATTCTGATTATGAGTCAGAATATAGTTTAAAACAAAATTTTTTTGACCCAACAAAAAGTTCACCTCCTAACGATTTTATGTTAAAATTACAAAAAAGAATGGCTGTTTATGAATCTTTTATAAATTTAGACAAAGATGATATGGAATAATTTACATAATGTGTGTTTTTGCAATCCTGTGTGTGCATTATATTTTCAACAAAATCTAAAAACTTATTAGTTACTGTTTTCTCTCTATAACGAATAATATAATTCAAATATTCCTTGATTATATTCTTTTTATCTATATTATAATCAATACTTATTTGTTGTATATATTTTGATATATTTAACATATTCTCTCCATCTAAAAATTTATTATAGAGAGAATCCCAAACAGAATTTTCTATTATATTAATCTTATAATTATTAATAAATAAATTTTGATTTGACTGCATAAAGTTAAGCATACTTCTTATATCTGATTTGAAAAGTTTTTGAATTAACTTTAAAGAATCAACTGATAAATTCAATTTTTCTGATTCTGAAATATTTTGCAAAAAATGAATAATATCTTCTTCTGGAAGTTGATTAAATTTTAAACGCAAAAATTCGTTTTGTAATCCTTCATCTATACGACTAATATAATTACATATTAGACAAAAACGAACACCTTTTGAATAATCTTGTAATAAATATCTAAGTGCTTGTTGTGCGTTTTTAGTCATATAATCTACTTCATCTAATATAACAAATTTCATTCCATTATTAAAAAGTGGTTTTGAATTAACAAATGAGCTTATTTGATTACGAATAATATCAATACCTCTTTCATCTGACGCGTTTAAATGAATAGTTAATCCTTTTCCATTTATTTTTAATTTTTTTTGATATGCATTTATTAAATTTGTAATTGTTGTCGTTTTACCAGTTCCTGGTGGACCATAAAATAATAAATTCGGAAAATATGAAGTTTCTATTATTGTTTTTAATATTTTTTTATTAAGTGGGTCTAAAACAATATTTTCAAATTCAGTTGCTCTATATTTTTCTACAAAAGGAATAAATTCTTTATTACTAGTCATTTTTTTGTGTTTAATAGTAATTTATTAATATCTATTTAAATCATAGTAAAAGTTATTATATTATTTTTATTCTCTCTTTTTACAAAATTTATATTTCTTTTTTTAGAATTTTATTTGTTAAAAAAATTGAAATATATTGAGGATATATATTAATGAGTATTAAACAAAATATAATGAACTCTACTAATCAATCAGGTTATTTGGAAATTATTCTTGGTCCTATGTTCTCAGGCAAAACATCGCGTTTAGTTGAAATTTATAAACAATGTGAATTTTGTAATATTCCGGTTGCTGTTATTAATCATTCTATCGACAACCGTTATGACGATGAATTGCTCTCAACACATGATAAGATTAAAATCCCTTGTATTAAAACAGAACATCTATCAGATATATGGGTTATAGATAATAAAAATTTTGAAATTAATACAAATACAGCTACTAGATTAAAGGATATTAGAAAACTAATGGATAGTAGCGTTATTTTAATTAATGAAGGACAATTTTTCCCAGACTTATATGAAATTGTTATAAATATGTTAAAATATAAAAAACAAGTCTATGTTTGCGGTTTAGATGGAGATTTTGAGAGAAATAAATTCGGTCAAATATTAGATTTAATTCCGATTTGTGATAAAGTCGAAAAATTAACTTCATTATGCTCTAAATGTAAAAATGGTAATCATGGAATATTTTCAATGCGTTTAACTGACGATAAAGTTCAAACATTAGTTGGTTCTGATAATTATATTCCAGTTTGTAGAAGTTGCTATGAATCATCTATTTATTCAATAAACTAATCCAAAATAAACTCAAAATAAATGATAAAAAAATAATAAGTTGAATAATATTGTCTTTAACTTATTTTTTTCTTTAATGTTTTTTCCTTAAATATATTTTAAAACTACTTAAACTGAATTCTATAATTTAATTAATAAGAATATAAAATGAACAATGAAAATGAAACCCCACCGGTTGTAAAACAAAAAAGAGGACGCAAATCTAAGAAAGAACTACAAGCAATTCAGGAACAAAAAGAAAAAGAAAAATTAGAACAGGCTGATAATAATATTAATATTACTCTTCAAGAAAAAGATAGTGAAAATATTAATATGGATAATGTTACAGAAGAAGTTAATGAATATGATTTAGGTTTAGATGAAACATCGCAAACTGAAAACACTATTATTAAACCACCACCAAAAAAGAGAGGACGCAAACCAAAAGGAGGTAAAATTGTTCAACAAACTGTTGTATCTGAAAATGTAAAAGAAGTTAGACCAAATGTTATAATGCATTTAAAATGTTCTTTAAAAGATTTATATGATAGTAACAACAATAATAATACTTTTGGTTTAGAAGCTTATAATGATGCTGAATCCGACAATTTTCAGATAATTAATTTCAACAATTCAAACCAAGATCATAATTCTAATGTGTCTCAAAATAAATTTAGTTTATTTGAAAAAACTAGTACTAATATTAATGATTTATATGATAAACAAAATGATAACGATAATGATGATGTATATTATGAATCACATGTTCTCAATGAAATTCATCAAACAAAAGAAATTTATAGAAAACTGAAAGTTCTTGAACATAGTTTACATACTAACAATTTAAGTGATAAGAAATCTGCTTGTTTTTGGTGTACATATGATTTTGATAATCCACCTGTTTATATCCCAAAGCACTTCATTAAAGATACTTATCATGTATATGGTTGTTTTTGCAGTCCTGAATGTGCTACTGCTTATTTAATGGAAGAAAACTTAGATAGCTCTACACGATTTGAAAGATATCACTTAATTAATCATATTTATTCAAAAATCTATAATTATACCAAGAATATCAAACCAGCACCTAATCCATATTACATGTTAAATAAATACTATGGAAACTTATCAATCCAAGAATATAGAGCATTATTAAAGAATGAACGTTTATTTTTGATAGTTGATAAACCATTAACGCGTGTATTACCAGAACTTCATGAAGATAATGATGACTTTATTATTAATAATAAAATTATTCCTTCAAATAATTTACAAATTAAGAAAAAATTACAACGCAAAGTGCAGACAAAAACAAATATTATGAATGAGAAATTTGGGTTATCAAATTGCGAATAAAATAATGAATTCAATAAATAACATAATTTTATATTTTTTATTGAAAAAAGAGTATTTTGTTACTGGTTTTTTGTTGATTTTTTGAAAAACTTATTTTCCACATCATAAAAAGTAATATCTGATTTTATCGAATTTTTGTATTTTTTTTCAGAAACAACTTTTTTTCAAAAGTATTTTCAGAAAGTCAAAAATGGACAAAAAAAATGTCCAAAAACGGATAGGGGCGCCAAAAACCCGGAAAAAACGTGAATTGTGACTGAAATGAATTTTTATGCTCTGGTCGCCAAAAATTTTATTCAAAATTTGTTACGATAAATTTTTTTGTTTTGTTTTTTGTTTTTTTTATATTTTGCTATATTAAGGACAATGAGTGACGCTAAAGTAGGAAAAAGTAGCAATTATTTTGAATGTGAATTATGTGACTATATTACATCTAAAAAATATAATTTTGAAAAACATATGAATACTAGTAAACATTTAAGTCAGTCACAAAAAAATGTCCAAGTGACGCAGGAAGTGACGCTAAAAGTAGCAGAAACGAAAAACAAAGCATATACGTGCGAAATATGTGATAAAGAATATCAATCACGTAATGGATTATGGGTTCATAGAAAAATATGTAGACAAGTTAAGACTGCTAATATAGAAAATGATGATAATAGTATTTTAATTGAACTTGTGAAACAAAACCAAGATTTTCAAAAATTTATGATGGAACAAAATAAAATAATATTAGAATTAGCAAAAAATTCAGGTAATAACAATAATAATACTATCAATAACAACTCACATAATAAAACATTTAATTTAAATATGTTTTTGAATGAAAAATGTAAAGATGCGATGAATATAGATGAATTTGTAGATTCACTTAAACTAACTTTTACTGATTTAGAAAGTGTTGGTGAATTAGGATTTGTGAAGGGGATATCTAGGATATTTATTAATGGTTTGAGAGAACTAGATATCTACAAAAGACCTATACATTGTAGTGATTTAAAAAGAGAGGTGATTCATTTAAAAGAAGATGGTGTCTGGTTAAAAGATAATGAGAATAAGGATAGTATGAAAAAACTGGTTAAAATGATTGCTAATAAAAACATTAATAAAATCTATGAATGGAAAGTTGCTTACCCCAGTCATAGATATAGTGATGACCCAAAGAATGATATATATTTGAAATTTTTATGTGAATCTATGGGAGCTAAAACAAGAGAAGGAGATATATTGTTTTATGAAAAAGTAATAAAAAATGTTGCTAAGGAAATTACAATTGATAAAAATAACAACTAATTTTCTTTAAGTAGTTTTGATAATATATATTTTTTAAGTATTTAAAGAGGAATTATTTCTCTCCTTGTTCCTTGCGAACATTATAATCTCTCATCGATTCATCTAATTTATATCTAATTTGTCTATAAATTTCTTGATTTACTGATGTTGGCTGTTTTGGTAGTGCCTTTTTTTCGGTAATTCCTAAATAATCCTTTATTACACGAATATGGTCATTATCAAATAATTCTAATTTTTCTTTAGCTGCTTCATATGTGTAGTCAGTTTGTCTTAAAATACTTTGGATTTTTTCTTCAATGTCGGACATTTTCTCTATATGAATTAAATAAATTATTTTTTAAATCATATTAAACGAATAGTATTATATTACAATAATAACTAAATATGTCCAATATCTTAAATATTAATAAAGAAATCCAATTTGATTTGTCTTCACTTACATCTGATATTAATAATATTATTCAAAGTCGTTTAAATTTAATTTTAAAGGATTTTATTGAAAAATATAATTTATATGAAGAAACTTATAAAGGTGTTATGGGATTACCTCCAGTAGTTGATTTGATGAGAACTTTTTCTACACAACAAGATTTAAAAAAGGAAACAATTCAATTTGATGAGAGATGTGATGCTGATTTTGTAAAAGTTCCTAAATTTCAATATGATCATTACTTTGAATTAGTAAACAAAAATGTTTTATTATCAGAAAGTAATAAGTTTCAAAAACAAGAAATTGAACAATTAAATAAATTAGTTGAACATTACAAGAAAAATCAAATTGTTAATATTACTGTTAAAAACGAAGTGACTGATAAAAACGAAGTGACTGATAAAAACGAAGTGACTGATAAAAACGAAGTAAAAGAAAATATTGTTCTAGAAATAGCAGAATCTAAAGAACACAAAACTGTAGATGATACTACATGTGAAAAATATGAAGAAATATTACAAGAAACAGAAAAACAAGAAGAAGAATCTGTTGAAGAAGAGGAAGAAGAAGTAGAAGAAGTAGAAGAGGAAGAAGTAGAAGAGGAAACAGAGGAAGAATCAGTTGAAGAAGTAGAAGAAGTAGAAGAGGAAGAAGAAGAGGAACAAGTTGAAGAAGAACAAGAAGAAGAACAAGAAGAAGATGAAGAAGCTGAAGAAGAAGATGAAGAAGAAGAAGAACAAGAAGAAGAACAAGAACAAGAAGAAGAACAAGAAGAAGAACAAGAAGAACAACAAGAAGAAGAATCTGTTGAGACTGAAGAGGAAGAACAAGAAGAAGAAGAAGAAGATGATGAAGAGGTAGGTGTGTTTGAAATTGAGATTAAAGGTAAAAAATATTATACTGATGATGAAGTGAATGGAACTATTTATGAAATTGACGCAGATGGTGACCCAGGAGATGAAGTCGGACAATTTAAAAACAAAATTCCACGCTTCAATTCAAAGACAAAAAAATAAAAAATAATAATATTATAATATAAGTAAATAAATGTTTCCAATATGTGCCCCAGCTTTAATTTATCTTGTATTTTCAATAACTCAAATACTTATTGATACATTTAAGGGTTTATATAATACAGCTATTATGAAATTTGTTGTAATGATTATGATAACATTAATGTTAAATATTTTATGTATTAATGGTTTAGGCGTTATTTCTTGGATTATTGTTTTTGTCCCATTTATTTTAATGACTGTTATAGTTTCACTTTTATTATGGATTTTTGGTTTAGATGCTGCATCTGGAACATTAAATTATGGTTGTGATGTTAGTGGAAATAAATGTGTTGATGGTAATATTTCTAAAGATGTATCAGGTAACATTCTTATTTATAATCCTTATTATGATGCGCGTTTAAGACCCGTTGTATATCGTGCGCCATATATTGTAGTTCCACCTAGAGAAGTTGTAGGTGTTGAATATGATACTACAATAACAAAAACAACTACATCAAATATGGGTGTAGCTCCACCCCAAACAAGACATTCAGATCCAGAATATCATTGATTAAAAAAATAAATATTATTAATAAATAATTTAAATATTTCTATTTATTAATCTATATTAGAGAGAAATGATTGGTAGTATTACAGGTTTTATATTAACAACTTATTTATTACATCAAATTATGCAAACATCATATCCAAGTGAGTATAGTTCATTCTTATACGTTGTCGGGTATAATTCAATTTATATTTTTAGCAAATTTCAGATTTTCTTTAATAAACATTATAAATCATTTGAGTCTGTATTGTTACCTTATTATGCTGATTATATTATTCCTTTGAATGAAATGCTTGGCTTAATAGAATATAAAGAAAAGAAAGAATTAAAACTAGTTAAAAATGGTCATGTTGTTAGATATTATTTAAAGAATGAATTGGAATTTTTGAAAAGATTAAAAGATTCAATAACAAATGATTATGATTTAATTATTTATACAGATTATGAACCAGAAACAAAAGAAAGTAATAAAATAAATCAAAAATATCATCGTGTTGTATATCAACAAGTTCCAGAACATTTAGAATACAAGCAATTCAATGATAATTTTATTATGTGTGAACTTTGTTTTACGGATGGTGAGACATATAAATTAAATTTTTCAACTGAAGAATACAATTATTTAATGGAAGGAAATCAGATTTGTAAGAAATTTCTATTGTTTTTCTTAAAAGAACATTATAGTAATATTTTTGAGAAACATTTCAAAGAACTCATCAATGATAAATATGTAGTCAAACTTATTGATAATAATGTTAATATGATAGATTTAACTCCTGATAAAGTGCTTATTATTGGAGCTAATGGAGAGAACCATATAGTAAAAGATTATGTTGAAAAACCGATAGTATTTACAGAAGAAATGATGTATCCAAATTTTAACACATATAAGCTTTGTGAAATTTTAAGTGAAGGATATAAAGGAAATGTTTCTGATGTTTTTTCTAGAATTAATAATAATGATAATAATGATAATTTATTAGTTGAAGATTCTCATTCATCAACAACATCAGTGTCTGTTGAATCAAAATTAGATGATAGTTTTGTTAAGTTGTAAAAAAATTAAAATTAAAATTAAAATAAAAATATAAAAAGTAATTAAATAACAATTAAATATATTATTGGGATAAATAAATAATATATTTAATTAAACTATTTAAAAAAAATTGAATTAATATATTAGAGATGGTAAGTTTGCAAACTACAATGAATACTACAGATAAATCTGAAACTGAACTAGAAATTGATATGAGCTGTGAAGACTTTCATCCACTTACAGATAAATGGTGTTTATGGGCACATTTACCTCACGATACTAATTGGAACAATGATAGTTATAAAAAAGTATATACAATGAAAAATGTTGAGGAAACAATTGCTCTTACTGAAACGTTGCCTGATATTTTAGTTAAAAACTGTATGTTATTTTTAATGAAAGAAGGAATTAATCCTACTTGGGAAGACAAACGAAATAGAAAAGGTGGTTGTTTCTCATATAAAATAACTAATAAAGATGTTTATGAAGTTTGGAAGAAGTTAACTTATGTTGTTGTTGGTAATACTGTTAGTAAAAATAAATCATTTGTAGACAATGTAAACGGAATTACCATATCTCCTAAAAAAAATTTCTGCATTATTAAAATTTGGATGTCTAATTGTGAAAATCAAAATCCAATGGTTGTTACTAATGAAATTAAAGGATTGGAAGGACACGGTTGTTTATTTAAAAAACATACACCAGAATATTAGATTTTTATAAATAAAAGTAATATATTATATTTAATTATATTTATAAATTATATTAGATAAATATAATATAATATGAACAAAAACTCTTTATTTTTTTTACGTATTTTTGGATTATTGATATTTTTATTAATAATTGGATTTTTTTTTAGAAAATACATAATTCATTTCACAGATATATTTGGTTCAAAGAAAGATCGTGTATTTATTTTTGGTTATGGTTCATTTACAAATAGTTATATACAAAAATTTATACTTAAAAATATGGACGCAAAAGTTCATAAAGCATCTTTAAGTAAAAATTATGGTTTTGTTAGAAAATGGACTGAAGATGAGAATGGTCATGTTAATTTAGGTATTTTTCCTTATGATAAAAATATAATCTCAAATATAAAAGACTTGAAAGATATTAATGGTGTTTTATTTGAAGTAGATGCAAAAGATTTTCCAAAAATAGATGAATATGAAAATAAAAGTCATATTAAAAAAGAACTTTCTTGGGACAATATTGTTTCTGATTTTAAATATCCACAAAATAAACTTGTTATTTATATACCAAAATTACCATACAAAAAAGTTGATATTTTAAAACGTATACCTGATATATATGTTCAAACAGTTATGGATGGATTTTCTAGTTTTGGTAATGATTATTTAAATCAATTTATGGAAAGTACTGATTAGAATATATTATATATTATATATTATATTTATATTTGAAGTAACCAAGCATTATCTATTTGTCTATAAATACATATTTGTCTATAAGTAGTCCATGTATAAGGACTCAATGTAATATTTCCTACATTTTTTATAACTACTCCACCGATTCCATCAATATTTACATCATTGTCTACAGAATATACTTTATTTAAATATATTATTTGTCCATCATACGCACCTACTGGTAATAAAATAGTATTACATGTTCTTTGATCAATCCAATAAACTTGATTAGAAGATATTGTTAATGTTGATACTGATAAAGAATATTCACTTGGATTATCGGATGGATATATTAATCCACAATTTACTATTGTATTATAATTAGCATCATTCCCGTTTTCTAATATTTGAGCTAAATTATATTCTACTGATGG